>Ga0209537_1001792_pt1 | contig 23227 bp, 19 predicted proteins | sample BioPla4DNA1_FD_187698 | JGI IMG/M metagenome (GOLD analysis project Ga0209537, IMG submission 187698) | Biogas fermentation microbial communities from Germany - Plant 4 DNA1 (SPAdes) (version 2) | ecosystem: Engineered > Bioreactor > Anaerobic > Digestate | place: Bielefeld, North... | reverse complement strand
AAGGTATAGTTTGCGGGTTTGAGCCGTGGGGATAGAACCTCCACGGCTTTTCGTTTTTCAGGAGGAGCGCCTAGTCTTTACGGCATGCAAGGGCCTAGCAAGGCCAAGTGCCAAGAAGACGCGGCGCAAGCAAGATGCGGGAAAGGCCATGGAGGAAAATCCATGGCCTTTTTTAGTGTACGCCCACGTACGAAGAGTAAGGGAGGCCAGGCAATGTCCATTCATACGAGCCACAAATAATAAACCATGATCCGAGCGACGAACGACGAGCAACGAATCACGAAGGGCGAGTCACGGCCACAAATCATACCACAACTCGAGCGACGAACGACGAACAACGAGCAACGAGGAGGATATTATGGACAGGATATTTTCCTATATCAAACAGTTCAAATGGTATTTCATCGTGGGAACCAGCTTTATCTTTATCAGTATCGGGCTTGACATGCTCAACCCCCGGCTGCTGAGGGTGGCCATTGACGAGGTTATCATCGGCGGCAGGATGGAGTTGTTGACTGTGATATTGGCGGCGCTGATGGGCATCACCATCACCCGCGCGGTCCTCGGTTACTCCAAGGAATTGCTTTTTGACACGGGCGGGCAAAGGGTGGTGGAAAGACTCAGGCAGGAGTTATTCGCTCACCTGCAGTCCCTCTCCTTTTCCTTCTTTGACAAGATCAACACCGGCGAGTTGATGTCCAGGCTCAAGGAGGACGTGGATAATATCTTCCGCCTGGTCTGTTTTGGCGGGATGCTCTTCATCGAACAGGTCGTCTATTTTACCGTCGCCACCGTCATGTTATTCACCATCCACTGGCGGCTGGCCCTGGTCGCGGTGGCGCTCATGCCTTTTATCGCCTGGATCGCCTTCCGGCTGGAAGCAAAGATCGGCGAGGTCTTTGGGAAGATCAGCGACCAAGGGGTGAAGATCAATACCACCGCCCAGGAGAATTTGGCCGGCGTACGGTTGGTCAAGGCCTTTGGCAGGGAAAAATACGAGATTTTAAAGTTTTTTACCCAGAACAAGGAGAACTACGACCTCAGAGTGGAACAGGCGATGATCTGGGGGAGATACTTCCCGCTGATTGAGTTCTTGACCAATCTCGCGGTGGTCCTGGTCATTACCGGCGGCGGCTGGTTCGTGATCCGGGAAGAGATCTCCATCGGTACCCTGGTGGCGTTCAGTAATTATATTTACATGATTATCTGGCCCATGCGGATGCTCGGCTGGCTCACCAATCTCCTGGCGGAAGCGCGGGCCTCCGCCGGGAAGATTGAAAAACTCTTTGCGGAAAAACCGGTGATCAAGGAGAAGGAAAACCCGGTGGCGCCAAGGGAGATCCGCGGGGAAATCATCTTTGACCGGGTTTCCTTCGAACATAATGGCCGGTTGATCCTGAAAGATATCAGCTTCCGGGTAAGGCCCGGCGGGACGCTGGCGATCATGGGGATGACCGGTGCGGGGAAAAGCTCCATCATTAACCTGATCCCCAGGTATTATGATTGCACCGGCGGCACGATTTACCTGGACGGGATCGACATCAAGGACCTGCCCCTGCAGTTGTTAAGGTCGGAGGTTTCCGTGGTTATGCAGGAGCCTTTCCTCTTCTCCAATACCATTGAGGAGAATGTCCGGTTTGGCGCGGAGGGTGTCGCCGAAGCCGAGATCAAAAAGGCGCTGGCAGATGCGGCGGCTGATGATTTCATTGTTGAACTGCCCGAAGGTTCGGCGACGGTCATCGGGGAGAGAGGGATCGGCCTTTCCGGAGGGGAAAAGCAACGGTTGACCATCGCCCGGGCCCTGGTGAAAAAGGGCAAGATCCTCATCCTGGACGACGCCACCTCCAACCTGGATATGGAGACCGAATACCGGGTCCAGAAGGTGCTGGCCGCGGAGGGCGACCGGACGAAGATCATCATTGCCCACCGGATCTCTGCGGTCAAGGATGCCGATGAGATTCTCATCATCGAAGACGGCGAGGTGGTGGAGAGAGGCAACCACCAACAACTCCTGGCGCTGAAACAGAGATACTACCGGATATACTGTGAGCAGTTCCGTGGGCTTGCGGCGGAGACAGCAGGATAAGAGACGGCCGCGCGCTGAGGAAAAAACGGAGAGGTAAAAACCGCTGATGACTCGGTGGGTAAAAGATAACCCGTGCGTGCGGGGAAAAAAGGAGGGCGTCAAATGCCTATTATCTACCTAAAGGATGAAGAATACGTCAAAAAACCATTGCGCATCAAGGTTATACTGAGACTCTTTTCCTACCTCCGCCCGTACAAGCGGCAGGCGGCGGAGGCCGTCATTATGATCGGGATTGTGACCGGGGTCGGACTGCTGAACCCCTACTTCATGAAGCTGGCTATTGACAAGTATATTTTCGCCAGGAACTACCCCGGCCTTTTGCTCTTGGGCGCAGGGATGGTGGCAATGAACCTGCTGGCGGTCTTTTGCGCCAGGCGCCAGATTAAACTGGTCTCCGGGATTACCAATAAGATCCTCTTAACCATCCGGCAGGAGCTTTTTGTACATATTCAAAAGCTCCCCCTCTCTTTCTTTGACAGCAGGCCAGTGGGGAAGATCCTCGCCCGGATCATCGGGGATGTCAATTCCCTGAGCGACCTCTTTACCAATAGTATTACCAGCCTCATCCCGAATCTGGCCACCATTGCCGCGGTGGTGGTTATTATGCTATCCATGAATTACCAGTTGGCGCTGGGTTCCTTCGTCGCCTTGCCGTTTCTCTTTGTTTTCATGAGTATGATCCAGGTGGTCTCGCACAGGCGGTGGATGGTACACCGGCGGAAGGTCTCCAATACCAACGCCTTTACGCACGAAAACTTCTCCGGGATCAGGGTGATCCAGAGTTTCACCGCGGAAGAGCGGGCCAACAGTGAATTCCGGGGTCTTTTGCGGGAATGCGTGAACTCCTTCATCAACGCGGTCCGGATGAATAACATGTTCTGGCCGTCGGTGGAGATGTCATGGGGGCTCGGGACCATCGTGGTCTTCTGGTTCGGGGTCAGGCTCTTGAATACCGGGACCATCACCATCGGTCTCCTGGTCGCCTTTACCGGGTACCTCTCCATGTTTTGGCAGCCGGTGATGAATATCAGCAGCTTCTATAATATCCTGGTCTCAAATATGTCCGGGGCGGAGAGGATCTTTGAGATCTTGGATATTGAACCGGCGATTAAAGACAAGGAAGGCGCGGTCCCGCTTCCCCGGATCAAGGGTGAAGTGATCTTTAGGAACGTCTCTTTTGGCTATGAAAACGGCCGGCGGGTTTTGGAGAATATCAGCTTCCATGTGAAACCCGGGGAGCGGATCGCCCTCGTCGGGCCCACCGGCGCCGGGAAGACCAGTATCATCAATCTGATTGGCCGTTTCTTTGAGGCGCAGGAGGGAGAGGTCCTGATCGACGGGTACAATGTGAAGGATGTTACCATGGAGAGCCTCCGTAGCCAGATGGGGGTGGTCCTCCAGGATACCTTCCTCTTCTCCGGTAGCATCAAAGATAACATCAGGTACGGGAAGCTGGACGCGACGGACGAGGAGATTATCGCCGCCGCCAAGGCGGTGCAGGCCCATGATTTCATCATGAAGCTGGAACACGGGTATGAGACCAACGTTAATGAGCGTGGTTCCCGGCTTTCCTTCGGCCAGAGGCAGCAGATTGCCTTTGCCCGGGCGCTCCTGGCCGATCCCCGGATTCTCATCCTTGATGAGGCCACCGCCGGGATGGATACCGAAACTGAACGCCTGATCCAAAAGGGGATTGAACGGCTTTTAGCCGGCCGGACCTCTTTTGTCATCGCCCACAGGTTGTCCACTATCCGGAATGCCGACCGGATCATGGTCATTGACGAAGGCCGGATCAAAGAGGAAGGGACCCATGAGGAGCTTCTGCGGGCCAAAGGCCTTTACTACCGGCTTTTTATGGCCCAGTATAAGTTCCTGGGGGAGGAGAAAGTCTCCCAAATAGTTTAGTGGAAAACTACTGTAGGTCTTTACAGAAAATATCTTATGGAAAGAAGGGGAACCTCACATTCAGCTATGAATGAACCCAAAAAAAGTGACGTTCGTAATGACGAACGTCACTTTTTTATGAAATATTCCTTTTTTGCTAAAAAGTGGTAAAATTACATAAAGTATTATCAATTTATCGTAAGAAGAAACCCCGGTATGAACTGGCACCGGAAGGATTTATACATAGCTCGAGGGAGGGTTAGTTAATGAAGGGGTTCATGTGTGTCATTTTTTGCTTTCTCCTTATCATCCTGCCCGGCTGTCGTTCCCAAGAACTGGATTCGCCGGAAAACGGATATCTGGAAGTCACTTTTTTACTTGACGAGGAGATTGGAGACGTCGACAGTTATGATGTGGAAGGGGTCAACGAGTTTGGATATGGTTTTATGTTAACAGGGGCCAAAGATCCAACTGTGACTATTGATTTAGAAGCCGGTAATTGGGATATTATTGCCAAAGCCAAAAATGCCGCGGACGAAGTTATCGGCGCGGGTAGAGAAAAACAGGTGACCGTTATCTTCCAAAAGACAGTTTCCATCGAGATTCCAATCACCCCAACAACTACTGTGACATTTGTCGATGAAAACCTGGAAGCTGCGATCAGAGAAGCTATTTCTAAATCTACAGGGAAAATCCTCTCGTGTGATCTATGGCAGTTGACTAAGTTTGTTGCCAACTATAAAGGGATTGAAGATCTATCCGGGATAGAATATTGCGAAGAGCTAAAGGAGCTTAATCTTGAAAGGAACCGGATTGTTGATATAGGGCCATTATCGGGTTTGCCCAATTTGTCAACGCTTCATCTTGGTTGGAATATACAACCATTGTCGGGTTTGACGAATCTGTCAGAACTCGATCTCAGTTACAACGAGATCAGCGAGGTAGACGCTTTGTCGGATTTGACAAATTTGTCCCATCTCTATCTTGAAAACAACCAGATCAGCGATATAAGCAAGCTGTCGAGTTTGACAAATTTGTCTATTCTCCGTATTAATTTCAATAATATTAGCAACATAAGTGTGCTCTCAAATCTAAGGAATTTACGCTCCCTCGGTCTGGATTCCAACCCGATCGATGACATAAGCGTGCTGTCGGAGTTGACACTTTTATCATCTCTCCATCTTGATTCCACAAATATCGAAGACAGCGATCTCGAAGTGCTATCAAATTTGGAAAATTTGTCGCATCTTAGTCTTCGTTTAAACGGACTCAGCGACATAAGCGTATTGAAGGATTTGAAGAATCTCTCATACCTTAATCTTCATTCCAACCAAATCAGTAAAATAGACGCACTGGCGGATTTGACTAATCTGTGGTATCTCGATCTTAGCTCCAACCAGATCAGCGACATAAGCGTATTACTGGATTTGCCGAATTTGTCGCGCCTAGTCATTGATGACAATCCCCTTGATGACACTGCCAGGGAGATCATCAATGAATTAAGGAAAAAAGGTTGCGAAGTGTCTTCGTGACATCAAACCGGTTGCTCCCGATCTGAAAATAGTGATGTTCATCATGACGAGCGTCACTATTTTTTTATGAAAGATTCCTTTTTTTGTTACAAAGAAGATGCTTGCCACTGTACGCCTGTAGACTGCAGTTAGGAAAAGCGGCACCAAATCCGCCGGGTATGCTTACCCCTCCGGTTATGCTATAATAGGATTGCAATATAAAAAACACGCGGTGGCTTAGGGCTGGTTTCCCGCATATGCGACCGCGGCCCCGTGCAGGTGCATGCTGACGTGAACATGTAGATAAGGGCAAGAACTGGGGAGGGGATACGGTGAAAGCCGTTGTCGACCGGTTTGAAAATGGTTACGCCGTGGTCTTGCTCGGGGATGAGGAGATTGAGTTGACCGTGGCCAGGGAGTTCCTCCCGCAAGAGGCGGGAGAAGGCAGTTGGCTTAAAGTCCGCTTTGAACTTGACCGGGAAGAAACAGAAAAACAGGAGGCGAGGGTCCGGGAGTTACTGGGAAAACTACAGAAGAAAAACTCCGGGCTGAAGTAAGAAGCTGGTTCCCTGGGGAGGCTTCTGGGAGTCGGTTAGCGAAGGCTAAAACTGAGACAATATTTTGAACAGGGTTGTTATAAATACCTAAAAATTGTTTAAGAGAGGTTTATGCATGGACCGGGAGAAACGTTTTCCTGAAAAACGCCGGAGCATTGGTGTGCTGACCGATTGGTTCAATTCACAATGCCATGCAAGTATTATCCATGGCGCCTTTGCCTGCGCCCGGGAAAAAGGGGTCGATATATTTTGCTTCGAAGGCGGGGCGATCAATTCCAACCGCGACTATGAAGCCCAGCGGAATATGATCTATGACTATGTCGGGGAGGAAAATGTGGACGGCCTGGTGGTTTTATCCGCCATTATCGGGCATTTTTCCACCAGGGAACAGGTGGCGGAGTTTTGCCGGAAGTTCGGTGATCTCCCCCTTGTCAGCGTGACCATGGAACTGGAGGGGATCCCAACCATTATGGCGGATAATGCCAGCGGCTTGCAAGAACTCTTGGAACACCTGATCAAAAAACACGAATACAAGAAGTTCGCTTTTATCAGCGGCCCCGAAGACAACCAGGATTCCATGGAGCGGCTTGCCACTTTCCGGGATACCCTTGAAAAGCACGGCCTGGTTTTTAACCCCGGCCTGGTGGTGGCGGGGGATTTCACCCTGGAAGGCGGGGAGGCCGCCGTCCGCAGGCTTTTGGCGGAGAATGCCGTGGAAGAGATCGATGTGATTGTTGCGGCCAATGACAACATGGCCTTGGGGGCTTTGAAAGAACTGCGGGAACGGGGGATCCCTGTCCCCGAAGAGATCTCCGTTGTTGGTTTTGACGACCTGGAAGAGGGGGTTTATTCTTCACCGACTCTGACCACGGTCAACCAGCCCTTATACGAGCAGGGCTGGTTGGCGGTGGAGACGCTTCTTGCGCTCTTGGACGGGCGGGAGGTCCCGCCGAAGATTGTCGTACCGACAAAACCGGTTTTCCGGGAATCATGCGGTTGTTTCTCCGAAGCGGTAATTACCGCCGGGGAGGGGGTAAATCCTAACGGGAACAAGGGTTGCGCCACAACGGTTGCGCCGGGGAAAGAAGGGAGCAACCCGGAGGCGGCCGCCGGACTCCTGGGGAGCACTGCCGCTTCCCAGGGAGGGAAGAAAGAGCTAAAAGAGGAACTGGCGCAGTTGCTGGTCGTCTTGGAAGAGCAGGGGATTCCCGCCGATAACCGGTCTTTTTTACAGAAAGTCAGCACCCTTTTACAGGAAGCCTTATGGGCCGACGAGGATCTCCTTTCCTGGCAGACCCTCCTTTCCCGCCTTCGCCGGCAGTTGTTGGCCAATGGCATTGACCACGGGGTTTATCTAGAGGTTGAAAACCTCTACCACCAGTTGCGGGTGATGATCGCCGAAAAGGCGGCGTTAAAAGAGAGGATAAAATACCGCCAGCTGATTCATACCGAAGAAGCCCTTGACCGGCTCCGGATGGAGATTCTCCTTGCTTCGGAGTTAAATTGGTTGATAAACATCCTGGCAGAGCGCCTCCCGGAACTGGGCATCACCAGCTGTTACATTTCCGAATTTTGTGGCGACCGGACCGGTGACGGCAATGAACTCCGGTTGCTTTTAGGCTACAATGCTCAGGAAAGGATCAGGATCGAACCTGAGCGGCCGGTTGTTTTTTCCGCCCGTGAATTGCTCCCGCCCTCTGCTAAAATCTCCGGGAAACCCCATGCTTTTATCGTTGTTCCCCTTTGGTTTGAGCAAACACCGTATGGGATAGCTCTTTTTGAATATGCCAGCCCGGATAGTGCTTTGCATACCAGCCTGCCCCGGATGCTCCACAACGCCCTGCAAGGAGTCTTCATGGCCAAACGCCTGAAGAGCCAGGAGATGGAGTTGGTGATCCAACGGGAACACTTGCGGAGCCTGAATGAAATGCGCCGGATCATTGAGGGCTTTATTGAGACCATCTCATTGGCTGTGGAGAAGCGGGATCCGTATACCGCCGGCCACCAGAAACGCGTAGCCCATCTGGCGTGGGCGATCGCCAAAGAGATGGGGCTTCCCGCGGAAGAGGTTGAAGCGGTACGAATGGCCGGGATGGTCCATGACCTGGGAAAAATTTTTGTGCCCGCCGAGATCCTGAACAAACCCGGGCGCCTGCACGAACTGGAGTTCAGCCTGATCAAAACCCACCCGCAGATGGGCTATGAAATTTTACAAGGGGTGGATTTCCCGTGGCCGCTCGCGGATATAGTCCGCCAACACCATGAAAGGCTGGACGGCTCCGGGTACCCGTCGGGCATGAAAGATGAGGAGATTCTTCCGGCCGCCAAGATCCTTGCCGTGGCTGACGTGGTGGAAACGATGGCCTCGCACCGCCCGTACCGGCCGGCCTTGAGTATTGGGGAGGCTTTGGCGGAGATCGAAAAAAACCGGGGGGTTCTTTATGAGCCGGAGGCAGTTGACGCCTGTTTGCGTCTTTTTGCCAGTGGGTACAGGTTTTAAAACCCCTTGCCGGAAACGGGAGACCGGGAATTTTTCAAAAAAGCAGTTTCAGGAACGCGCCGGGGTTAGCCTTTCTTACCCCGGTTATTTTTGCCATGGAGCGGGAGGGGTTTTTAAGGGCGCCGCGAATTAATAGATTGCGGCAAATAGTTGCGATATGGCGAGGGATATTATATAATATGCCGGGGGAAATGAGCAAGGTTTTTACTGGCGTGCATTCTTCCTCCTCTGTAGTTTGGTTCTTTTTTCAACTAACCTGATGACCCTCTTTCTCCGGGAAAAGAATAAAGGCTACTCCGGTGCAGAGGTGGAGGAGGGTCTTTTTACTGTTGGGAGGCGTGCGTGTGAACAAGGCAGGTGAGCATTAATGCCCGCCAATCTGACACCCCAGTACCTGGCGGCGGAAGAAAAATACCGCCGGGCGCGGGATAAAGCAGAGAAGATTGCCGCGCTTGAAGAGATGCTGGCGGTCATCCCCAAACATAAAGGGACCGATCATCTCCAGGCGGATCTGAAAAGACGCCTTTCCAAACTGCGCCAGATGGAAGAGAAGAAGGGCGCGGGCAAAAGCGCGGATCCTTTCCAAATCCCCAAAGAAGGAGCGGGGCAGGTAGTTTTAATGGGTTACCCGAATACGGGAAAGTCGGCGCTGGTCGGGGCCCTGACCAGGGCCAAGGTCAATGTGGCCGAATACCCCTTTGCCACCCCGCTGCCGGTGGCCGGGATGATGAGTTACGAGGATATCATGATTCAATTAGTCGACCTCCCGCCGGTGACAGCGGGGGAGATGCCCCGGGGAATGGCGGGGACTTTGCGCCAGGCGGACCTGCTCCTTATAATCGTTGACGGCGGCAGTGATAATTGCCTCGAGCAGTTAACCGGTTGTTATGAACTCTTGCAAGAACGGGGGATCCTGGTTGCCCCCGGGGAGGAACCGGGGCCGCAGGTTAAGACCGCCCGCGAACTGATGACGGTGATAACCAAATCCGACCTGCCGGGAGCAGGGGCCCGCATGGAACTCCTTCAGGAGTTGGGGAAAGAATTGTATACCGGCGACGGGTGGGAGACGGTGGCCGTCTCCGTTGAGAAACCGGAGAGTTTGGAGGTTTTGCGGGAACACATTTTCAGGCGCCTGCGGGTGATCCGGGTCTATACCAAGGTTCCCGGGAAAGAGGCGGATCTCTCCAAACCCTTTATCTTAAAGGACGGCGGGACCGTGTTGGACCTGGCAGAGTTGGTGCATAGGGATTTTCCCGGCAAATTGAAGCGGGCAAGGGTATGGGGGTCGGTAAAATTCCCCGGACAGCCGGTGGAGAGGGATTACCGCCTCGCGGATGGCGATATCGTGGAACTCCTTGTTTAGCCGCGTGACCGGGTGGGCCTACCGGCGGCTGACGGGGTCCCGGGTTAATTCTAGTAGAGCGGGAGGAACGGAAATGAGAAGAATTGGTGTGCACGTGCGGAGTTTGCGGACTCCAATCATCAGGGAAGGTGATGATGTAGCCCGGATCGTGGTGGATACCCTTATGAGTTCTCTTAGGGAAGACGGTTATGAACTCAGGGACCGGGATGTGCTGGCGATCACCGAGTCGCTGGTGGCCAGGGCGCAGGGGAATTACGTCACCCTTGACCAGGTGGAAAAGGCCCTGAAAGCCCAGTTTCCCGTTGCTGAGATCGGCGTGGTCTTTCCCATTTTGAGCCGGAACCGGTTTTTCCTGATCCTTAAGGCGATCGCCAGGGCCTTTTCCCGTGTTTATCTCCTGTTAAGCTATCCCTATGACGAGGTCGGGAACCCCATTATGGATATGGAACAGATGGACGAAGCAGGGATTAACCCTGGTACCGACTACCTTACGGAAGAAGATTACCGCCGGCTGCTGGGCAATGGGTTCAAACACCCCTTTACCGGTATTGACTATGTTGAGCTTTATAAGACAGCAGCCGTTAATGATAATATTGTCATCGGGTTTGCCAATGACCCGGCGGCGATTTTAAGGTTTACCCGGGATGTGCTGGCTGCGGATATCCACAGCCGCGAGCGGACAAAGCGGCTTTTGCGGAAGGCCGGGGCCCGGCTGGTCCACAGCCTCGACGAGATCTGTACAGCACCGGTGGACGGCAGCGGTTACCATCCCCAGTTCGGGCTCCTCGGTTCCAACTTCGCGGCTGAAGAGAAGCTAAAACTCTTCCCCAGGGACGGGCAGGCCTTCGTTGAGGAGGTCCAGGAGCGGATTAGGATGCTGACCGGGAAAAATGTGGAGGTCATGATCTACGGGGACGGGGCATTTAAGGATCCGGTAGCGAAGATCTGGGAGTTGGCCGATCCGGTGGTGGCCCCGGCCTACACCAGCGGGCTCTCTGGCACGCCCAATGAGGTCAAACTGAAATACCTGGCTGACAGCGAATTGAGCGGCCTCCCGCAAAGCGAGATCGAGGAAGCGATGAAAAAGCGGATCAGAGAGAAGAAAACCACCCTGGTAGGGCAGATGGAGGCCCAGGGCACGACGCCCCGGCGGCTAACGGACCTCTTGGGCAGCCTGGCCGATCTCTCCAGCGGCAGCGGGGACAAGGGCACGCCGGTAGTCTTGATCCAGGGGTATTTTGACGATTACTCGGTGGATGATTCCGCAGGCAACCTCGCGTCCGTAGTACAAAAGGCGATCTGAGCGGCAGGGTTATCCGAATGACGTGTGGGGATTGCTGAAAACCGACGCAAACAACTGGTTTGTCCATTGGACCGATTGGAAGAAAAACTGGGGGATTTTTTCCTCTCCCACATTTAGCCGGCTGGAATAGGTGTGCACCTCTTCCCAGTCGGCTTTTTCGTAGGCCAGGATCAAGCGGTAGACCATGCCGAAAAGGTTCATCCTCCCGGTCAGGGCATCCTTTATCTCGTTGGCGAGAGGAAGTTCAGCCAGGATTTCTTGCATCGGCCGGTCCAGGAAAGCATCGATCAGCGAGAGGAGGCCCATGAGGAAAAATTCCGAACTGCGGTTCTGCAAACCGATTATGGAGGCGATCAACTCTCCAAACCTGGCCCTCACCACTGAGTTGACTATTAACTCATCGGGCTTGTCCTGGCCCATGTTGGAGAGGGCCAGGAGGGTAATCCATTTTTTGATCTCTTCGAGCCCGAGGATTACCAAGGCGTGTTTGATCGAGCTGATCCGGCAGCGAAAACCGAAGATTGCCGAGTTGACCAGGCGTAATAGCTTGTAGGAAAGGGAGAGGTCTGCAGTGACAATCCGGGTGATCTCTTCAAAATCCGGATTGGTACTGTGCAGTTCCTGTAAGATCCGGAGGTAGGTAAGGCGGTGGGAGGGGATGTCTTTCCTACTGATAATATGGGGACGGGAAAAAAAGAAACCCTGGAAATAGGTATAACCCAATTGCAGGGCTTCTTCAAAATCGGCCATGGTTTCCACCTTTTCGGCCAGGAGTTTTATCCTGCTGCCGGCAAACTTTTCGGCCAGGGCGGCCCGGTCTTCTTTTGCGGTGGCCAGGAAATCCACTTTGATAATATCAGCCATCTCCGCCAGCGCGGCCCGTTCCCCGCTTAAGGCAAAGTCGTCCAGGACCAAAAGGTAACGGGAGTTCTTCAGCTTTTGACAGGCGTAGAGGATATCTTCATCCAGTTCGATATCTTCCAGGATTTCCACGCCAATCAGGTCCGGCGGGAAGATGGTGGGGATTTCGTTCTTAATCATATTGGCGGTGAAATTGATGAAGGCCGGTTTGCCGTTGGTCAGGGTATCAATCCCCAAGAGCATAAAACTGTCGGTGATGACCCGGGCGGTAGCCAGGTCGCCGTCCACACCGGGATAGCAGTTTTCCAGCCCATGGCGGAAAAGAAGCTCATAGGCGAAGACCTGCTGCCTGCTGTCGAAGACCGGCTGTCTGGCAACATACACTTCCATGTGGAAATGCCTCCTGTCCGGAAAGGGGTAAAACTCATCTATGCATTATAATTGTACTAAATTTCCCATCATTAGTAAAGATAAACAAGGAAAAAACTTTATATTTGCCGTTTTTCTTCCTGTAAAAGGTCACTTGTGATCTCCCTTTCCAAAGAGAGGAGGGTGTAATCGTCAAGACGGCGCTGGGAACGGGGGATTGGCACCGCATAACGGCGCCGGATAACCGTGGGTTTGGCGGAGAGGAGGTAGATCTCATCAGCCAGCAGGAGGGCTTCTTTAACATCATGGGTAACATAGAGGACCGTCCGGGGCTCCGCCTCCCAAACCTGTAAAAACTGGCGGATCAATTCCAGTTTCAGCCCCAGGTCGAGGGATTTATAGGGTTCGTCCATGAGGAGGAGTTGGGAAGGGTAGGCCAGGGCGCGGGCCATGGCCACCCGTTGGCGCTGGCCGCCGCTTAACCGGCGGGGATAGGAGTTCCGGTAAGCTGTAAGTTCCACCTGGCGGAGAACGGTGGCAACCCTTGCCTCCACTTCGGCGGGGGGAAAACGGTCTTTCAGGACAAAGGCGATGTTCCCGGCCACGGTCAACCAGTCGAGGAGGCGGGGCTCCTGGAAGAGAAAACTGACGGCCTTGCCGTCCAGGCCCAGGATCTCGCCGCTGTCCGGTAAAAGGGCGCCGGCGAGTATGGAGAGGAGGGTGGTTTTGCCGCACCCGGAAGGGCCCAGGATGGCGGCGATCCGGTTTTTCTCCACCGCCAGGGAGATCCCGTCCAACACCCGCAGGTTCCCGTAGGATTTAGTGATCTCTTTCAGCACAAACTCGTTTTGCGCCAGCTCTGTACCGTTCTTCACCGCCAAGCAATCCCTTTCTCCACCAGATTTTCGAGGACCCGGTCGAATAAGAGTCCAAGGAGGACCACCACCAGCGTCCAGGCAAAAACCTCCGGGGTCTGCAAGAAGATCCGGGCGGCGTCCATCCGGGCGCCGATCCCCAGGGCGGGCGCGGCCATTACCTCCGCCATCACCGTCACCTTCCAGGTCAGGCCCAAACCGCTGGCCGCGGCCGTCGCGAGGTAAGGGATGATTGCCGGCAGGTAAAGCTCGCGAAAGATCCGCCAGGGCTTGACCTGGTAAATCCGGGCCATCTCCACCAGTTGGGGATCGATATTTTTCACCCCGTCCATCACGTTCTGCGTGACCAGGGGAAAGACCATCAAAAAGGTGACAAAGACCGCCACCAGATCCGCCCGGAACCAGATTAAGGCCAGCAGGATCCAGGAGGCCGAGGGGGTGCTGCGCATCGTCACCAGTAAGGGGCGGAAGATAAGACTGAAGGGGCGGCTGAGCCCGGAGAGGAGTCCGAGGACCAGCCCGGCCAGGTAGGAGAGGCCGAAGCCGGTGAGGCCCCGCCATAAGGTGGCGCCCAGGCTGCGCCAGAAAACGGCGCCGGCCAGGAGGTTTTTTAGCGCCCGGAAGGTGGCGGCCGGGCCGGGCAAGATAATCTCCTTCCCGGTTACCGCCGCCGCAACGAACCAGAGCAATACCAGACCCAACAGGGAAAGAAGGGTCAGGAAGCTATTTTTGCTTTTGCAAATACTATTGCATTTGCTTTTACTTTGCAAGATAAAATCCGGAATCGGGGAGTTTTCCCCCTGTTGTCCCGGGGTTAAATTCGTAAAGTTTCTCCAGGTAATGATCGATCTCCTCCTTGATCTCCCAGGCCGGCACGAGATGCAGGTTGCAGCGGGGAATGGCTTCGCGCGCGGCTTCTGCGGAGATGAGCAGGTGCTCCTCGGCGTACCGGCCGGCCTCGTCCGGGTGGTTGTTGACCCAGGCGGAGGAAGCGGCGGCAGCAGCCAGAAAATCGTCCACCAGGTCCGGGTTTTTCTCCACCAGTTCCGCCCGGACCACCAGGCAGGTCTGGGGATATGAGTACTCTTTACCCTCCAGGCGTTTCCATGCCTCCTGGTAGTCCAGGACTACGGTCATCTCCGGGTTTTTCCGGATCACCTCGGTGACCCAGGGTTCAGGCAAGGTCGCCAGGGCGGCTTTCCCGGCGATGACCAACTGGGCCAGTTCAACCGGGGCCGCGTAGTACCGGAGTTCAAGGTCTTCATCGGGGTTTAGCCCCTCGGCTGTTAAGAAGTAGCGCAGGAGGATATCGGGTGTGGTTCCCCGGCCAGTAACCGCCAGTTCGCGGCCTTTCAGATCCCGCCAGCTTTGTACTGAGGGATCCCGCCCGACAACGTACATCACTCCCCAGTTGGTAACGGCCGCCAACCGGATCGCGACTCCCCGGTTGTAGAGGACGGCCGCAAGGTTGGTGGGGAGCGCGGCAATATCCGCTTCCCCCGAGACCAACCGGGCTGTTAATTGTTCCGGTTTGGTGGCGACGGAGTAATTGAGTTTCACCCCGGACAACTCCGGCTCTTCCGCGATCATTTGCAGGAGGGAGAGGCCGGTCGGGCCGGAGAGGACCATCACATTAAGCTCCGCGGGCTTTTCTTCCCGGCCGTCCAGGACGGCGGGGAGGAAGAAGAGAACCAGCAGGGCGAGGATGGAAAGGGCTGTTTTGGAAAAGGCTGTTTTCTTGAAGATTCTCTTGAACATCCTGATCATAAACCTCCTCTCTGTCCATTCAGGCCTTGGACAGGGCTGCCCGGACTTTTACTCCAGGGAGGGAGCCCAGCAGGCCGGTGAGGGTGTTGATTTGATCGTTGGTCCCGTCCACCAGGATGGCCAGAACCGCCACGTTCCGCGTGCGGTAGGGAATTCCCAGCCTGCCAATGACAATATCACTGGCCTGGCTGATATAATTGTTCAGTTTTTCCTGGACATTTTGTGGGTCTTCAATGACGACACCGATGACGCCCACCCGTTTCTCTTCCATGGTGGAAGCCTCCTTTTTTGGATACTTGCAGTGTATATTAATTTTTGTTGTGTATATTAATAATTATTGTGGGTTGCAGCGTATGAGTCGAATAATAATAAAACCTATCCCAAGGGATAGGCCGGAAAAAACAACCTTTCCGTCCTTCGCTTCAGGAAACCCTTGGCTTCAGGCGGGGTTTATTGTTACCCCTATTGTAACGCAGCCTGCCGGTAAAAGCAATGAAAATTTTCGTGCGGGTTATACGGTGAAAAAAAGTTGCCGGTTCTAATTATTGACATATGCCCAAAAGTGCTTTAAACTTAAAGTAAAACAGTTAAAAGAGGGGATTTAAATTGTCAGCAGAAAAAAGAGGCATTGAAAAATTGGCGCCTAATAAACTTAATAAAATAGGCCATGTAATTGCGGTAATGAGCGGTAAGGGCGGGGTCGGCAAATCTTCCGTGACTTCACTGGTTGCGGTGGAACTGGCCCGCCAGGGATATAAGACAGGGATCCTTGATGCGGATATCACCGGTTCCAGTATTCCCAAGATGTTTGGCCTACGCACGAAACCTGAAACCACCGAATTCGGCCTCCTGCCGGTCGAGAGCCGGATGGGGATCAAGGTGATTTCCATCAATTTGTTGTTGGAGAATGAAGAAGACCCGGTAATCTGGAGAGGGCCGCTTTTGACCGGAACAGTCAAGCAATTCTGGACGGACGTGGTTTGGGATGTCCTGGATTACCTGGTGGTGGATTTGCCGCCGGGAACAGGTGATGTTCCGCTTACGGTAATGCAGAGCCTCCCGGTAGACGGTTTGATTGTTGTTACGTCCCCGCAGGAACTGGCGGTGATGATCGTGAAGAAGGCCGTTAAAATGGCGGAGATTCTAAAAGTTCCCCTTTTAGGGCTGGTAGAAAATATGAGTTATGTGCAGTGCCCAAACTGCAAAACCACTATTGACCTGTTCGGCCCGGGACGGGGAGAAAAAGAGGCCAGAGAGGCGGGGTTGGCTTTTTTGGGCCGCCTGCCGGTGGACCCGGAATTCGCCACCCTGTGTGACCGGGGGGAGATCGAAAAATATCCGGGGTTTTCGACTCTGGACCTCTCTGCGGTATTGGAAAAGCTCGGCTAAGGCCCATGCGCGATTGTGCTCAGCGCGGAGAGCGCAAGAATAGAAAAAGAGAGGGGAATGACCTATGAAAAAGCTCGCACATATACGGGAAGAACTCCGTGCCCACCTGCCGTACACCATCTTCAGTTCCGCTTTTGGCCTGATTATGGTGGGTATTTTAAGTTTTGTCGCTTTTTTCTTTGATGAAGCACGGTTTCCGGAGGCATCCGCCGGGTTGTTCCATATCTTCCACCCGGTGCACGTCCTTTTGAGCGCCACGGCCACCACGGCCATGTTCTGGCGGCATGAGAAAAAACTCCTCAAAGCGGTCCTTGTCGGCCTTTTCGGCTCCGTGGTCATCTGCGGGATCAGCGATGTCTTTATCCCCTTTATCAGCGGCCGCATATTGGGGGTGGCCATGGATCTCCATATTTGCCTCTTTGAACACCCGGGGATCGTTCTTCCCTTTGCGGCTGCCGGTGTTTTTGTCGGGATTACCGCCCCGGCGGTGATCAGGGAGACCACGGCTTTCTCCCACGCCATGCACGTCTTTATCAGCAGCATGGCTTCCATCCTCTACCTGGTTTCCTATGGTTTGACCAACTGGATGGAGCATTTCGGCATGGTCTTTTTCTTTAACATCCTGGCGGTGTTGCTCCCTTGCTGCATCAGCGATATCGTCTTTCCCCTGCTTTTCTGTGGGACCATGGATCATGAAGCCCATTGCCCGCCTGGTCCGGGAGTCTCCGGTTAAAAAAGTTATTGACATATGCTCATAAAGCGGGTATAATATAATCAGCATATGTTCATAACTAAGGAAAAGGGGGTAAGTGTAATGCCGTTTGGAGATGGTACCGGACCGATGGGCTATGGCCCCATGACCGGCCGGGCTGCCGGGTACTGCGCCGGTTACCCGGTTCCGGGGTATATGAACCAGTGGGGAGGATACCGTGGTTTTGGCCGGGGACGTGCCCTTGGTTGGGGCCGCGGCCGTGGTTGGCGCCACATGTACTACGCCACCGGTCTTCCCGGTTGGGCCCGCGGTGGAGTATGGCCGGCAGTGCCGCCGGCGGTGGCGCCCGGTTTCGATCCTTCCCAGGAGGCCGAATTCCTTAAGCAACATGCTTCTTTTTTGGAACAGGAGTTGACAGAGGTCAAGAAGAGGCTGGCGCAGTTGGAGGCGGAAAGTAAAGAAGAGGGAGAATAAGAAGAAAGGGAGAAAAACAATTCAACCCGCACGGGCGTCGCGGGCAAATGCCGCGAAAAAGTGCCAAGACCGGTAAGAGGACCGGTCTTTTTTCTGTTCTTACCTTGCCTCCGGGAATGGCGTCTGCTCCAGCGGGTGGAGGTTAAATACCTATGGGTTTCTCCACGGCGTTGGTTAAAAAGCGGTTTCCCGGGGTTTATTCCTCCTCGCTCTAGAAGATATCGAAGATCCCCAGGCGTTTGAGGCGCTTGACCACATCCCGGGCGGTGGGTTCCTCGAACTTCTTCAGGATATTCGACATATGCGTGCGCATGGTGGACGGGGCAATATGCCGGATCTCCGTAATCTCTTTTTGGGTCTTCCCCTCCGCCAGCAGCCGCAGTAACTCAAGTTCGGTTGGGGTCAAGCGGTAGACGATATTCAAGGTGGAGACCAGGGCGGCCCGTTCGGCCCGCATGGCCTGGAATTCTTTACGGATCAACTCGGCGATCCGCGGCCGGATTGGCGACATCCCCCGCGCCGCCGAGCGTACCGCCTCCAGGATCTCGGCGACAGAGGCGTCTTTTAGCAGGTAGTCGACGGCGCCGGCCTCGAAGGCGTTGAAGACGGTTTCGTCATCGGCAAAGTGGGTCAGGACCACGCAGCGGATACCGGGGGCTTTTTGCGAAAGGGTTTCGATGGCCTCCACACCGGCCCGCGGGGTTTCCATCTCCAGGTCCATTAAGACCACATGCGGGATGGATTGATTGCGTTTGTAGGCATTCATAGCCTCTGCCACCGCCTCTTTGCCGCTGCCAACCGCGGCGATGATCTCCATATCCGGTTCGTGGCTGAGCACTGTCTGGAGATATTCCCGGATCGGTAACATATCATCGGCAATGACGACACCGATTTTCTCCTCTTTCATCTGCTTCCACCTCCGGTAGATCCTCCGCCGGATCTCCCGATTATTCCCTCCGGTACCGAGGGTTTTTGGTACCGGATTACCCGCTCCCTTTCTCCGTACGGAGCCTCCCGCTGGGATGGGTTCCTGCCTTAATGGCCGGCAGGGAAGAGGTCCTTTGCCACCGCCACCCACTCGGCGATGAGACCGGGTTTCAGGACCCCTCTATAAAGATGGGGGGTCTGCGGCGGCCCGAACCGGCCGGTCCGGCGGTCGAATTCCGGGTAGGTGTTCCATCCCCGGCCAACCCAGGCATGGGCGGCAAAATACAGGTCCAACTGCCGGTTCCAGATCTCATCCACCTTCCGCAATTCAGCCGCCAGGTCGCCCCCTTCCGCAAGAACCTGCTGGAAGACGGTGCAAGGGCTGATCTCCGGCGCCTCCCAGCCGGGGAGGTACGGGTAGGTGGCCAGGTAATCCTGGTCCAGAGTGGCGGCGAAGGCGGCAAAGCCGCTGTTTTGCAGCGGTTTTTCCACATAGGAAAGGACTTTGGGGTCAAGATCGATGTTCTTCGCTGCGGCCAGCATTTTCCCGCGGATTTCATAGCGGGCAAACCACTTGACAACTTCCCAGGCTGCCAGTTTGTAGCGGCTTTGCTGGTTGATGTTCCAGAAACCGCCCAGCAGCATTGCCCGGGGTTTGCCGTGGAAGTTCCCGTCATAGGTGGGGATGGGAGCCACCCCCCAGTCGCATTTTGCCGGGAACTGGTCGGTCAGCACCCCAATATCCCAGGCTTCACCCATGAACATGCCGATCCGGCCCTGGGCAAAATGGGCCCGGAGCGCATCGTTGGTGAGGGTGGCGGCGCCGGGGAAGAGGGAGCCGTCCTCCTTCATATCGAGGATCAACTGGAAAACCTTTAGGTATCCTTCCATGGCCCAACGGCCGTTCTTCCAGTCCCAGTAGGCCGGGTCGCCGTTGGCTTCCGCCCACTGGCTGGGCATCCATTCCAGGGGCCAGCAATCCGCGCCACAGTAGGCAAAGCCGTAGGCCAAACCGCCGCCGCTTTCTGTAATTTTCTTGGCGAACTCCCGGACCTCATGGTAGGAACGGGGCGGCCGCTCCGGGTCCAGCCCGGCCTGGCGGAAAAGGTCTTTATTATAAATCAGGCGGGAGTTAAAGACCTGGGTGGGAACGGCATAAACCCGCCCCTGGTAAGTAGTGAGGCCTTCGATCCAGTACCAGTCAGGCCACTGTTCTTTCCATCCGGCGAAACCGGGCATATCGTCAAAGAAGGCGATTACCCCTGCTTCGAAGGGGTTGGCATACCCGGTGACAAAGCCGCTGCTATAGAGGTCCGGCCCTTCTCCCCGGCTTTGGGCGTTCTGAAAGATATCCCAGGCATCGTCGCCAATGATCCGCAGGGAGATTTCAATCCCCTTCTCCCGGCCGGCGGTGCGGTTGAACTCGGCAACCAGTTGTTGCAGGTGGTCCGCCATATGGCGGTGGTGGGTCCACATGCTTAGCTTTACCGGTTTGGCGCCGGCGCCGGCGGTTAAGACGGATGCAATGAGCGTAAGGACCAGAGCGGTTTTCCAGCGCATGAAATCCCTCCCGTCTTCATTCCAGTTTTTTTACCAAAAGGCAAGAGGGCCACCCAAGATACTTGGTGACCCTATTATATAAGACTTGGTGACAGTTTGTAAACATTCCGGATCCCTCCGGCCCTTCCTATTCTTTCAGGCTGCCGGATAAACCCTCCAAAAAGTGCCTCTGGAAGAGGAGGAAAAAGACGATGGGAATCAGTATGGCAATGAACCCGGTGGCGATCATGGCGTCGTAATCCTTGGCTATGGTGATACTATCCATCACCTGCAGTTTAATCGGGAGGGTATGCAGATTTTTACTGCGCAGGAGGATGAGGGGGACCAGGAAGTCATTCCAGACATACCTGAACTGGTAGATCGCCAGGGTGGAAAGGACCGGTTTTCCCAAGGGAAGAACTATCCACCACCAGATCCGGAATTTGCTGGCGCCGTCCACCACCGCCGCTTCAATCAGTGATATGGGCAGCCGTACATAGTACTGGCGCAAGAGGAAGACGCCAAAGGCGGAAGTTGAATAGAGCAGGATCAGGCCGATATGTTTATTGTACAGGCCGTAACTTTGCATCACTTTGAATAACGGGGCCAGCATGGTGGTTATGGGCAGCATCATTGTGGCCAGGATGCAGTAGAAAATGACGTCCCGTCCGGGAAATTTTAAGAGGGCAAAGGCATAGGCCGCAAGGGAACAGACGAGCAAAGTCAGGATGATGGCGCCGGCTGTGACCAGAACGGAGTTGAGAAATCCTTGGTGCATCTGGTAACGGCCGATGGCCACCTTGAAAGATTCCAGTGAATAACTGCGAAAAGTCTCCCAGGGCGGCCCTTGTAAAATCCTGGGCGGGACATTAAAAATCTCCACTTTTGGCCGGAAAGAGGTGTCAAAGAGCCAAAGCAAAGGGGCAAGGTAGAACAGGGCAATGAAGCACATCACCCCGATGGCCAGCCCGCGCTGGATCTTTTTCGCTTTTATCTTTGCGGTAATCTTCCGGGTAAGCCCAAACAGTCTCGTTTCCCTTTCCGGCGCCGGTTTGGATAGTGCCATTACTTACGACCTCCTTTATACTTCATCTTCCGCCCGTCCCAGGCCGATCACGCGGATTTGCAAGAGGCTGACGGCCAGGATGATGAGGAAGAGGATCCACCCGGCGGCAGTCGCGTAGCCAAACCGGAAATTACTGCGAAACGCGTGGTAGTAGATGTACGGGATCCCGGTCATGGCCTTCATCCCCGGGCCAAAGCCGGCGTTGGGAAAGAGCATGAAGGAGTATTCAAACTGCATTAAGCCCCCGATGGCCGACATTACGGAGACAAAGGTCAAAGCCGGCCGCATCAAAGGGATAGTAATCTGCCAGAGGGTCCGGAAAGGCGATGCCCCGTCCAAATTGGCCACCTCGTAAATGGTGGGGTTAATTGATTGCAGGGAAGCAAGAAGGTAAACCATATGGTAACCGGTCCACTGCCAGAAGGAGACGATAATCATCAATAGGAGGCTGAGTTTGGGCTCGTAAAGCCAGTTGGTCTTATCCGGTAAACCCAAAACCCCCAGAAACCAGTTGACCATCCCGGTATCCCGCAGGAACATCATGCGGAAGAGCAGGGCGGCCACGACTGTGTTCATCAGGACCGGCACATAAAAAGAGGCCCGCAGGGCTCCCCGCAGCCGTCCGAAGATTTTGCTGTTCAAGATGACCGCCAGGACCAGTGCTGCCGGGATCTGTGTGATCAGGCAGCCGAAGGTATAGAGGAAAGTCCGGCCGATGGCCGGCCAGAAGTCCTGCTTGTCGGCGATGAGTTCAGCGAAGTTCGCCAGGCCGATAAAATCGCCGGGGTTAATCCCCTGGGCGTCGGTGAAGGCCAGCCGGATCCCGGAGATGTAGATATAAAGGTTAAAGGCGGCCATCAGGGCGACAAAAGGCAGGATAAAAAGATAGGGTTCAACCTGGGAAAACCGGATTCTTTTCCTCTGGTGCCTGCTGCGCAGGACGGCAATGGAACTCACCTGTCTCAACTCCTTTTTTTACGACGGCAGGGAAGCAAGATACTGCTTCCCTGCTGTCGCCTGCTCAGTTGCTCGTGTATGTCTGTTCTTTAGAGGAGGATGATTCGCGCGCTTGCGCGCGCCGGTTTTTACTACTTGAGACGCTTCAAAGCGCGCGCCTGTGCCTCTTTTAACCCTGCTTCCACTGAGACGTTGCCTGCGGCGATCTCTGTGAACTGGGTGTTGAAATCAATGGAGACCGCGTCCCAGAAGATGTCGCCCGTGTTGATCCAGGGGATCTCCTTGGCCAGCTCAATCTGGAGCAAGCCCAGTTTCTGCCCGCCAAACCGCGGATCCGGCTGTTTGAAGACTTCATGATCCCAGACCGAGGAGAGCGGCGGGAGCATTTTCGCGTCCTTATAACGGATATGCAGGTATTCCTCTTCGTATTGCATGTATTCGATGATTTTGTAAAGCTTGTCGGGGTTCTTGGCCAGCCTGGTGATGGCCATGAAGGACCCGCCCCAGGATGAGGTCCGCGGCCCGCCTTCCTTATAGAGCGGCAGGTCTCTGACGCGGAACTCGTATTTCCCGGTCTCCACTGCGGCATCCACCTGGCTAATCCACCAGTCGGGGCTGGTATACGAAGCCATTGTCCCGTTGGCCAGCAGGGCGCTGAAGTTACCCCAGTCCCAGTTGCACATTACTCCGGAATTGATCTTGTCGACCCACCATTTCACGAATTCCCGCATTTCCGGGGTGTCCAGGGTGGGACGGCCTTTGTCGTCCAGGACCTGGATCCCGGTCTGCTGCCAGATCATCCACATGGTGGCCGCCAACCCCGCTGCGTCGTAAGGCAGGGCATAGACCTTCTTTTCAGCGTATAATTTCTTGGCCGCTTCAAAGAACTCGTCCCAGGTCTTGATCTTGGCCATATCTACGCCAACGGACTTCCAGATGGTGTCGTTGTAAACCAGGACAACCGGGTGCACGTCGTGGGGAAGCCCGTAGACATGCCCGCCGTAGGTGGTCCAGGCGACACGGCCTTTGGGAACCTTCGCGAAGACCTTGGATTTCTTCACATATTTATCCAAAGGAATGACCAGGC
>Ga0209537_1001787_pt1 | contig 23237 bp, 18 predicted proteins | sample BioPla4DNA1_FD_187698 | JGI IMG/M metagenome (GOLD analysis project Ga0209537, IMG submission 187698) | Biogas fermentation microbial communities from Germany - Plant 4 DNA1 (SPAdes) (version 2) | ecosystem: Engineered > Bioreactor > Anaerobic > Digestate | place: Bielefeld, North... | reverse complement strand
TTTCTCGTCTACTAAATAACGGTATTCGTTCGTCTGTTTATGCCTGTAGTAGCGTCTTTGATATCTTACAATGCCGAAGGGGGTTAATATCTCCTTTTCGTCTTCTTTATGAACGCTCTTCCAGTCACGCTTTCTTTCCGGACTTTTGAATATTTGTTCGTCGAGTTCTTCGATTACTGCCTTAAGCAACTCACAACCTAGGTTATCCAGCTCTTTTTTTAGTTGAGCTTCAAAATTTAGAAAGTCAATGCCATCTCCTAAAACCTTTAAAATCTTCTCAGTTACCGAAAGGACTTTTGCTTCTACTAAGCGAACTACATCCATGAGGAACCTCTGCCTCCTTTTGGGGGTATTCATCTCGATGTGAGGTTCCTCTTCGCTTTCTTAAAAGATTATCCTTCCAAAAACCTAAAGTAATTTTACACTAACCAAAAACGGGCAAAAATGTCTGCTGTTAAATCTGGACGGCAATATCGAAGGCCGTACTCACCGCTCCGTGTATTTCGTTGACCTCCAGGCAGTCGCCGATTACGAACAAGTTGGTGGGCGGCACACAGGTCCGGAATTGCTGGGCTTCGATGAAGCGCGGCTTCATGCCTGCGGCAAGCAGCACAGTACTTGCCGGAATTTCCTTCTCCGCCCCTGTTTTGACATCGGCAATGACAACAAAATCGTCACCGACTTTCTTCAGGATACTGTTGAAACAGAGCCGGATTTTCTCGTTTTTAATGCCCTGAAGCAGGTCATATTCTCCCCCGAGCACTCCGGCAACTGATGTGCTGATGGTAGGCGAGTCCTTAAGCTCAACAAGCGCAACATTGCGTCCTTCGCCTGCATAGTGTATTGCATACTCCATTCCAATGACACCTGCGCCGATAATAACAACATTATCGCCGACATCAATACCTTTGGCATGCGCATCCGGCGCCCAGTGGACAAGCGGTTTTTCAATTCCCGGCACATCCGGGACAACCGGCACGGCGCCGATGGCCACAATTAGCGCATCGTAGTTTTCCTTGGCGAGCAGTTCCGGCGTTGCTTTGGTATTAAGCAGTACCCTGGCCGGTGTGTGCAGCAACTGTTTTTGCAGGTATTCCAGGTACTGCCTGACATCCCTTTTTACAGGAAGCAGCGCTGCCTTTTTCACATTGCCCCCGACCTCTCCGCTTTGCTCATAAAGAGTAACGTCATGTCCACGCTCCACCAGCGTTTGCATTGCCTGTATGCCTGCCGGGCCGCCTCCGATAACCGCAACTTTTTTCTTCAAAGGCGCACGGGGAGCTCTTCCTTCGGGGTACTCCGAATTCCTGCCAAAGTACGGGTTAACTGAGCATTTAAACTTGAACACGCCATATTTATCCATGAAGAAGCATGAACAGCGCAGGCAGGGCCTGTGCTCCCACTCGCGCCCCTCGGCGTACTTCCGGGGCATGTCGGGATCTGCCTGCAGTGCACGTTTCATTGCCACGAAATCGGCCTTTCCGGAGGCGATGATTTCCTCCGCCTGGGCAATATTTTTTATAGAGCCAACTGTCGCAACTATAAGGTCCGGGAACGCTTTTTTAATTTTCTCCGCAAAATGTACATTGTACATCCAATCCCACATATAAGGCTGGACCATGGGACGCATATGCCATGGTTCTCCCATGGTGTCATGCAGGCCGCCGGAGACATGCAGGATGTCCATCTTATCCTTGATGATATCAATAAACTGCAGCGTTTCCGGGAAGTGCGTGTGCCCCTCGGCAAATTCGTCCGCCGAGATACGGTACTCGATGACAAAGTCTTCACCCACCAGCTCGCGCGTCGCGTCCAGCACCTCAACGGCAAACCGCGCCCGGTTTTTAATCGAGCCGCCGTATTCGTCCGTGCGCCTGTTAAAATACGGGCTGAAAAACTGCGCCAGCAGGTTCCCGTGCGCGCCGTGAAACATCGCCATCTGCATACCGGCTTTTTTACAGCGGAGCGCGGCGGCAGCGTATTTTTGCACCGTTTCTTCAATCTTCTCTTTAGTCATCTCACGCAGCTTCAGGGGGGCGCGGCCTTGCTGCTGCGCCCGCACAAGTTCCGCCGCCGTCACAATGGCCGAGGGCCCGAAGCCGTTGTCACCGGCCTTCGAATCCGGCACATTCCCCTGCGTAGCTCCGCAGTGGTTGATCTCTATTGAGCCCTGGGCGCCATAACTTCTGCACATCTCAGCAAATGTTGAAAGGCCGGGTATGCACTCGTCAAAACGCAATTCAAGCTGGTTGGGACCTTCGTCATTGCATTCGGTGATGTCAATGGAACAATTACCGACAGTAATGATTGCGGCGCCTCCCCTGGCGTAAGGCCTGAAATACTCAACTACACTGGGCGTTACAAAACCGTTTTCATCACCGCCTCCGCCGCAGCCCGGCGGTGCCAGTTCAATACGGTTTTTAAAATACACGCCGCGAATCATCATAGGTTCAAATACATGCGGGTACTTGTGAGCCAAAGGACAACCTCCTTTTCGAAAACAGTAGTAAATTCATAATTTTGTTTATTTGTCTGCTAGTGTAAACTTTACTACAAAAGCAGGGCTTTTGCAATTGAAAAGAGGTCGCATCCTGCCGCCGTTCAGGCCGGATTCGGCTTCAATTCTTTCCTTTGGACCTTTGATTTTCCTTAGCAGCCTTTCCCGGCGGTAAAGCAGGGCCTCCCTGCTCAGCTGTCCGCCGGACGGTGCCAAATGCCGCCCCTGGGCCAGGAGACATTCTGTCATAGCCAGCGCCAGACTGAAATTTTTCGCCCTATGCTCATAATATTTTGCCAGTTCAAGGTAAGGAACAGGGTTTTCACATCTGTTGCGCAGCAGTTCTTTCCAGATGGCTTTTGCCTCCTGCCATTTACCCTGCCGTTTGTAAAGCAGCGAAAGGTGCAGCTTTGCTTTGTACTGCAGCTGCCTGTTCCTGCAGGATGCCGCTTTTCGGTAAAATTCTGCGGCTGCTTCCCGGCAGCCCTGCTCTTCATACAGTTTGCCCACGGCAAGATAATCAGCCGGGTGTGTTACTGCTTTGCCGGCAGCTGCAAGGGCAGCAAAGGCCAGCAGCCTGACCATGGAAAGAATATCCCAGACATTATGTTCAAACACGGTGCGCAGGCGGTCAGTATCCCCGGTGCGCAAATAATGAAAATAAACGGCCGGAATTTCCGCTCCCGGGATATCACCGACCCGCTCTAGTCCCAGCAATGCCGTTTCCAAACTTTTCAGGCTGCAGGAAGCAAGCCTTTCTTTCCACAGGCGGCGGGCACAGGGAAGCAGGTCCAAATGAAAGCAGCCCTTTGCGGCTTCCTCCATCCCGTGCAAGACTTGCCGCGTCCGGACCAGGGGCAGGTCAAATGTTTTGCCGTTGAAAGTTACTATCCCTGGAAAGCGGCTCATAGTTTCGGTAATATGGTGCAGCATGGCCGCTTCCCGTGACGGGTCGGGCAAAAAATACTGCCGGATGACAAAGCGGCCGTTCCGGTACCAGCCCAAGCCGACCAGGAATGCAAGGGTACCTGTACCGCCGGCAAGACCCGTTGTTTCAATATCCAAAAATAAGGCTTCGGCAGGCACAAATTCTGCCAGGGCAGGATCCTTGGCCGGCAGTACCAGATCGGCGCCGCAGCAGGAAAGCAGCTCGGCAAGCTGCCCGCTGCCGTGCCTGTAGTCCAGGGGAAAGGCAATTTCCCGGTAATAACAGCTGCCGTACACCGTTTGCGCTGTTTTTTCCTCACCCGGGAAAAGGAAGGCTGCTGCCGGTTCAAGCCTGTGGAAAGCGGCAGGCCTCCTCACTGTTATCTCCCCGGAGCTTTGCATTCTTTTCAGCCATTCACGCAGGCTGCTCACTTAAAATAACCTCCAGCAACCGCAATGTATGCTGCTTCCCGCCTTCACCCACCTGGTGCTCCGGCCCGACACAGGAAGGACAGCCGCCGCTGCAGGGGCAGCCGGCCACCAGCTTCCGGGCAGCGGCAAAAATATCTTTGTAAACACGGAATATTTCCTGGCTGTAGCCTACTCCCCCGGGAATGTTGTCATATAAATAAACGGTCGGCAGTCCGGTAAAGGGTGCTTTGACCTGGCAGACAGCCCGCAGGTCCCGCGTGTCCCCCATTACAAAGAAAGCGGCAATCTGGGCGGCTACATTTGCCAGCCCGGCCAGACCGGACTGCAGTGCTTCCGGTTTCAGGCCGCGGACTGTTTCCGGAGGAAAAGCAAGCCAGAAAGCAGTAGTATGCATCTCCGTCTCCGGCAGGTTTACCGGCCCCGCCCCGATGTTTTCGTGGGTATGGAAACGGATCTTCTTAAACATGGAAACCAGGGCATTCAGGCGCACTTCGCCCCAGGCCCTGATAATGCCGTCCTCTTCCGAGGCAAAGGTATCCAGGACCTTTAAATCCACATTCAGATTGGCATCCGTATAATAATTGACATCAACCCGGCGCACAAAAGCCTTCTTCTCGGCAAAATCCAGTTTTTCCACCTGGTACTGCTCACCGCCGTGGATGTAGATGGCTTCTTCATGCACAAGCATAGGCGCACTGAAGCGGTCCACCTCGCCTATCACCCGCGGCTCGGGCCGCGTAATGTCTATAATCACCACATTTTCCCGGGTTGCGCTGCGCAGGCTGATTTCCTCCGCAGGATAAGCGTCCTCCATCCAGTAATAACGCCCGCCGGTTTCATAAAGAACCTGCTCTTCCGCCAAAAATTCAAGAATTTCGTCTATCCGGGCATTGCCGAAAAGTTCTCCCTTGGCAAAGGGCAATTCAAAGGCGGCGCAGCGGACATGGTTGGTAAGTATCACCGGGTTGTCCGGGTTAACCAGCGCCCGCTCCGGAGAGCTGTGCAGCAGGTAGTCGGGATTTTCGGCAATATACTGGTTAAGAGGTTCACTGCTTGTTATCAGTATGGCAAGCGACTCGCCGCTGCGCCTGCCGGAGCGGCCGGCCTGCTGCCGGGTAGCGGCAATGCTGCCCGGGTAGCCGGTCATGATGCAGGCTTCAAGTTCGCCGATATCAATGCCCAGCTCCAGGGCATTGGTGCTGACCACAGCCCGGATCTCGCCTGAACGCAGTCCTTCTTCAATAGCCCGCCGTTCACGGGGTAAATATCCTCCGCGGTAGCCCCGTATTCCGTTTTCCTGCCCGGGCAGCTTCCTCCGGGCGCCCTGCTGCAGGTAGGTGAGAATAACCTCAACACCGATCCGGCTGCGGGTAAAAATCAGGGTCTGCACATTTTGGCGGAGCAAATCCTCAGCTATGGCCCGGGCTTCCAGCATGGTGCTGCGCCTGATCCCGAGCTCCCGGTTAACAAGGGGCGGATTGTAAATAATAAAATGCTTTTTGGCCCAGGGAGCCCCGTTTTTGCTGATTTCCACCACGGGTTCTTCTATCAGGCTGCGGGCAAGTTCCCCCGGGTTGGCAATGGTGGCGGAGCAAAGAATAAAAACAGGCGCCGAGCCGTAAAAGCGGCAAATTCTTTTCAGGCGCCGCAGGACATTGGCCAGGTGGCTGCCAAAAACTCCCCGGTATTGATGTATCTCGTCAATTACAATATACTTCAGGTTTTGAAAAAGTTTAATCCACTTGGTATGGTGCGGCAGTATAGCGGAATGAAGCATATCCGGGTTGGTAACAACAATATGGCCGCTGTGTCTGACCTTCAGCCGCAAGCCCGGTTCCGTGTCCCCGTCATATGTAAAAGCCCGCAAATCAAGCCCCGCCTCTCCGGAGAGCTCGCGCAGTTCGGCCGTCTGGTCCTGGGAAAGGGCTTTGGTTGGAAAAAGATAGAGGGCGCGGCTGTGGGGGTTTTGAAAAATCTCATTAAGTACCGGAAGGTTGTAACAAAGGGTTTTCCCCGATGCCGTAGGCGTCACTACAACCGTATTCCATCCCGCCCGCACCGCCTCAAGGGCTTCCGCCTGGTGGCTGTAAAGTCTCTTTATACCCCGGCGCTTAAGCCCCGCGCACAAAGAAGGATGCAAAAAAGCGGGAAAATCCGCATACGAACCTTCTGCTGCCGGCATTTCCGCCCAGCGAACAACATTCTCCATAAAACGGGCATCTTCCCGCCACTTCATCATTACCTGCTGTAAACCGGACACACCCTCACCCCTCTGTAAAGAACGGATCGGAACATATGTTCCCTTCAAGTTTACCACAAGGAACCAATCCCCGTCAATAATAAGGCCTTTGCAAAAATAAGGGATATTTTTCCTCTTTGCCTTCAGAAAAAAAGAGCCCGCCCGTCATACTAATGGCGGGCAAAGGCTCTTTTATTGCCAATATCAACCACACTACAAGCCAAGATATGCCTTCCTGACATGGTCGCTTTTCAGCAGTTCTTCGCTTGTGCCTTCCAGGGCAATCCTGCCGTTTTCCAGCACATAAGCCCGGTCGGCAATTTCCAGGCTCTGGTTGACATTCTGTTCAATCATAAAAATGGTAATTCCATGGTCACGCAGCGTCTTCAGCATGGCAAATGATTCTTTTACCAGCTTCGGTGCCAATCCGTAGGACAGTTCATCAAAAAAGCACATTTTAGGACCGGACATCAGACAGCGCCCCATGGCCAGCATCTGGCGTTCTCCGCCGCTCAATGTCTTGGCCAGCTGCTTTCTCCGTTCCTTTAAGCGCGGGAAAATGCTGTAGACCTCTTCCAGCCTCTTATTCCTTATCTTCCAGGAATTTTTCAGGTAACTGCCCAGTTCCAGGTTTTCCTGCACCGTCATATCGGGGAAGAGTCTCCCCCCTTCCGGCAGATAGGCAATACCCAGCTCGACAATCTCGTTAGTGGGTAAATTCGTTATCTCTTGACCGAGGAAAGCCACGCTGCCCGCTGCCGGCCGGACAAGACCGGTTAAAGAATTGAGGAGTGTGGTTTTGCCGGCACCGTTTGCTCCAAGCAGGGCAACTATTTCCCCTTCTCCGATTTGCAGGCTGACATCCCACAGGATTTGTACATTGTTATAATAAGTGTTCAGGTTTTTTACTTCCAGCATAAGCTTGCCCTCACTCCCCCAGATAAATCTCGATCACAGTCTTGCTCTTTGATATTTCCTCCGGCGTTCCTTCGGCAATTTTCTTTCCATGGTCCAGGACAATAATGCGCTCGCAGATATTCATAATCGCCTTCATTACGTGCTCAATCATGATAACGGTAATTCCCTTGTCCCGGATTTTTCTTACCAGTTCCATGGATTCGGCCACTTCCGTCGGGTTTAGCCCCGCCATCATTTCGTCCAGCATCAGCAGCTTGGGTTTTGTCGCCAAAGCCCTGGCAACTTCCACCTTTTTCTGTTTTTCCAATGTCAGGCTTTCAGCCGGGACATCGCTTAATTCCGCGAGCTCCGTAAATTCAAGGATTTCCCTTGTTTCGACGTCAGCCTGCTCTCGGGATATTTTCCCGGGCGAACCGAACAAAGCGCCCAGCAAAACATTTTGGTAAACGCTCATTCCCGGAAAAGTCTTGCAGGATTGAAATGTTCTAACCAGTCCTTTTTTGCAGATAGCATGTGGTTTCAGACCGCTGATTACTTCATTGTTAAAAATAACTTTGCCTGAATTAGGGGCAATAGTTCCTGAAATCAGATTAAAAAGCGTCGTTTTGCCCGCCCCGTTGGGGCCGATTAATCCCAGTATTTCACCGCTTTCGACCTGAAGATCAACTCCGGATACTGCCGCCAGTCCTCCGAAATTTTTCGATAAACCTTCAACTTGCAGTATTTGCATGTTTACCTCCCGAAATCTTCCTTCTTATTTGCGGGATTGCTTTTTGCAGGAGAAGCTCCCGTATTCTCACGTACAGGCCAACCAGCCCGTCAGGCAGGTAAAGGATGGTTATGATCATTACCAAGCCGAAAATAAACATGTAGGCATCGGGAGACCTGGTTATTAGATATTCCTGCAGGTAAGCAAAGACAGTGGCTCCTATTATGGGGCCAAACATGCTGCTCATCCCGCCGAAAATAGCCATTAATGTCGGAAAGAAGGAGTAATTCAGGTTAAAAGCGATTATGCTGTCAACATACAACATCCCGGTAGCCATAACGGTACCGGTCATGCCTATAAAAAAGGCACTCAGGGCAAAAAGCAGCACTTTCAGCGCCGTTGCATTCACACCCGTATGAACTGCCGCTTCCTCACAGCTTTTAATGCCGGATAAAGCCAGTCCGTATCTGGAACGTTTAATAAGGTATGTGGTGATTAAAATCAGCACCACTATGGCAAGCAGGATATAATAAACGGTGCCGTAATCGACCCTTGTTACATAGTGCCCCCGGACACCGAGAACGTTTATTTCATACCAGTTTAAAACATGCTTAATCAACTCAACGGAGCTTAATGTAAAAATAGCAAAGTAAATTCCTCTCAGCCTGAGTGTAATTGTTCCGATAATCAGCGCCAGTACAGCGCTGATCAAACCGCTGCAGAGCATCAGCAAAGGCAGCGGCAGCACACCGTTCAATACTCCTGCGGTGTAAAGGCCCGTACCATAGAAAACAGCCGTTGCAAGAGAAGTGTATCCGGTAAAGCCGGAGAAAAGCACCCAGCTTAAGGTCAGGGCAACATACATTAAGATCGTTCGCAAAAGGATAATTGTGTAGTTCTGGGCAAAAAGGGGCAGGGAAATCATGAAGGCCAAAATCAGAACAAGTATAACAGGTCCAATTATTTTTTTCAGTTTGTTGTTATTATCCATGCAGCATTACCTCCCGAAAATACCCGAGGGTTTCACAAGCAGGAGTATCATGAACAGCAAGTAATAAGCAGCCATATGCAATCCCGGCTCGATGCTGTTGACAATGGCTCCTAAAATACCCAACAGAAAACCGCCTATCAAGCTCCCCGGGATGCTGCCAAGCCCGCCGAGGACGACAACAATGATGGCAATAATGGTATACTGCATGCCCATATTTGTCTGCAGTTGATAGACAAGGCTGATAAGCATGCCGGCAAAGCCCGCCATCATTGCCCCGAGGGCAAAACAAAGAGCCAGCATGCGATTGATATTAATCCCCATCAGCGCAGCGGCGTCAGGATCCTGGGAAGCGGCTCTGATTGCTTTACCTGTGCGTGTACGGGTAAGAAGCAGGTAAAACAGGAGACAGATGGCAAGGGCTGCTATGAGAATAACCAGCCGGTTGACAGAAAGGCGGATATCCCCCAGGTAAATTGAATATGCCAGGTATGAATAGCCTTCAATATTTGTGCCCCAGAGAAAGATGGCAATGCTTTGGATAACAAACAGAATACCGAAGGCCATCAGCATGGAGCTGCCTTCAAATTCTGCCGGTGTAGGCGTTTTTTCCTTTAGCTTCCTGAATAGAAATGTCTGTACCAGATACCCGAGAATAAACATGGCCGGGCCTGCCACTGCCAGGCAGAGGAGAGGATTTACACCGAATTTTGTGTGTACCAGCCAGGTAAGAAAAGCTCCAACCATGATATATTCGCCGTGGGCAATATTTAAAATCCGCGCCACTCCGTACTGCAAGCTCAGGCCAACGGCGGTTACCGCATATATCCCTCCCAAAAGCAAACCGTTGAGAATAATGTTTATTAGCAATACCATTTGGTCAACTCCTGTCCCCTTAATTTGAAAAGGGGCAGGCTGCCTTAACGGGTTCCTCCCGCCGGTGTGCAAGGAGCAAAGCAGTACCCATAAGGCAGCCTGCTTCATTACGTGTCACATTTCCATTGCCAACCCGCTATTGGGTAGGCCACGGCGGTTTGGGAATCAAAGGTGCAGCCGTAGCTTTGTCCGACGGGGCGACCACTTCAAAGATACCGTTCTGCCATTGCCCGACCTGGCCGGGATAGCATTCGGCCGGGACGCCGCCGTTTTCAAACCAAACTTTGCCAATGACCGTGTCAAATGTTTCTGTAGCAATTACATCCTTAAGCACTGAATGATCAATGGTGCCGGCTTTCTCAATTGCCTGCTCCAGTATCTCCAGGCCCGCGTAATAAATAGCCTGGCCCCACCAGTCAACATTCCTGTTGCCGCCCTGGTGTTCAGTCAGACGCTTGGCAAGGTCAGCCATTGCGGGGGAGCTCTTCTCGTTCCAGGCACCCCAGCCCATGACGCCGTGAGTAGCTTCGACACCAAAAATCTGCGGGAATACTTCCAGGCATATTCCGGGACCGAAGATAATCACGTCGGGATTGTAGCCAACTTCCATGCACTGGGTGAAAACGGCAAAGTTTTCATCCGGGTAGGCACAGCAGAGCAATGCCTGCACATTCTTGGCCTTGGCTTCTTCCAGCAGTGCCGTCATATCTTTTGTACCGAGGGGAATACTTCTGCTGAATACAACATCAATACCGGCCATCGTGAGCCGCGGAACCAAATCGCCGGAATATTCAATGCCGTGCTGGTCGGCAATAAAGATTATTGCTGCGTTTTCTATGCCGTGTTCAGCAAGCATTTCAACAAAGGGGTCTACCTGGTGCGTGGCATAGTTTAAAAGTGAAAAGAAATAAGGCAATCCTGCCATGAGCGGTTCCAGCTCTTTGGCGCCGCCCTCTGCCCCTATTAACAGGTAGCCGTGTTCATTGCAAATCGGAGCTGCAGCATGGAGGAAAGCCGTGCTGATTGGCGCCAGCAAAAAGTCCACTTTATCCTCAACCATCGATTTCTCCAGCAGTGTAATCATGGTGTTCATATCCGAGGTATCATCATAGAGCTTCAGTTCAATGGGCAGTTTCTTGCCATATTCCTCCACATAGATGCCGCCGCGTTCATTAACCTCATCAATCCACATGCGGTAAACGGGACCGAAGCAGGACTCGTCCTGAATAGCCAGGGGACCCGAAAGCGATCTTGCCCCGCCGAAGACAAGCTTGTCCTTGTCCTCCAATGCTTTACCGTTATTGTTGTTGTTGCTGTTATTTGAATTTCCCGCACAACCGGTAAAAACAAGGGCAAGTGCGAGACAGGCAATTAAAAACAGCAAAAGTGATTTTTTTCTCATTCAATACCCCCCAATTCAACATTAATTCTTTTAAGTACACAGCCCTCTAGGAAATTTAACTGTCCCTTGGCTAAATAACCCCCTTTCTCTCTTTCTCTCTTTTTCTCTATTCGCTGCGGAAAACTCAATAAATATTATTTTTATATATTTACAATATATTAAATATTTTTATTTGTCAATAAATCGCGTCCTGGAGGCCTGCCAAACATTGGAATTTAGGCCTTTTTGCTTTCCCTGTCATCCACAAATTTAGTCCCGAACAAGGGAATTATACTAATAAGGTAGAATTCTATAGCTGCATACTTTTTTATGTTCAGATGTTTTTACTAAATTCTATTTTTACCGTGTTTGTTTACAGATTTTATGTTAACTCACAAAACCGGGAGGTGGCTGTTTTTTGAACAAAGTGGAAAAGGCACTGATGCATGCCTTGTTTGTTCACCTGCATCATAACATTGACAAAGCAATAGATTTCGGCGTCTTTAAGAAGCTTAATGAACAGGTAGGCAAAATGTGGCCGGGAAGCCTGCTTGTGGGCCCCGATGCCAATGATGATGCCGCCGTTTTTAAAGTGCCGGACGGCTGTATGATGGTAGCCAAAATGGAAAGCCACTGCTCCCCGGCGGTTCCCCGCCCTTACGATGCTGCCGCCACAGGCGCCGGCGGCGCCATGCGGGATGTAGTAGCCATGGGGGGACGCCCCCTATTCCTGCTTGACTTTATAGGCACCCGGCCCCTTGATCAGGAAGTAATTGTCGGTCCCTGCGGCTTTGACGGCATCTGTACCTGCGGTAAATGCCGAACCATGTCCAGCGGGAAAAGGGTTAATCTCATGGTACAGGGTATCCGGGATATGTGCGAAAACATGGGAGTTTTCGTGGTTGGCGGCGGCTTTTCCACCTCCTTCAGCGATATAGTACCGGCAGTAGTAATAGCGGTAATCGGCTCTCTTGTCAGCGACAAACCGCTGACCAAACCGGCCAAAAATGTGGGTGACAAATTGATACTTGTAGGCGAAACCGGCAATGACGGCAACGACACGCTGTACCGGGCCGGGCTGGTGGATATATTGCGTCCGGCCGAAGCTCTCTTCCGTGAAGAAAGAGTGACCATGGAAGCATCCCTTGCAGCCATAAAAACAGGCAAAATCAATGCCTGTTCGGATTTAGGCGCCGCCGGTATCGGCGCCGCTGTCAGTGAATCTGTCCGTTTCGGCGGCCTGGGAGCCAGGGTGGAGCTTTCTTATGCTCCCGTCAAGGCAGATAACCTGACTCCCGAAGAAATATTAATCTGTGAAACCCAGGCCAGAATGATTTTCCAGATAGCTCCAAATGATGTGCAGGAAGTCCTGACAGCCATCGAGTCCCAGGGTGCCAAGGCGGCCGTTATCGGGGAAATAACGGCTGAAAAAGAAGCCGTTTTTACCTACAAGGGCGAAACCATAGCACGTATTCCCCACAACCCGCCTGCCGGATTCGGGGGTTAAAGCAGCAAGGGGTTTTTTGTCTTGCCCGCATAGATAGAAACAATTATAATGGTTATATAAGTCTAATTATTAGTAAAATTGTCGTTGCCTGCGCAACGGCGGCAATTAGCAAAATACGATTAAATTTTATAAGGGTGTAGCTAAGACGTGGTATATAAAAATGTAAAAGGACGTATATTCGACATACAAGGGTATGCTGTACACGACGGGCCGGGGATTCGCACTACAGTCTTTACCAAAGGTTGTCCATTGCGCTGCCTCTGGTGTCACAGCCCGGAGTCGCAGCACCGTGAATTTGAACTGGGCTATCTGCCGGTTAAGTGCATAGGCGCAGATGTGTGTCAAAACGCGTGTCTGGATGCCTGTCCCGAAGGCGCAGTAGCAAGAGATGAGCCCGTAGAGGCGCTTGACAAGTCAGGGCTTATCCAAAAAGCAAAAATTGACCGGGAAAAATGCACAAACTGCCTGCAGTGCACCGAAGTGTGTATAACCAAAGCGCTGTACGCATCAGGCTGGGATACTACGGTTGACGAAGTATACGAACGCCTTCTTAAGGACCGTGGATTCTTCAAAGACGGCGGCGGAGTAACCATATCCGGCGGGGAGCCGATGGCACAATTTGACTTCACCTGCAATCTGGCAAAAAGACTTAAAGACAGCGGGATACACATCTGTCTTGATACAACGGGCTTTGCAGCCACGGAACTGTTTGCAAAGATTCTGCCGTACATTGATTTATTTTTATACGATATCAAGCATATGGATACGAAGATGCATAAAAAAATTACAGGGGTCGGAAATGAACAAATACTGAAAAACGCCCGCTTTTTGGCTGAACACGGAGCCGCGTTGCAAATCCGGGTTCCTGTTATCCCCAAGCTCACCGACAAAAGAGCCAATCTGCGGCAAACGGCGGAGTTTTGCGCATCACTGGGCGATGCCGTAAAACTGGTACAGCTTCTGCCCTATCATAAGACCGGGCGCATGAAGTATGAACGTTTGGGCTGGCGCTACAAGCTGACAAATGTCGAACCCCCTGCAGATGAGTTTATGAACAATATTCTCGCAATGTTTCAAAGCTTCGGGCTTAACTGTCAGTTGCATTAGATATATATAAGTGTCCAATTAAGTACGAGGAGGAGCATTATATGTTCACTGAATTTGACATTCCCATTTCAGAGCGTATTCAAAAGCTCAAAGCCAAACGGGAGCGCATTAACAAGGACATGCGCTTGAACTTCGAGCGCAATCGTATCATCACCGACTACTATAGGAACCACGAAAACGAGTACCCGGTGCTGAAGCGCGCTGGCTTTCTCTACGAGTGGTGTGCAACGCGCAAGATAAATATCGATGACGACGATATTTTTCTTGGCGACGGGGGCCCCCAGTGCCGTACGGTTCACTTTGACATCGAACAGACCAGTCAAAGCTGGATCCGCGGCTGTTTCGGCGACACCGACGAGCGGTTCCGTGCCGCCTGGCAGGTGCCGGGAAGCGTCTGGGTGGACGATGAAGACCGGGAATGGATCCTGGAGGCCGCAGATTACTGGAAAGACAAAGATATAGCGGCCACGGCCCGCGGATTGTTCCCGCCGGAATTCTTTGAAAATGCCGGGCCGTTTCTGGAACACCTGGCCGGTTCCTATCCGGGGCACTTCAACCCCAACTACGAGCGGGCGGGCACGGTTGGGTTCGGTGCGGTGCGCCGGACCGCCATGGAAAAGCTTGAGGAAATCCGGAAGCACACAACAGCCGACAATGTACGCAGCGAATTATTCTACCGCGCAATCATCAAGGTCTGCGACGGTATGATACTTATGAGCAAGCGCTATGCCGAGGCATGCCGCAAGAAGGCGGAAACGGCGCCGACGCCTGAACGCCGCGCAGAGCTGCTCAAAATGGCCGACTCCTGCGATTGGATTATTGAAAATCCCGCCAGGAACCTGTGGGAAGGCCTCCAGACCATCCTCTTCTATCAGTACCTGCTCATAGCCGACGGAACACACTGGGCCGATTCCCCGGGGCTTATTGACAGCTTCCTCGGCCCGCTTTTGGAAAAGGATCTGGAGACCGGGGTACTAAGCCATGAACAGGCCCAGGAATTGTTCGATGCCTTCCTGCTGCAAATAGGGAACCAGATTATTATGTTCCCCAAACCTACCAATGACCAGCTCATTGAGGCTCACCAGAACGGAAAGACATTTTTTGACCTGCAGGGCGGCGCCCAAAACATTGCCGCAGGCAGCCTGATCACCATTGGCGGCCTGAAAGAAGACGGGACGGGAGATTACAACCTGGCGACTGAAATGATTCTGCTCTCCTACTACCGGCTGCGTGTTGCCGAGCCAAGCCTGGCGCTGCGTATCAATAAGCATACACCCGACCGCATCTGGGATCTTGGCATAGCCTGCAGCATACGTTCAGGCGGCATGCCGCAGTTCAACAATGACGATGTAATTATCCAGACCATGCTAGACAAGGGTGTTCCGCTGGAGGACGCCAGGCGGTATGCCATCTTCGGCTGTGTCGAACCGGCAATCAGCGGCAAGGAATGGTCCATGGCAGCCAATTGCGGCGGTTTTGGCGGCGGTGCCAGCCTGATTGACATACTGCAATATGTAATTTACGGCAACGTCAATCCCATGACGGGCGCCGAAGGAATGCTGCCATGCAAAAAACTGTACGAGTACGAATCCTTTGAAGAACTGCAGGCGGAATTTGAACGGCAAATCAAGCACTACATTGATTACCAGGCAAGACTGTATCACTTTGCCGCCCTTGTATTCAATCATGAGTGGCCGTGCCTGTCCGCCTCCGTTATGACCGAAGGCTGTCTTGAATCGGGCAAAGATGTCACCTGGGGCGGTGCCAAGTACAACGGCATGGGATCCATGTTTAGCGCCGTAGGTACTGTGGCGGACAGTCTGATGACCATCAAGAAGCTTTGTTTCGACGATAAGACTGTATCGACAAAAGAGCTTTATGATGCCCTGCGCGCCAACTGGGAAGGCTATGAAATGCTTCGCCAGCGCATCCTTAATGAAGTGCCCTTCTACGGCAACGATCATGAAGAACCCGATTCGCTCATGCAGTGGTTTACAAACTTTTATGCAGACCACTACAATTCACGACCTGGAGTAAACAACGGAACTAACAACTGCGGGGCGCTGGACCTTTACTGGGTTGCTGCCGGTAAAAGAACCTGGGCAACACCGGACGGCAGAAAAGCCGGAGATCCGCTTTCGCATTCAAGCGACCCGCGCCAGGACGCCGTCAAGAACGGGCCTCTGGCTTATGTCAAGAGCGTGGCCAAATTGCCGTGGGATAAAATGCGCTGCGGCGGGGCTATAAACTTGCGCCTTGACGCGAATTCCGTCCGCAGTGAAGATGCCAGGTCCAAGATCCGGAAGCTGATCAAATCGTACTTTGAGATGGGCGGAATCCAGTTCCACTTCACGGTGGCGGATACCGAAGTCTTGCGGGCGGCGCAGAAGAATCCGCAGGATTATCAGGACTTGATTGTTCGCATCGCCGGCTTCTCCGCCTACTTCACCCACCTGCCCTTTGACGTCCAGGAGAACTATATTACGAGATACGAAATTGGACTGTAGCAATGGCAATAATATTGAAAAACCGCTGTTTCCACAACGGAAATAGCGGTTTTTTACTGCACCAGTTTATTATTCCATAATACGCGCTGACACAGTCTTTTCTTTTTTTACATATCGTTAAAGTAGCAAGAAAAAAATTCCTTGCGGAAACTCTCCAATCGGAGCCGGGTAAATAATTGTAAACTTGTATAGATTCATGTATTGACTAAAACCCTGAAGCAAAGTAAAATAAAAGTAATTCCTAGTACTTTGATAGGATTAGTAGTAATTAAGTAAAGGCAAGATAACTAAATACAATGAAGAAAAGCCGGCTCCGGCGGATATATTTTATCGAATAAAAGAAAGGAGCACTTCATATGGAACGGATTTATTTGGATCATGCGGCTACCACCCCCGTCGATCCCCGGGTTGTGGAAGCCATGCTCCCCTACTTTACCGCCAATTTCGGCAACCCGTCCAGTATTTACCAGGAAGGACGGGCAGCAAAAAAGGCCATTGAAGAAAGCAGAGAAAAGGTAGCGGAGATCCTGGGGGCTGCCGATACCCGGGAAATTATCTTTACCGGCAGCGGTTCCGAAGCTGACAATCTGGCCATCACCGGGGTGGCCTGGGCATACCGGAAGAAAGGCAACCACATTATTACTTCCGCCATTGAGCACCCTGCGGTTCTGGAAACCTGCAAAGAGCTGGAGAAGCACGGGTTTGCCGTAACTTACCTGCCCGTTGATGAGTACGGGCTGGTGGCTCCGGAGGCTGTCCGGGACGCCATAACCGACCGGACCATCCTGGTCAGCCTGATGCACGCCAACAATGAAGTCGGAACAATACAGCCCATTGCTGAAATCAGTAAAATCGTTCGTGCAAAGGGAGTCCTCCTGCATACGGATGCCGTGCAGACGGCAGGTTCGATCCCCCTCCAGGCAGACGAGTTGGGGGTGGATTTGCTGTCCCTTTCGGCGCATAAGTTTTATGGCCCAAAAGGGGTCGGCGTCCTTTACGCAAAAAAGGGAACTCGCCTGCACCGGCTAATTCACGGCGGAGCACAGGAAGGGCGGCTGCGGGCCGGTACGGAAAATGTGGCCGGCATCGTCGGCCTGGCCAAAGCCCTGGAACTTGCCGCAGCGGGGCTGGAGGAGACAGTTCCCCGCCTTGCGGAACTGCGGGATTATTTCATAAACAAAATATTCTCCAGGATTGACCATGTCAAACTAAACGGACACCCCACCAGGCGGCTGCCCGGAAATATTAATGTCAGCTTTGAGTTTGTGGAGGGAGAATCCATCCTGCTCAATTTGGACCTGGAAGGGATTGCGGCTTCCAGCGGCTCGGCCTGCACCTCCGGGGCCCTTGAGCCGTCCCATGTTTTGCTGGCAATGGGTCTCCCCCATGAGACAGCCCACGGTTCCGTCCGTTTTACCATTGGCAAAGATAACACCAAGGAACAACTGGATTATGTCCTTGGCGTTCTGGAAGAAACGATAGCCCGCCTGCGGGCAATTTCCCCCCTCTACCGGGAACAGAGAGGAAGAAAGGAGAAATGAAAAATGTATACCGAAGCGGTAATGGATCATTTTTACAACCCGCGGAATGCCGGTGAACTGGCGGATGCGGACGGCGTGGGAGAAGCCGGCAACCCGGTCTGCGGAGACATTATGAAAATTTATGTAAAGATTGAGGATGACAGGATTGCGGATATCAGCTTTCAAACTTTCGGCTGCGGCGCAGCCATTGCCACCAGCAGCATTTTAACGGAGCTGGTTAAAGGAAAAACCGTTGCCGAGGCGGAAAAGATCACCAACCGGGCGGTGGCAGAAGCCCTGGGCGGACTTCCGCCCCAAAAGATGCATTGTTCCAACCTGGCAGCCGATGCTTTCCATAAAGCGCTTGAGGCCTACAGGCAGAACCGGCCCAAGCCCGCGCCGGCGGCGGAATAATTGCGGGAAACGCCTTGTGCCGGCAAAAGACGCATCTCTTAAGCTTCAAACAAGCCGGTGGACAAGTAGCGCTCACCGGTATCCGGCAGGATGACAATAATGGTTTTTCCGGCGTTCTCCGGCTTCAGTGCCGTCCGGAGAGCGGCAAAGGCCGCGGCTCCGGAGGAGACGCCTGCCAGGAGGCCTTCGGTTTTCGCCAGTTCTCTGGCAGTGGAGAAGGCCTCTTCATCTGTTACCCTTATAATCTCATCAATAACCCCCGTATTGAGGACCCCGGGCACAAACCCGGCGCCGATTCCCTGTATTTTATGGGGACCCGGTTTGCCGCCGGACAAAACCGGAGAGGCGGCCGGTTCTACGGCACAAATCTTTACGGCGGGTTTCTTTTTCTTTAATACCTCCCCCACCCCGGTAACAGTCCCCCCGGTGCCGACCCCGGCGATGAGGATGTCCAGCTTTCCCCCGGTGTCTTCCCAGATTTCCTGAGCCGTTGTCCGGCGGTGAATCCCGGGGTTGGCCGGGTTCTCAAACTGCTGGGGAATAAAAGAGCCGGGGATTTGCTCCGCAAGTTCGCGGGCTTTTTTTACGGCGCCCCTCATCCCCTCCGCTCCGGGGGTTAAAATCAGTTCCGCCCCCAGGGCTTTTAGGAGCTTTCTCCGCTCCAGGCTCATTGTTTCCGGCATTGTCAGAATCAGCCGGTAGCCGCGGGCGGCGGCAACCATGGCCAAAGCAATCCCCGTATTCCCACTGGTTGGTTCGATGATAACATGGGCGCCGGGATTGCTTCTGTCCAGCAGACCTTCATCTTCGGCGGCCCTAATCATGGCATAGCCGATGCGGTCCTTCACACTTCCGGCGGGATTGAAATACTCCAATTTCGCCAGTATTCTGGCTTTAAGATTGTGTTTCCGCTCCAGATTGGACAATTCCAAAAGCGGCGTCTTGCCAATCAAATCCGTTAAACTGCGGGCTATCTTTGCCAACTCTGCATACCTCCGCTTCCTTTAATTGAGTATTTTATGAAGCTAATTTCGAAGCGCCTGGTCCAGGTCTTCTATTATATCCTCAACATTTTCAATTCCAACCGAAAGACGGATAAAATCCGGGGTAACGCCGGTGGTCAATTGTTCTTCTCCGGTCAGTTGCTGGTGAGTGGTCGATGCCGGATGAATTACCAGAGACTTGGCGTCCCCGATGTTGGCCACATGCGAAAGCAGCTCAACCCGGTTGATAAACCTGACGCCCGCTTCTTTTCCGCCTTTCACTCCGAAGCCAATGATGGCGCCGGCGCCCTTGGGCAGGTATTTTTGAGCCTTGGAAAACTGAGGACTGTCGCTTAAACCGGGATAATTCACCCAGGCCACTCTGGGATGCCCCTGCAGAAACTCCGCCACTTCCAACGCATTTTCGCTGTGCCTGGCCATGCGCAGGTGCAGGGTTTCCAGCCCCTGCAAAAGCAAAAAGGAATTGAAGGGGGAAATGGCGACCCCCAGGTCGCGCAGGAGGTTGACCCGGGCTTTAATTATGTAGGCCTTGTTGCCTGCGGCTTCAACAAAGTTTACCCCGTGGTAACTCGGGTCCGGGTCGGTAATAAGCGGGAAGTTTCCTTCCGCCCAGGGGAAGTTGCCGGAATCGACAATTACTCCGCCCAGGGATGTACCGTGCCCGCCAATAAATTTAGTTGCGGAATACACGACGATATCGGCGCCGTATTCGATAGGGCGCAGCAGGTAGGGCACTGAAGTGTTGTCGATAATTAGCGGCAGCTTGTGTGCATGGGCGATTTCGGCCAGCACTTCGATGTCCAGGACATCCAGTTTGGGATTGCCGATTGACTCCGCATAAATCGCTTTGGTTTTTGCATTAATGGCGGCGGCAAAGTTTTCTAGATTGTTTGAAGCAACAAATCTTACTCTTATCCCAAAACGGGGAAGAGTGTGGTGAAAAAGGTTGTACGTCCCGCCGTAAAGGTTGTCGGCGGCCACTATTTCATCTCCTGCCCGGGCAATATTGACAATGGCCATGAAAATAGCGGCCTGGCCGGAGGCGACGGCCAGTGCGCCGGCACCTCCCTCCAGCGCTGCCATGCGTTCCTCCAAAACGCCGGTGGTAGGATTCATCAGCCGCGTGTAAATATTGCCTTCTTCCTGCAGGGCAAAAAAAGCTGCCGCATGGTCCGTATCCCGGAAGCAATAGGAAGTTGTCTGGTAGATGGGCACCGCCCGGGCACCGGTGGCCGGGTCGGGTTTCTGTCCGGCATGGACGGCCAAGGTCTCAGGGTGATACTTTTTCCCCATTCTTCATCCTCCTCTTTTTTTTCATGTTGACCCCTTGTGGCAAATTAGCTATAATACATACTAATCCTATAGTTATAGTAGGAATTATTTTGATTATATCCCGCCCCGCTCCGGCTGTCAATAAAAAATATAAGTTTTTTCAAACACTGGGATTCTATGTTTCTCTTTTTTGAATATAAAAAGGCAGAAAACTTTTAATCCCTGGTTTTTTTATCTGTCATATAGGACTGGAGGGAATTAAATGCCAATAAAAATACCCCGCCATCTGCCGGCCTTTGCAGTTCTCCAGCAGGAAGAGGTCTTTGTTATGGATGTGGAGAGGGCTTTGCATCAGGATATCCGCCCCTTAAAGATTGTCATCTTGAATTTGATGCCCAATAAAAGCGCCACAGAAACCCAGCTTTTGCGTTTACTGGCCAATACCCCGCTGCAGGTAGAAATAACTTTGCTCCACCCGATAACGCACCGTTCAAAGAACACCTCGGAGGAGCACCTGAAAAAATTCTACATTTCTTTCGCCGAGATCAGGGACGAAAAATTCGACGGGATGATCATTACCGGCGCCCCCGTCGAGCGGCTCGCCTTTGAGGAAGTGGATTACTGGCCTGAATTAACCGCCATTATGGACTGGACCACACACCATGTCTTTTCCACCATGTACATTTGCTGGGCTTCCCAGGCAGCCCTCTATTATCATTATGGAGTACCCAAGCATGCCAGAAAGAAAAAGCTGTCCGGCGTCTTTTCCCATAGAGTTGTGGAAAGTGCATCAGGCAATTATTTGAAGCTCTTGCGGGGCTTCGACGACCGGTTTTACGCTCCCCACTCCCGGTATACGGAAATCAGCAAAGAAGACATTTTAAAAATACCGGACCTGCAAATCCTGGCTGAATCCGAAGAAGCGGGAATTTATATTGTAACTTCCGCCGACGGCCGCCGGATTTTTATCTCCGGTCATCCCGAATATGACCTTTTTACCTTAAAGGCGGAATATGAAAGAGACCTGGCAAAGGGCCTGGATATCGACCTGCCGGCAAACTATTTCCCCGGAAATGACCCGACGAAAAAACCCGGGATGAACTGGCGGTGCCACGCCAATCTGCTCTTCGCCAACTGGTTAAACTACTACGTCTACCAGGAAACCCCCTACAATCTGGACGACCTGCCATAGCCGATCAGGCCCGGGCTTGATCCGCCAGGTCCTGCAGTGTGGTGGAGGCAAGAACTTCGTTGATTCTGTCGGCCAGCTTCTTCCACAAAGGGTAAGTCAGGCAGGATTCCATGCGCGGGCAGTTGGCTGAATCGGAATCCTCCACGCAGCTGACGGGAACAATCGGGCCCTCCAAGGCGGTTAAAATCTCTTCCACGGTAATCTCCGGGGCCGGCCTGGCCAGTACATACCCGCCAAAAGAACCCCGCACCGCCCTGACCAGCCCCGCCTTGCGCAGGCTGGCAAAGACTTGCTCCAAATAGGATTCGGAAATTTCCTGGCGTTCGGCGATTACTCTTAGGGGCAAAGGCCCTTCCTGGTAGTTAAGGGCCAGTTCGACCATGGAGCGCAAGCCGTACCTTCCTTTAGTGGAAACCAGCAAGGAACAATCTCCTTTCCGTTCACCGGCCGCCAGCTCCGGCCGGATCTAAGAATTTTGTCGCAAATGGTACCTCAAATTTAACATAGAAGAGTTGCTTTTTCAAGGCAGCCCCCGGCGAGGAGGAATGTCTCCGTCTCTGTCGCTAGAAACAGAGACTCTGGTTTTCGGAATCGAATTGTCTCAATTTTTTCCGCCCTGACAACGCGTCGCTTTAATTGCTTATCTTTTTGTTGCTCCAGAAAAATTACCAAAATTCAAGTCTATAAATCTATTAATTTACGGAAATAGAATTTTTAGTAGACAAAAACCTAAGATACTTCCAAATACATTTAACAAAATGTCATCCAAAAGCAGGTCATCCCTGTTCCGGACTCTATTGCTGGATTACGCACAGTTTGTCAAATCTCATTTCTTACGCAGGAATCTTACGCTATTCCGTCGAAAATAGGCATTGTTCTTTATTTCTAATTTTTAGAAGCAATATGGCCGGAAACGCAAAGCAGTAATTATTTTCAAACAGTTAAAATTTAATCTAAGAGTGTGACTCTGGATTAACGGCGGGGAAGATACTGTAAATTTATTAGGGGAGGAGTAACGAAATGAGAGGGCAAATTTTAGATTTTTCTATGCGGGACAACAGCGGCGTGATCTCCGGGGCCGATGGCCAAAGATACTATTTTACAAGAGCTGATTGGCATGGGGACCGTCCGCCTGTGCGCGGTATGGAGGTCGATTTTGAGACAGACGGCAACAAAGCACAAAATGTGTATATTGCCATAAGCAGCACCGTTTCAGGTTCAAAGAACAGAATAGCTGCGGGCCTTCTGGCTATCTTTCTCGGTGGTCTCGGGATTCACAAGTTTTACCTGGGATTTACCGGTCCCGGCCTTGTTTACCTGCTGATTAATACCATCGGTTTTTTTATAACTTGGGCGCTATTATTCATTCCTAATGCCATCCTGGGAATATTTGCATTGATAGAAGGGATCATTTATCTGACAAAATCCGATGAAGAATTCGAACGCCTTTATGTCATCGAGAGGAGACAATGGTTCTGAAGAAAAGCCACGTTTAACTAAAGGGCAGCCCGTGCGGGCTGCCTCAGACTGTAGACAAAGTCACTGAAATGCAAACCTTGGACACTCCTTGGTTTGCATTTCTTTTTCCGACTTTGACAGTTAACCCTCAATAAACCCTTTAAAATTGGGCATATCTGTTTTAGGTTTTGTGCAGATTTGCACTACAAGCTTTAGGTTTGAACCCCGGTTGTTACCTTTGTTAAAAGTGTTAAAAAGTCAATAATTGCAGGCTTTTTCGGCCTTTTTG
>Ga0209537_1001785_pt1 | contig 23258 bp, 20 predicted proteins | sample BioPla4DNA1_FD_187698 | JGI IMG/M metagenome (GOLD analysis project Ga0209537, IMG submission 187698) | Biogas fermentation microbial communities from Germany - Plant 4 DNA1 (SPAdes) (version 2) | ecosystem: Engineered > Bioreactor > Anaerobic > Digestate | place: Bielefeld, North... | reverse complement strand
TAATATATTTATTTTGTCTACCATTACCAAAGAACTTGGTTTTGCCATTACTTGTTACTGCTACTGCTGGTACTTTTAAACCTAAGTCTATACCCATTATATTTTCATTATTATTTTGTTTTTCAATTGCTTCAACAGCTATTTGTGCAATCCATTTGCCTGATTTTTTACTTATTCTTAATGAGCCTAATTTGTTATTTAATTGCTGTTTTTGATAGTCTGATAATAACATCTTTACTTTAATTCTTTGTGATTTTCCATCAATTAACACAGGAAAACTTAAACAGTCATTTATTTTATAATTCTGATTATTCCATATACATACTGGTTTCTTTAGTATTGATAATTTCTTGGTCTTTTTATATTTTTTATAAACACTTTTAGCATCTTGTATAGCTTGATTTTTTACTGCACTTGGTAGATTTGCTTCAATATCTTTTGACGTTAGTTTTATATGTCTATTATTAATCATACTTTGAACAATATTATTAACTGTAGATATATATTCATTTAAAGTTTCTTTTAAATATTGTTCTTGTTCTTTAGTCGGAAGTATTTTAAATTTTACTGTTACTTGCATAACTCACCATCTTTCTATACATTCTTCTGATTTTCTATATATTTTTGTATTGTTTCTTCACTTACACAGCCAATAGTACAACAAAAATAACTTCGTGTCCACAAAGAAGGTATTCTGCTTCTTAACTCTGGATATTTATTTCTTAATATCCTACTACTTGTTCCTTTAAAATATCTTATTAATTCATGCAGTGGTTGTCGTGAGTCAAAACTTATAAATATATGAACATGGTCAGGCATTATTTCTAATGCTTTTATTTCAACATTCTTTTCTTTTGCAATATCATAAAAGATTTGTCTTAAATCTTTCTCAATATCACCAACCAATACTTTACGCCTGTATTTGGGACAAAACACTATATGATATTGGTTAAGATATACAATACCTTCTTTGTGTATATATTTATCATTCATTAGATATTCACCACCTATCTAATTATAATATAACATAATATTAGATAGGTGTCAAGTATCTAATAAGCCTTCATCCCAACGACTAAAGTCGTGGGCTTTCGGCTAAGTTTTTTGTAAAGTTATAAACCCCATTTTTATATAAATATGAAAATCTTTAACGATTTTATTTTCATAAGCGTTTATATTCATATTCGTGTTACTAATTCTTTCTCATAAGTGTTTATATTTATATTCATAAAAACAATACTAAGTATAAAAAAATAATGCAAAACAATAAATAACTTTTTTTATTTTAATATTCACAAATATCAATCCTTTCTTTTATTTTATGTATAAAATAATGCATCATTAATTTTATATATTCAATAGGACAATATCATATTTTCTTCTTATATAGGAAATATTTGTGAGAATATAAAAAAATCCCCCTTAAATTAAGAGGGATTTTCTTATCCTTTAAAAAGATAATCATTTTCCACCATAAATTGTGGATAAACTTTATCATTATAAACATTTAATAAAGGAACACCAACAGCCTTTATTTTTCTTGGTTCATTTAAATATCTATATCTATCAGAACCATTAAACATTATTAATGTTAAATTATTATTTGAAACTAATCTAACATGATTAAGTTCTTGCCCTATATAAACCTTTTTATTTAAATTATAATCTAATTCAAAATTTCTTAAACCAAACTTTGGTTTAGGAAAACCCATTCCATAAGGTTTTAAACTTTGAATTTCCTCTATCAAATCAATAGTTATTTCATCTGCTGATAAAGGAGCATCTATTAATATTACCTTTTTATAATGTTCAGGTTTTAATTTAGTCTTAGCGTAATCATTAATTGCTTTTTTAAAGTTTTCCACTTCTTCTTGTTTTAAAGATAGTCCACCAGCCATGTAATGACCACCATAACCAAGTAAATATTCTTTTACATTATCAAAGGCTTCTTTAATGTTAAATCCATCTATACTTCTTGCAGAACCTTTTAAAATAATCTGTTTTACAATCGTTCCATCTTCATTTAAAACATCTTTTTCTGATTCTGCTAAAATAATAGTTGGTCTTTGGTATTTATCTCTAACCTTCGTAGCAACAAGACCAATTACACCTTCATGGAAATCCTTATGAGTTAAAACAATAACATCTGGAACTTCTTTTATTTCTTCTTCTGTAATAGAAAAAGCTAATTCAGTTTGTTCCTTAGTTAATTTCTTTCTAAGTTCATTAACTTCTACTAATTTTGAAACTATTTCATTCATTCTTTTTTCATCATTAGTAGTTAAAAGTTCTATTCCATCATCAGGCGAACCGGTTATTCTTCCTAATGCATTAAACAATGGAGAATACACAAATCCAAAAGTTTCTTCATCTATATTTGTTAAAGATAAAGCCTCTCTAAGTTTAGCAAAAGCTAATCTTTTTTCTTCTTTAACAAGTTTTATACCTTCTTTAACATATATTCTATTTTCATCTACTAATGGAACTAAATCTCCTACTGTTCCAACAGCAAGTATGTCCATCATATCATTAACAAACTTTATATCTAAATTAAGTTGCCAATATAAAAGTTGCATTAATTTAAATATAACACCAACTCCACATAAACCCTTAAAAGGATATTCACAATCTTTTCTTTTTGGATTTACAATGGCTTCTGCAAGAGTAGGAAGTTCTTCACCTACATCATGGTGGTCAGTTACAAGAACAGAAATTCCTTTTTCTACAGCTCTTTCTATACCTTTAAAACCTACTATACCATTATCGGTTGTTATAATTAATTTTGTAGTAGGGAATTTTTCAACTAACATATCAACACCTTTTGGTGTTATTCCATATCCTTCAATAAATCTATTATTTGTATAATAATCTATCTTTGATTTAGAATTTGTAAGTTCGGCAGCTTTTCTTAATGCGTTTACTCCTAAAGCAGCAGATGTTACGCCATCACAATCGTAATCTGTGTATATTATTATATCTTCTCCTTTTTCCAATGCATCAATTACCCTAAGTACGAATTTATTAGAATCTTTTAATAACATTGGTGAATGAACATCTTCTATTGTTGAATATAAATGTTTTTTAATACTTTCCAATGTTTTGAAACCTCTATTATATAAAATATCTATACAAATGGGTGAAAGTCCAAATAAATTTTTATCTTTTTTTAAACTATTTAATTGTGCTAATTCATCATTATTGAATTTAGGCACTTGTAAATTAATTATATCAAAAATTTTATCCTTCATATCTTTATCCCCTCCTATTTTATTTTTATATTTATTATATCCTTTTTATATTATATATATACTAATCTAAATACAATTTAATTATAAAAAAGATAATTTATGGAATGTAATTTTATTAATATTTATTTTTAACATATGGAAAATTATATATATTGCATTTATTACTAATAAATCCTCTTCTTTTAGCTCCAACTAATGTTTGATACATATTTTCTCTTCCTACTACATTATCAGTATGAATATATATGTTGTTTATTAATATATTATTTTCACAGATATATTTAACTAAATCATAACCGGTTTTATTTAATCGGCCATTTTTATTTATCCCCAAATCATGGTCGAGAGATAATATATTTATATCATTATTCTTAATTATAATTAAGGCTTCTTCTACTGTTTTTGCTAAAATAAAATCCTTTGGACATTTTCTTAAATCATCTAAATATAAATTAACCATTAATTATCTCCTTTTTATATTTATTTAAAAAAAATGTAGGCAATATCACCTACATCTTCTATTACTCCCAATCTTCTTCTCCATCAATTTCAATAGATAGCCAATCAGATTTAATTATATGTCTTTTCCCATCTGCTGTTTTAATTTTATGAGTGCCAGAAGGTTCTATTACTATTTTCCTAACTTCTTTCAATACAACTCTTTCACCCTTTGGAAAATGATATATTCTTTCTGTTTCTTTTATAGTCATTTCATTTTTATTATTCATATATTTTATTCCCCTTTACATAGTTATTATGTATATATTAACATATTTTCTCTTTTTTTTCAACAGATAATTTTATATTTAATACATATAATATATTTATTAATACATTTATTAAATATATTATATAGTTGTGTAAAATTAAATTGACATATGCATAGAAAAAAGATTATAATAAATAATAAGGATTATTGTATAGGAGGCGAAAAAAATATGAAATATAGACTTAAATTAAACTCTATTGATGAATTAGAAAAATATAATTTTGTTATTTTAAATAAAGAAGACCTAATAAAAAATAACCTAAAAGATATATTAGAAGAAAAAGGGATAAGCCAATATGACTTATCTAAACTAACAGGCATTTGCAGACAAAATATTTCTCAAATAACAAATAATAAAATGATTCCCGGTGTAGTATTAGCAAGTCAAATAGCAACTGTTTTAAATAAAAAAATAGAAGATATATTTGAACTAAAGGAAAATGCTTGGGTAAAGATAGCGAAGATAAATAAAGATAGCACATTATATATAGATTTATATAAATTAGAAATAATAGAAAATTCAATAAGAAAAGAAGAGATAGATACAACAGGATTAATTTATATAGATTTAAATAAAAATAAATGTTTAACAAAAGAAGAATTTGAAAAAATAAAACGAGAATTTATCTTAGAAAAAATAAATTCTAACAAAGCAATAAATAAAGAACAACGAAATGAATTATTAAAAGAATTTGATAATTCCTATACAGAGAGATTTAAAAAACTGGGTGAAAAAATCATACCAATCCAAATAAAGTAGTATATTAAATTAATGATTAAATAGAAAAGAGGTGTAAATATGGATGGAAAAACCCATAGGACAGCAGGCATTTGTACTGGTTTAATAATAGCGTCTAATTATATGTTTATTGAACCCTATTCTTTATATAAAGCAGTTCCTTGTGTAACTCTTGTGGCTGGTTCTGCATTAGGTTCATTATTACCAGATATAGACCATCCAGATAGCATGATAGGTAAAAAAGTAAAACCTATTTCTATTATGTTAAACAAAGGATTAGGTCATAGAGGAATAATGCACTCTCCCTTTATATATATGTTAATGTTTATGTTGTTTTCTATATTAATAGAAAGCCAAGTATCAGAAATGTACTTAAAAACCATATTAATTTCATTTATGATAGGTCTTTTAAGCGGAACTTTTAGTCATCTATTTTTAGATATACTAACTATGGGTGGCATACCTTTAATTTATCCTTTTAGTAAAAAGAAAATGAAAATTTTTAAATTTAAATCTGGAAGTAAAATGAGTAAGTTTATAATAAGTGGATTATTTATAGGAATAACTGTTATTTCTTTAGGAAATAAATTATTAGTATTAGTCATTGATATTTTCAATAGATTTGTAGGTATGATTTAACTATCATACCTTTTTTAATTTTAAATAAAATTTAAATCTCCTATAATCTATAAAAAAAGAAAGTAGGAGGTATATTTATGACAACAAGAGGTGCAATATTTACAGGAGGAAAAGGAACTCATAAACGAGAAGAAAATGATTTCTATGCTACTCCTAAAGATACTGTAACTTGTTTTTTTGATTCTTATAAAATAAATCCTAAAACTATTCTTGAACCTGCCGCTGGACAAGGACATATATCCAAAGTTTTAGAAGAATTATTTCCAAATGCTGAAATAGAATCAACAGATTTAATTGATAGAGGTTATGGTTTAGGTGGTGTGAATTTCTTAGAAAAAGATTATAAAGATAAGAAATATGACTTAGTTATAACAAATCCACCATTTAAATATGCAAAAGAATTCGTAGAAAAAGCATTATCTATATCTAATGACAAAGTTATTATGCTTCTTAAAATTCAATTCTTAGAAGGTATATCAAGAAAAGAATTTTTAGAAAATTCACCATTAAAATATGTTTATGTATTTTCCAATAGACAATCAACTATGAGAAATGGTGAACCAATAAATCCGAAAACAGGTAAGAAATGGAGTTCAACATTCCTATTAGCTTGGTTTGTTTGGGAAATAGGTTATGAAGGTGAACCTAAGATAAGATGGTTAATAACAAAATAATAAAGTATTTTATATAAATAATTTAAATATCCTATTGCAATTATTCTATATATGTTATATAATATATTTAACGCAAGATATTTCAATTTAAAACTTGAAATGCTCCCCTTTTTTCAACCAACATTTTTTTGAATAATCAACCAATATCATTTTGAAAATAATTGATAAGACGATAAACTACTTTGCATAAAAGTAGTTTATTGTTTTTTATAAACATAAAAATTAAAAGGAGATGTAAAATTGAATAAAATAAATATTAAATTTAAAGAAACTAATTATAAGATAAATAAAAATATAACATCAGTAAAAGATAAAGAAATAGCAAAAATGATAGAATTTAAAGAAAACAATTTTGAATTAGCGCCAAAGGAATCAATGCCCGAAATGCCTGATACTTAAAATACCTCAATAATCTTAGATAATCCTTTCATAACAAAAAAAGGTGTTGTTTTAAATAACACCTTTTTTATTATTTTATTTACTTAACTTAGTTACATTTTTACTTTATAATGTGATTTCTCGCAATCCTCTGCTAAATTTAAAATAAATCCTTTAAATTATTTTTAATATCTTGAAATACTTTTCTTTCACTTTGATTTGCATTTATGATTATAAATTTATCAGGTTCATTATTTGCTAAATGTAAAAAACCTTCTCTGCATTTTTTATAAAAATCAAGTTTTTCATTATCAAGTCTATTTATTTCTCTATTATTCTTCTTAATTCTTTCAAGACCTATCTCTGGTTCTAAATCTAAATATATTATCTTATCTGGATAAAAACCTTCTATTACAGGTTTATTTAATCTATCTATAAAATTTATACCAAGATTTCTACCTAATCCTTGATAAACCAATGAAGAATAAACAAATCTATCACAAATTATTGTTTTTCCTTCTTCTAATGAAGGCTTTATTTTCTTTATTATATGTTCTCTTCTTGCCGCTGCAAAAAGATATGCCTCTGTTAATGGGTCAATATCTTCATTTAAAATAATATCCCTTATCTTTTCTGCTATATCTGTTCCACCGGGTTCTCTTGTGAAAACAATATTATCATTTCCTTTAAAATGTTCTTTTATTAAATTTATTTGAGTTCCCTTTCCTGAACCTTCTACACCACATATTACAATAAACTTTCCTTTTTTCATTTTAATCCCTCTCTTCTTCTTTGAAATATCAAACCTTTATAAGATTATATTTTATTATATTATTTTGTCACAAATTATATAATATATAAAAAACTTATTGTATATATAATGCAACAAACAAATATTATTGGGAGTGAAATTATGAAAATTTTAAATAAAATAAAAAATCTTTTAATGTCATTATTCATATGTTTTAACATACTATGTATAAATGTTTATGCCGATTCTTTTCCAGCAAAAACAGAGAGTAATTTCTTAGATACATTAAAACCATTTTTAGAAGAATATAGATTTCTTTTAAATACCTTTGTAGGATTTACTGTTATAACATCTATTTTAGTTGTAATTATAAATTTAATGAGATTAGCTTTTCAGGCAGGTGACCATCCAATTATGAGGAAACAAGTAGAAAGAGATTTATTAACATCTTTCATCTGTTTAGCATTATTAGGTGGAGCTGGAGCAATTTATGCAGTTATATTAGCAATAATATTTTAAATAACAAATAGTCCTATGAAAATCATAGGACTATTTATTTAGAATATATTTAATTTCATTAATTTTAACATATCTTCTTCTTTTAAATATTTCATAAAAGCAGTTGTTAAATTACCATTTATTTTTTCATCTGTGGTAATTCTAAATCTATCTATGTTTGTAGTATTAGCTATAACTCTTCCAACATCTAAAGCAACTAAATCATTTTCTGCTAATATAAATAAAATTGGTGGATTATTATTTCCATAATAATATTTTTTCCAAGAATTAGTATTTAACAACATTTCTAACTTTTCTACTTTTTGTGGAAATTCTAATATAACATCACATTCTCTTACAACTTCTACTAAGAAATAATTTGGTATACCATTATTCATTAAACAAAACTCAAATGTAGGTATAATACTTATTTTATCAAATTTCCTTAAAGGATAAGTAATAAAATATTTTAATTTATCATTAGATTGTTCAAGTAATTTTAAGTAAAATTGTGTTGCAGCAATATCTTTGCTTATTAAAGATGATGTTTTTAAATTTACAGATGTGTACCAGTCATAAACATCTTTATTAGAATAATGTGATAATAAGAATTTTCCCCCTAAATCTAAACAATAAAAAATTAACGAGTCTGGTTGAATTTTATCAGTATTATATAAAGATAAAGAAAATTTATTTAACACTCTATTGGTAACTAATTTATCTAATCTACCTTTTATACTATTTATCGAAGTTTCTCTAACCTCTTCATTTTCAACAGCTTTCTTTTGAGTTAAAATACCTTTTAATTTTAAATATTGATATATTTGTTCTAATGTGGCAAATCTAAATTCAAATAAGAAAATAGCAATTTCTAAATCTCTATCTGTTAAAACATCTTCTTCTTTCATCTTTAATATTTGATTTTTTGAAATATTACTTGTAAATTTATTTTGAAAAATTTGTTTATACCCATCTGGTATAGCTTTTAATCCGTATGAATTATCTATATACACAAAAGTTCTCCTTTCTTTTTTTTATTTAAAAAAGAGATACCGCCAATAGCGGCAGAATCTCTTTTTTAGTTTTATTCAAGGTTTAAATCTTCTTCATTTTTAACAACATTTAAAATTTTCCCTCTAATTCTTTGTTTTTCTTCATCTACACTTTGAATTTTTAAGAATACACTCATACCTTCTTCTAATTCAACATCAAGTGTTTCTGGGATAGGTGCTAATGCATCTAAGTTAGGTGCTATACATACATAGCAACCCCAAGGCTTTATTGTTCTTATTCTTCCAAGTGTAACTTGATTTTTTCTATATGTTGAAAAATCTATAACTGTAGGATTGCAATATTTCTCTACTGCTTGTACTAAGATTTTCTTTGTAGAAGTTACTCTTTGTAATTTAACCCTAATTTTATCTCCTACTTTATGTTTATCTCTTACAGTAGTGTGGTCACTTGCAAAGTCGATATTCTTTAAAGTTACAATAGTTCCTTTAACATTTAAATATGCTCCGAAATTTTGAATATGAACTATTTTACCTTCAAATTCTTCGCCTTGTTCTAATCTTTCAATAAGAATATCTCTTTCATATTCTTTTACAATTTTTCTTGAACATATTAATGTTCCATCTTCTGTTAATTCTATAGGTGTAAATTTAATTATAGCTCCAACATATTTTACAAGGGATTCCCCTCTATCTTTTATATCAAAATCTTCTCTCTTTATAATAGCTTTTGTTACTCCTTGGAAGTCCATAAGCAATATGTCTGTACCATATTCTTCGCTATGTTCAACTAATCTTATTTGTCCTTTTAATATTTTTTGTTCATCGATTAATTTTTGGATTATCTTTCTCTCTTCTAATGTCATTTTCTTCATAATAACGTTTCCTTTCTATTCTTTCTTATTTTTTATTTCTTCTAAATATTATATCTAACAAACTTCTGCGTTTTTTCTTTCCACTTTTTTTAGTTTTATTTAAATTTAAATCTTCTTTACTTTCTTTCTTTAATTTTAAATTATTATTCCTATTAGAATATAATTCTTCTATATTCTTTTTTGGTGGTGGAATTATAATATTAGTTTGTTTATTTATGTTTATGTCTTTATTATAGGAAAGCACCCCTTCATTTAATTCCATTTTTAATGAACTACCTTCTATTTTTTTTGAACTATCTTCTTTTTTTTCTAAATCTATATCAAAATTTAATTCAAAATTCTCTTTTAACATAAGTAAATCCTTATCTAATTCAGATAATTCTTCATCTTTGCTTTCATTTTCTTTTACTTCATTATTTTCTTCAATTTCTTTTTTATTTTTTATTAGTAAACTAAATTCTTCTAATTCTTCATTATTTTTTACTTCTTGTAAATTTTTCATTTCCTTTTCATAATCATAAGTAATATCTTTTAATAAGAAATCTTCTTCACTTTCTTCTATTTCTACAGTTTCTTCTTTATTAACATTATCTTCTATACAAAAAACATCATTTTCTTTATTATCTTTGTTTTCATCTTCTAAATTAGAAACTTCTTCATCTTCTAAGGTAAATGAATCTAATGTTTTTTCTTCTTCATCAATGGTAAAGTTGTCTTCTATATCATCAATAGTAAAACTATCTTCTACATCATCAACAATAGGATTATCTTTTATATCATCAATAACGAAACTATCCTCTATGTCATCAATAGTGAGATTATCTTCTATTCCATCAATAGTAAAAAGTTCTTCTGTTTCTGTTTCTTCTTTTAATATATCCTCTGAATTAAAAGTTTCTATAATAGTTTCTTCTTTAAATTTTTCTACTTCTATTTCTTTTTCTTCTACTATTACTTCTTCTTTTTCTTCTTCTATTGCTACTACTTCTACTTTTTCTACTTTTTCAACTTCATCTATAATTATTTCATTATTTTCAAGTTTATTTAAATTTGCTTCTTCTTTAGGATTTTTAATATCTATAACTTCTTTTTTTATTTTACCTTCACTCTTTATTTCTATTGGTTTACTATCCTTACTATCAATAGGAGTGATTGTAGATGGGTTTTTATTGTTTTTATGAACATAATTTTCTTTTTTTATAGTAGTTTTTTCATTTCTTTTAGGAATACTATCAACTATTGCCCCTACTACTAAATTAGAAAAATCATCAAATTCATTTTTTTGTTTTTCCTTTAGTTTATTATTTTTTTCTTTATTTAATTTCTTAGGTTTATTTGAATTTGATTTATTATTTTTATTAGATTTATTAGTTCCAATTGGCTTTACTTCTTTCTTTACTTCTACTTTTTTTATATCTTCTTTTACAGTTTCTTTTGTATTCTGTTTTGAGTTTTCTTCCTTAACTATTTCAGGAATTTCAGTATTTTTAACTGGTTTAGAAAATATACTTAAAGCTATTTCATCTAATAAAGTATAAAAATATTCAGGTTGAAAAGATTTTGGTAAATAATAAGTATTTTTATTGTTTATTTCTTTTCTTACCTTTTCATTTTTTGTAGTAGAAATTATAATACACTTAACATTAGGATTTATGCTTCTAACCTTTTTTAGAAATTCTAAACCATTTAATTTTGGCATATTAATATCTAATGTTACTATATCTGCATTGCACAATTTATAAAGGTCAAGACCTTCTTGTCCATTTTCAGCTTCTGCAACTACTTCAAATTCAAATTCACCTTTTTCTTTATTACTTAATGTCTTTTTTAACAACATTCTCATAAAGAAAGCATCGTCTATTATTAATATTTTAAGTTTCTTCAACTCTAATCCTCCCTTATTTATTAGGCTTTTATTATTTATTATAGTCATTAAATAATGATTTAATATATTTTATTTGAATTATGCATTTTTTTAATAAAAATATTATATATATCTTTGTTGCAATTATAATTTATTTCATATATAAAATTTCAATGTAAGTTTAAATTGACATTTTTGATATTTGAAATTATAATATATATAAGAGATAAAAAAAAGAATTTGGGAAATTAATTTTAGGTATAATATATAAAAGAAAAAGGGGGGGTTTTAAGTGGGTGTAACAAAAATTGATTTTGAAATAAAGAAAATATGTTTTAGAGATGAAAAAACTAAATATACAATAGTAAATACTAAAATAAAAGATAGTGATACACCAATCAATAAGGAAGAAATAATAGTAAAAGGTTTTTTCCCTAATTTATTCCCGGGCGATAAATTTTCAGCAATAGGAGAAATTAAAATAGATAATTATTCAGGAGAATATATATCACTTCTTAAAATACCAGAACTTATTTTACCTGAAAATAAAAAATCTCTAATAGATTTTATAAGTAAAAGAGTAAGAGGATTAAGTAAGAAGAAAACAACTGAAATAGTAGATTTATTAGGATTAAATGTATTATCAATAATAAAGGAAAGTCATAAACCATTATTAAATGTAGATAAAATGACAGAAAAGAAAGCAATTTCTATTAGAAATCAACTTATTTGTCATAGAAGTTTTGAGGATTTATCTTTATTTATCCAAAGTTTATCATTACCTTTAAAATATGCAGAAAGTGTATATTCTGTATATAAAGATGATAGTTTAGAGATTTTAAAATCTAATCCTTATTCAGCTTGTTATAATAATACAATTCCATTTAAAATTGCAGATACAATTGGAGCGTATTTAAACTATAATGGAACAGATGAAAAAAGATTAATGGTTGGGATTTTAGATTATCTAAATTATAAAAAAGAAAGTAATGGAGATTTATGTACTGATAAAAAAGATATAATAGATAATTTAAAAGATTACTTAAATGTCTATGGAAAAATAACCGTAGATAGTATAGATGAATTTAAAATTGAAATGATAATTAAGAAATTGATTGATAAAAAATCAATTGTAGTTGAAAAAGGAAGTAAAAATGAAGATTTGATATATCTTTCCTACGATAACTTTATAGAAGATAGAATAGTGGAAAAACTAACAAATATTATAGAATCTAAAAAAACACCTTTTTGTTTAAAAGAACAAATAGATGAATATGTAGAAATTTATGAAAAGAAATACTTTAAATTAGCAAAGGAACAAAGAGAAGCTATATATATGTGTTTATTAAATAATATTAGTATATTAACAGGAGGCCCCGGAACAGGAAAAACAAATACAACAAGTGCAATAGTTAAATGTATAAAACATATAAAACCTTCTGCAGAAATAACTCTATTGGCGCCCACAGGAAGGGCTTCACAAAGGATAAGTGAACTAACAATGCTAAATGCTTCTACAATCCATAGAGGACTTAGTATAAAGCCTTTTTCAGGGAATGAAGAAATAGAAGAACTTAATTCAGATTATATAATAGTTGATGAAAGCTCTATGATAGATGTATATTTATTTGATAAATTAATCTCTTCTGTTGGAGAAGATACAAGAATATTATTTGTTGGTGATGTAAACCAATTACCTTCTGTTGGTCCGGGAAGTATATTTAAGGATTTAATAGATAGTAATGTAATTCCTATTACCATATTAACAAAAATATTTAGACAAGCTGAAAAATCAACAATTGTTTCTAATTCTCATAAAATAATAAAAAATTTAAAAACTTTTGATAAAAATGGTTTTGATATTTCTAATAAAAAAGAAAATAACTTTAAATTTTGGGAAGAAACAAATATTTTAAAAATAAAAGAAAAAATAGCTAAATCTATAGATAAGTTAATTAATATTTATGGTTATAAATTTGAAGAAATAATGATATTAAGTCCTATGAGAAAAAATGACCTTGGTACAAAAGAATTAAATAGATTTATTCAAGGGATATATAATCCTCAATCAACAACAAAAAGTGAATATGAAATAGATATATTAAATTGTTTTAGAGAGGGAGATAGGGTTATACAAAATGTAAACAACTATGATTTAAATGTTTTTAATGGAGATATAGGATATATAAATAAAATATATTCAATAGTAGAAAATGGAGTAGAAGTTTCAAAGATGGAAGTTGAATTTAATTCAAAAGTAGTTGTATATGATGAAAAATCCTTTGAAGAATTAGAACTTGCTTATGCGATAACTACACATAAAAGTCAAGGTAGTGAATTTAAAGTAGTTTTAAGTCCAATTCACCCAATACATCAAAGAATGTTAAATAGAAGTATCTTGTATACTGGTTTAACAAGAGCAAAAGAAATGTTTATTATGATAGGTGACATATATACATTGAATACTGCAATAGAAACTGTAAGTGGTATAAATAGAAAATCTCTATTAAAACAAAAATTAATAGACAAAGTTTCTAAAAATAAGGAAGTAAAATGTTCTTAAATATAAAAAGGAATTAGTAATCAAATACTAATTCCTTTTATGATTTATTTAAAATAAATCATCTTCTTCCATACCATCTTCATCTTCTGCTATATTTAAATCGCTGCCTAATATATCTATTTTTACTTCTTCTATTGTTTTCTTAGATGTAGTAATAAGTTCATCATTATCATCATTAGAATAATTAAATTCTTCATCAAATTCATCTTCAATAGACATTGATTTCTTACTTTCAGATAATGGGTCTTTAAAAGTTGTGTTTGTAGAAGTAGTTTCAACTGTAACTATAGGTTTTACTACTGCTCCTTTTATATAAGCTTTTGCATTAAAATCTGTTTCTGTTAAAGAGGCTTCCATTAAATTTAATATTTCTTTATCTTTTTCAGCTTGTTTTTGATTATATTCTTCAACCATTTGATTAATTTTTTCATTTAAATCTTTTGGAATAAAGTCAATTTCTGAAACACCGGGAACAGAAACACTATTATGTTTTATTAAACTATAAGTAATTTGTTTAAATGGTCTAAAAATAATATCCGAAGGAGAAAATCTATTTTCCATTTCTTCTTTTATAGAAGTTGAAACTCTTTCTTCATCTAATGAAGATAAAAACCTCTTCTTACCATAGGTTTTAGCTTTTTTAATAGTTAGTTGTTCTCCAAATTCATCAGAATAATATTTTGCATCTGCATAAGAAACACCGGGATAAATTAATTTATTTCTTGCGTTTGCAGAAACTAAATCTATAAAGGCTTTTCCATCTTTTCCTGAACCCATACCAATTTGTGCTCTTGCTTGTGTAGCAAGGTGAGAAGCAACTCTATAGGAACGACCCATTGTAAGCATATCTCCGAACCCCGGATTTGAATATACTTGGAATTCGTCAATATAAAGCATACAATGTCTTCTTGTATCTTCATTTCCCGGTCTTCTAAAAACAGAAGCTTGTAATTGAAGAATTACGAAGTAACCTAAAAATCTTCCAAGTTCTCTAAAAGCTCCCTGTGCTGTTGTCATAGTAACTATTGTTCCATTTGCAAGAGCTTTATCAAAATCAATATCTGATTTAACTCCTTTTGGTGGATTTAATACTTTTCTTAAATATTTATTTGATATAAGTTTTGATATTTGAGTACGAACTCCTGAACAATGTTCATAGGTCTTAGTACCACCTCTACCACCACCCATACCAGAGTAATAGTCATTTAAAAACCAAGCAACTAATTCTTCATTTTCTTTTTGAATATCTGGATTAGGACTTTTTGTTCTTCCAAAGGACATAACCATCTTTCTACCTTCTCCATTTGTATCCCAAACTAAGGTATTAAGGTCTATTAAGGTTGCATCATCTCCATATAATCTTTTTAATAGTTTTACACCTTTTCTGATTAAGTTATCTGTCATATCTTTAAAGAATTGTGGTGAGTCTGGATTTAGCATATTAAATGTTGTAGCCATATTTTCTATTACATCACTTTCATCTCCATGAAGAGGATTGAAGTAAGGACAATCAGGTAGTAACGGATTAAAATATAAAACATCTCTATTATATATTTTAGCCATAGCATAAACTTTTTCTGCAAGGTCACCCTTTGGTTCAAGGACTAAAACTCCCATTTCTTCATTTTGCAAATCTCTATTTATCATAGGAATGATAGATTGTGATGTTTTCCCTGAACCTGTTGGCCCTAATATCAACATGTGTAAAAATCTATCATTAATTGGCAGTATAACAGGTTTTTTAGTCTTTTTACCATATGGGTATTTAGCACTTTTAACATTTAAATCAACCTCATAACCAATAATTGCATCTCCCGGTTTAATTTCTTCTTCTTCAGTTTCAACAAGATTTTTTGAATAATTTTGGGATTCTATATTCTCAAATATTTCTGCAATACCCTCTTGAACAGATAATCCAATAAATGCAATTATAATACCTATATCAAAAAATAAAAGAATTCCTAAAAATCGACCATTCCCATTACTTTTAGATAATACATTAAAGAAGTTAATTAAAATATGATTAAACATTAGCATTAACCCTATTAATATCATTCCTCTAAACTTAATACTAACTTTTTCATCATCAACATCTTTATAATCTTTAAAAATTAAAATAATAAAGATAGGAATTATTGTTGAAAGTAAATTTAATACAATGTTGCTTTTATTAAAAAACAATTGTATTATTAAAAAGTTTAATTGAACTACAAAAGAACTAAAAATTATTGCTTTATAATTATTTGATATAAACTTAATAACATCTTGCCTAATATCTTTTTTATTATTATTTTCTTTATCCATTATTCTTTTCCTTTCTAAATACTTTTTTTATATAATACTTTAAAGAAATTTAATTTATAACACAAAGAATTATTATCAAATGTTATATAAAATGTTTTATATATGTTATAATTAAATTAGATTGATGAAAAATATAAAACATATATATAATATAAGTATAGATAAAATAAGGTTTATTAAAATAATCATTAAAAGGAGAGGTTGTTATGAATTTATTATATTTTGGAGATATGCATTTAGGCAAACTTCCTTCATCAAGGATAGATGACTTTAGGAATACTCAAAAAATCAAAATAAATGCAATAAAAGAATATGCTCAAAAGTACAATGTAAAGGCATTATTACAAGGGGGAGATTTTTTAAATAGAGATAATATATCATCTGAACATTTTTCAGAGATAATTAATCTTTGGGAAGGTGATAAACTTAATTTAAATGATATTTTAAAAGACGTTTTATTTGAAAATAAAGATATATCTTATTTAAAAGAGGCATTAAAAAAATCTGTATTACCTCCTATAATTGGAGTTGCAGGAAATCACGAATTAACAGGAAATGAAATATCTTCTTTAGAAAAAACTTCACTATATTCCTTTGTCAAAAGTGGATTTATGACACTTTTATCAAAGGATAATCCTATAATTATCAAAGATGAAAGTGGATTTACAGTAGCAATTACTGGTTCTCATTATACACATGATATAGATGATGAAGATAAATCTGCTTATATAGTTGAAGAAAAAATGGGAGATTTTCATATTCATATAGTTCATGGCATGCTTATGGATAAATCTTATGGTAAGAAATTTAAACATACAACAATAAGTGAAATTTCCCATAAGACAAAAGCTGATTTAACTATAAATGGTCATGACCACATAGGATATGAATTAGTTAATATTGATGATAAATTGTTTATCAATCCCGGTTCTCCATTTAGACTAAGTGCAGAGAAAAAAGAAATGACAAGAAAACCAAAGGTTTTATTAATAGAAATTGATAAAGTAAATGGAATTTCTGTTAAGGATTTATATTTACCTGCAGAAGAGGGAGATAAGGTTTTAACAAGAACTCATATAACAAAGAAAAAGAAAAAGCATGAAAAATTAGAAGAAATTGAAAGTGCTTTAAACAAGGCTAATTTAGGTAAGGGGATAGATATTACTGAAATAATTAAAAAAATATCTATCAATGAATCTTTAGATGAAGAAATATCGAAAGAGGCAATAGAACTTATTACAAATAAAATGAGAGAACTTGATACTCCTTTCAATCCAACAGGAGAATATATAATAGAAAATATCACATTAGAAAACTTCTTATGTCATAAAAATACTTCTTTAGACCTTGTAGATGGATTAAATATATTGTATGGCCAAAGTAGAAGTGGTAAATCATCAGTATTAAGAGCAATAAGAGAAGTATATGAATGTTATTTAAGAAATCCGAGAAATTTTATATTTCATAATGAAGATTATTTTAAAATAACATTAACATTAAGTAATGGATATGTTATTTCAAGATATGTAGAAAAAAAGAAAACTGGGAAAAATGGTTATGAAATATATGACCCAAATACAGGTGAATTAAACTACTATAACACTAAGGCTTTACCTATGGTTCAAGAAATACTTGGTTTTAATAAAATAAAACTTACTGAAAAAAATAAAGTAGATGTAAACTTCTTAAATCAAGGAGAGAGCTGGTTCTTTATTGGAGATAGATTGTCTGGTCCTGATAAAGCTAAATTAACAGGAGTTGTTTATGGTACTCACTATGCAGATGGTGTATTAAAAGATATAAACTCTAATTTAAAAAAATTATCAGGTGAAGTTAATTTTTATGAAAAAGATATTGCAAAATTAGAAGTTGAAAAATCTAAATATGATTATTTAGAAGAATATGAAGAATTAATTACTAAGGCCGAAGAAAAGTTTAAAATATTAGAAGAAAAGAATTCTGAAATTAAAAAAATAGAAGATATAAATAATTCAATTAATGTTATTCAAAATGAAATAAATACTATGAATTCTGTTATAGATGAAATAAACAAAAAGGAAGTTGAATATAAAAAAATATTTAAAATTTTAGAAGACAAAGTTTCTGATTTTGAAAAACTAAATAAAGTATATGAAGAAATGAAGAAGATTGTAAAGGCTGGTAAAGAAGCTGCATATATTCAAAAATCATTAAAAGATTTAGATAAGGCAAAATCTAATTTTGACAAAATAAAAAGTCTTAATGAACAAAATGAAAAAGATTTATCTTTATTATCTGATTATAAAAAAATCAAAAAAAATATTGATAATTTAGAAAATGAAATTAATGATTTAAATAAAATTACTTCAACATTAAAAGATGTTGATAGGGCAAAAGGTTTATTTAATAAATTAAAAGAAGAACAAGAAAAATTATTAAAAATCAATGAAATTCACAAAGAAGTAAAAGTATTACAAAACAATATCACTTCTAATGAAAAAGAAATTGAAAAGAAGAATGAATTTATAAATATAAATATAGAAGTTTATAAAAAAGAATTATTACAGGTAGGAAAATGTCCTGTATGTAATGGAAATATAAATTCCATTATAGTAGAATCTGTAATAAATGAATTTAATAAATAAAAATAAGTCTTAGAGAAATTTCTCTAAGACTTATTCATTTCCAATAAAAACATATCTAATTCAAGTAAAACATCTTCATGAAATTTTACATATTTATTAGGTGGATTTATTGCAGCTAATTGATTGTTAATACAATTTATTTTTTCTAAATAATAAAGGTTTTTTTCACTTTTAAATTTAGACATATATTTATTACTTAAAGTTAAATATTCTATCATTGTATCTAAATAACCTTTGTAATAATTATTGTCATCATTTGAAAAATTTAATTTTTTACATATATAAGATTCATCATTAAGAATTAAATTCCCTAAAAATACACAAAACAGATTTAAAATAAAAATGATTATGTTTTTAAGAAATTTATCTTCAAAATATATATTTTTAAAAATTAAATAATAAGTTATGAATATAAATAAGATGATTAAAATTTTAATTAATAATTTTTTGCTTTTCATATTTTACCTTCTTTTCAAAAAAATATTTATATATTATAAACGAGAAGTATAAAATATATTATTCTTATTATCATTAAAAGGGGGATTTTATTTCATGTTTAAAAATAACTTAATAAAAATAGAGAATTATTTAAAATTATTATCATTATATCTATTATTAAATATATTAACTATATTGTTTTTAGATAATGAACCTTTATTAAAAGCTTTTATATTAATAACCTTCGCACTTTCTATATTGACAATTTATAAAATAAAAACTCAAATATCTTTATTTAAAGATGTGAATTATGATGTAAAAGATGATTTAGAAAAAGATGAAGATAAAGAAGATATTCTTATAGAATGTTTTAACAGTATTAAGTATTACAAAGATAAATCTTTAGAAAAACCAATGTTAGAAAAAGAAATAGAAAAACATAAAGAAGAAAGTTCTGATTTGTTTATTGATGAAAATAAAAAAATAGTTGAAAAAACATTTGATTATATAATGGAAGATTAAAAGGTTAAAAGGATGAATTTAATAATTTCATCCTTTTTCTTTTCTTATATAATCTACCCATAAACAATATTGAGTTTCATCAAAGTTATTAAGATTTTTCATTATAAATAAATATTGTTCTTTTGTTGGATTTTTATTAAAAAATAATAAAGAAGATTTAATATTCTCTACATTTGAACTAAAATAAATGCAATCCATTTCTTCTTCTTTAGGTATAGTTTTTGCAATAAAGCAATGATTACCATAGTCACATTTTAAGAACTCTCCATTTGGTCTTAAAATTCCTGTTAATCCTTTATTCATTTTTATTCACCCTCTTTGTTTTATATGATACATATTTTTAATAGTAAATTACTGAAAAATATCTATAATATAATATATATAAAATAATAAAAATCATAAAAATTATATATATACTGTTATAAAAGGTGATGTTTTTAAGTAATATAGAATATACCAATTAAAAATAAAAAATAAAAAAAGGCCGCCATATTAGGTGAGAGTAGGAGGTAAAAAAATGATAGAAATATCAGAAAAAGATATAAACACAATTAATAATAATAATTTATTATTGTTAAAACTTTTTTTATATGACTATTGTTTTCTCCTAAAAACCCCCGGGGCAACCCGGTATTGTCGGTGATACCCGACAATACTATTTAACACATACCCCATTTAATGATTGATATTCCCAAAGGGAAGTTAATCAAATCATTTATTAAAACATCACTCTTAATTTGAGTGGTGTTTTTTTTATTAAAATATAAGGAGTTAATTATGAAATTAAAAACAAAAAAAAGATTAACTACAACATTAATTGTATTTACAACATTATTAATATTAATTATTTCTTCTATATTCGGAGTTTATTTTAAGAATAGATATAACATAAGCAATGCTATTAAAAATGGATATTTAAAAATAGAAAATATTAAAAAAGAAGATTTTAATAATAAATATCCAACAAAACTTTATGATAAAGATGGTAATTTATTAAGAGAATTTAAAGTGATAGAGTATCAATATGTAAACATAAATAATATAAATGACTTTATTAAAAATTCTTTTATTGCGATTGAAGACGAACGTTTTTATAAACATAAAGGTATAGATTATATAGGAATAATGAGGTCGCTATCTAAAATAATTTTATCAAAAGGAGAAATTATACAAGGTGGTTCTACAATTACACAACAATTAGCTAAAAATATGTTTTTAACCTTTGATGTAGATATTTATAGAAAATTAGAAGAAATGGTGATAGCACAAGAATTAGAAAAGAAGTTTTCAAAAGATGAAATATTAGAATTTTATTTAAATAATATTTATTTTGGATATGGTTGTTATGGTGTAGAATCTGCAAGTAATTATTTTTTCTCAAAATCTAATAAAGATTTAACCTTGTCGGAGTCTGCTTTTCTTTCTGCAATAACTAACAATCCAACATTATTTGACCCAATTAATAATTTTGACAATACAACTAAAAGAAAAGAAAATATACTAAATAAAATGTTTGAATTAGGTTATATTTCAGAAGAAGAATTAAATACTGCTATGGAAGAAAAAATTGAATTAAATATAAAAGAAACTTATTTTAATAATGAATTAGTAAAATACGAAGAAAGTTATGCCATAAATAATGCAATAGAAATATTAATGAAAGAAAATGGATTTAAACATAAATATATATTTAATTCAAAAGAAGAAAGAGAAGAATATTTAAAAGAATATAATGAAGCATATAGCAAATATAAAGAAGAACTTTTAATTGGTGGATATGAAATATACACATCTATTGATTTAGAAAAACAAAAAGAATTACAAGCTATTGTTGACCAAGAATTTTATGGATTTTCAAATGTGCAAGAAAATGGATTGTATATGCGACAAGCGGCTGCAACAGTAATAGATAATTCTAATGGAGAGGTTGTAGCAATTGTAGGTGGAAGGTCACAAGAAGGTAATACTTTTAATAGAGCATTTTTAGGTGCAAGACAACCGGGCTCAACATTAAAACCTTTAATTTCTTACACTCCTGCTTTTGAAAAAGGATTATATCCTGATTATGTTATGGAAGATAAAAAGATAGAAGGAGGGCCTTTAAATTGGTATTCAGGATATAAGGGTGATGTTACTTTGAGATATGCTACTGAAATTTCCTTAAATACAATCCCATATAGATTAACTAATAATTTAGGAATGGATTTGGTATTAGGGAAATTAGAAGATATGGAATTTGGTTTTTTAACAGAAGATGATAAAACTCCAATTATCTCAATAGGGGGATTAACACAAGGTACAACTACATTAGAGATGGCCGCGGCATATTCAACTCTTGCAAGAAATGGAGAATATATATCTCCTTCAAGCGTAAGAAAAATAATTAAAAGTTATAATAAAGAAATAGTTTATGAAAATGATTATTATAAAAAGAGAGTATTTGATGAAGGTGCATCTTATTTAATGACAGATACTATGAAAGGAGTATTATTAAAACCACATGGAACTGGATATTCGGCAAGAATGAGTAATTGGAAAAATCAAGCTGGGAAAACTGGTTCTACTGATTATGATAAAGACATATGGACAATTGGATATACTCCATATTACACAACTGCTGTATGGGTTGGAGATGAAATTCCAACACCTATTTATTCTGGTTATGAAGCTCCAAAAAATATATGGAGAAATATTATGAATTATCTTCATCAAGGATTAGAAGATATTGAATTCAAAAAACCTGATACTGTTTATATAGAAAATAATCTTCTAAAAACAAAACCAACTAAAGATAATGAACTTTTATCAGATAGAATTAAAATTGAAAATGAAAGAAAATTAAATGAGGATTTATTTCAAAAGAATAGATTAGAGGAAAGTGAATATAGAATTAAGTATTCTCTTACAGAAGAAGAAGAAAATTTCAGAGAAATAAAAGCAGAACAATTGTTAAAGGAATTAAAGAATTTTAATTATAATTCTTTAAATAAAGAAAGTGAATTAAAATCTTTAATAGATAAAACTAAAAATGCTATTTATGATGTAAAAAGAAAAAGTGCTTATGACAAATATCAAGCAGAATTTGAAGCTATAACTTATCAACTTGAACAAAAAAATTATATTTTATATGAAAATAAGAGAATTCAAGAACAGTTAGAGAAGGAAAGATTGGAAAAAGAAAGATTAGAAAAAGAAACACAAATAAATAATGAAGAAGAAAATATAAATGAAGAACCTTCTAATATTGAAGATAATTTAAATACAGAAACTAATGATAATATAAATGAATAATAAATAAGACAACACTAATTAGTGTTGTCTTATTTTATATAATTATTTTGTTTTTATATACGAAATCTGTA
>Ga0209537_1001783_pt1 | contig 23262 bp, 25 predicted proteins | sample BioPla4DNA1_FD_187698 | JGI IMG/M metagenome (GOLD analysis project Ga0209537, IMG submission 187698) | Biogas fermentation microbial communities from Germany - Plant 4 DNA1 (SPAdes) (version 2) | ecosystem: Engineered > Bioreactor > Anaerobic > Digestate | place: Bielefeld, North... | reverse complement strand
CTTTCCTAAGAAGCTGCGGATCATCCCGCTGGGGTTTTTATTAGCAACAGCTGTAAGGATCCATCTAGTTATCACTATACACGTAAACAGACTAGCGATAATACCAATGGTGAGCGTCACAGCAAAACCTTTAACAGCACCTGTGCCAAAGTAGAAGAGCACTGCTGCCGTAATCAGTGTTGTCAGGTTGGAGTCCAAAATACATGTCCAGGCTCTGTGAAAACCTGCAGAGATAGCTGCATGAAGCCTTTTGCCTGATTTCAACTCCTCGCGTATCCGTTCAAAAATGATCACATTGGCATCCACTGCCATTCCCAAGCTGAGGACAAAACCTGCAATGCCGGGAAGGGTAAACACTGCACGAAGTCCGGCCATGGTAGCCATGACGATCAGGCCGTAAATGATCAAAACCAAATCTGCAGCCAGGCCCGGCAGTTTATAGTAAAATAGCATAAACAACAGTACAAGTCCGAGTCCCAACAGCCCTGCATTCAAGCTCCTGGAGATAGATTCTTTCTCCAAAATCGGGCTCACATTGCGGACCTCTGCAGGCTTCAAATTAACTGGCAGAGCGCCGCCTTTCAGGAGCACTGCCAGGTTCTTGGCCTCATCCATGGACATTTTGCCCTCAATAATTGCCTTTCCATCTGTAATGGCCTGGTTCACAACTGGATTTGTCAATACCTCGCCGTCCAGAACTATAGGCACATTCCTGCCGATGTTCTCCTGAGTAAGCTTGGCAAACTTCTCTTTACCTTCAGCTGTAAACTCCAAAGCCACCACTGGCTGGCCGTACTGTCCTCCAAACTGGGCTTGGGCATCTTTCAGATCTGCGCCAGTGAGGCGTGTGTTTCCTTCAGGATCTTTAAACTCCAATTGCGCAGTTTTGCCAATCAAGTCAATTGCTTCTTCCCGATCTTGAATGCCAGGAAGCTCAACAATGATGCGGTTGGCACCTTGGCGCTGAATCACAGGTTCGCTGATCCCAAGGCCATTGACCCTGCGCTCAATTACGTTTTTGGCCCTGTCCATGGTTTCGTTGTCGATTTTCACGCCAGGTGTCGGTTCTGCTTCGAGGATAATGTGGCTACCGCCCTTGATGTCTAGTCCAAAATTCAAGGGCACTTGGATGATGGTAACCGCAGATAGTGCGACGATAATTACAATCGTCAGCAACTGCCACTTCCCCCGCATTTTCTCTCCTCCCCTAAACTTCTTAATAAAATGACAATATTAATATTAATTATACTCTACCCCAAAGAAGCTTGTCAACGAAATGAAGTTGCCTAATCTAGCAGTTTCAGGCACCCAAGGCAGTTTCTGCCCCTTTCAAAGGAGCTTTGCGCCGTTGATCAAAAGACGAAACCGACAATCCAAAAGCTCAGCTGCCCGGCGGCACATGATCATTCTGGTTAAAAAGATCTCAAAGTAATCCATCACCGGGCAGATCTCTGTTTCGATGGTGAGGTTGAGGATGATGTTTTTCCGTTCTGCATCCACCTCTATCTTTGACTCTACTGCTGCATAGCTCACCCGGTCGTGGATGTCAAAGGTGGCAACATCACGATTTCTGACCCTTGACCTGTGCACATCGCTTTTGTCTGCAAGGATCACTGCAGCAGAAACAGGACTTACAGGCTGACCCTCCTCTTCCTCGTGGTTGCCAATTGCTCCGATAATGGTTGCGATCTCGTCTGCTGGCATGCCCATGGAAAAAAGCAGCTGGCTGGCCAGCATCGCACCGCTCTGGCCGTGATCTGACCGGGCCACCACATTGCCTATGTCATGTAGATAGCCGGCAATCTCAGCCAGCTCAACCTGCCGCGGAGGGTAGGAAAGCTCCTTGAGGATGTAGCCCGCGATGTTTGAAACAAGCCTCGCATGGCGGAAGCCGTGCTCAGTAAAGCCCATGGCTCCCAAGTGCTCATTTGCTTTGGCGATAAAGGTAGTAACTTGAGGATTTTCCAGAATCTGATCAATAGTAACTATCCTCTTCACTCCTTAACTCTCAGCGTTCGCAGTCTGTTTAGGGCAGCGGCCAGCTCCAAACCCCGCACAGCAGCATAATCGCCGGGATGCTCTCCAGGGCTTCGGGCAAGAAAGTCCAAGCCATTCTGCTGAAGCTTTTCGATCTCTTCTGCGATCTGCCTGATGCTCCGCCTGCCGTCCACAAGCTTCCGCGAGGCATAAGCCAAAAGTGCCCCTATGGCTCTAGTCTGGCTGGGGTCCACAAGCTGCTCTATCCGGCTTAGGTCTATCTCTTGGCTGCCAAACTGGATTTCATCGAGCCTGCGTGCCTTAACCTTAACTTTTCCGCCTCTTGTGGGATCTATACCAGCAGGCAGAGGCACCCGCTCTGAAATGGCGCCGAAGCAGGTGCCCCCTTCCGGTTTTCTCGCAAGAGGGTACTTTGCGGCAATGGCTTTTGCTTCTCTTGTCGCCACCTTCGGCCTGTACTCGTCCATCATCAGCACAGTGTCTGCTACCTGAAAGTAGTCCCCACAGCCCCCTACAACTAAAACTGTAGAGACTTCATGCTCTTCATACAGCTGCCGTACCTTATCAATAAAGGGAGTGATAGGCTCTTTTTCTTTGACCACCAGCTCCTGCATTCTACTGTCGCGGATCATGAAGTTGGTGGCAGAGGTATCCTCGTCCAAAAGCAGTACTTTCGCCCCGCACTCCAAAGCCTCTATAATGTTTGCAGCCTCGGAAGTGCTGCCGCTGGCCTGCTCTGTAGAGAACTGTTCTGTGGACTTGCCGAATGGCAGATTGTTTATGAAGGGACTGATGTCCACCTTCTCCACCCGCCTGCCGTCTTCAGCCCTGATCTTTACAGCTTTAGGGTCTGTGATTACAAACTCCCTGCCGTCTCCGGCAATATGATTGTAAATGCCGCGCTCCAGGGCCCGCAGAAGGGTGGATTTTCCGTGGTAGCCGCCGCCTACAATCAGAGTAACTCCCAAGGGGATTCCGAGCCCCACAATTCTGCCCCGGTTGGGCAGCTCCACGCTTACAGCCAGCTCCCGGGGCACCTCGAGGGGAACGGCGCCTGGCAGGGGTCTGTCGCTCACCCCACTTTCCCTGGGCAGAATGGAACCTTCTGCCAGAAAAGCAGCCAAACCCAGCTTCGGGAGCTGGCTGCGCAGGTACTCCTGGTCCTCCACAAGCTCTGTGTGTTTCCGGGCGGCTCTTAAATCCACGTTTTCTGCTAAAAGCAACCGGGCAAGACTCGGCAGTTCCTGAAAAAACATCTCCTCAGCTTCCCTGCCCAGCACCTTGCGGCCGCTGGCTGGCAGCCCCAAAGAGAGCCTGGCTTCCACAAAGTCTTCGCCAATGGCAATCGCTGTCCTCGGCAGAATCTGCTGCCCGGGAGCATCGATGTAGACAAGCCCGCTTTGACCAGTTCCCCGCCTGCCCCGCACAACCTCGCCAATTGCCCGGGCAATCCTGCGGACCAGAAAATCTGCCAGAGCCACTTTCCTGTCTCGCGTGGCATAGAGCTCTTTGGGGAAACTCTGGGCCACCCGCAAGCGGATCCTGCTGGGGCTGGCAAAGGGGTCTCCTTGAATGTGGTCGAAATAAAGAAAAAAGAAGGGGAAGCGAAAGCTGCCCCTTAGATCCTTGTACGCCGGATAACTCTTGCCATCGATTCGTTTTAAGATGGACTTTAAGGCCTGCAATCTGCCTCACCCTTTGTTGATCCGGTTTTGGACACCAGAGCGGTCCAGTTTCACCTCAACCTTATCGGCGATTTTAAGATGAATAATGTCTTCCTTCAGTGCCGTAATTTCGCCGTGGATTCCACCCCAGGTAACTACCCGATCTCCTTTCTTCAGGGAGTTCAACATCTCCTGTCTCTGCTTTTGCTGTTTCTGCTGAGGTCTGATTAAGACCAGCCAGAAGAAAACCATCATAATCACAAAGGGCAAAAAAAGGCCCAGTAGTGTTCCTGCTCCTGCTTGCTGTTCCATTACTTCCCTCCTCTCCGGCTCTAAATAACCTTGTCCTAATATTTCTATTTTAAAACCAGTTATTCCTTCTTAATCTCCGTAGCGCCGCAAAAAGTCTTCCTTGAACGCTAAAAAATCCCCGCGCAAGAGGTGCTCCCGCACCTCGGCCATCAGCTGCAGCAGGAAATGCACGTTGTGGTAGGTAGTCAGGCGCAGCCCCAAAACCTCCCCGGTTTTAAGGAGATGGCGGATGTATGCCCGTGAGTAGTTCTGGCATACCTTGCAGCTGCAGTCAGGATCTAGCGGCTGCGGATCCCGGCTGTAAGGCGCATCCCGCACTGTCAGCCTTCCCTGCCTTGTGAAGACCGTGCCGTTGCGGGCAATGCGGGTAGGCAGGACGCAGTCGAACATATCCACACCCCGGGCCACTCCTTCCAAAAGGCAATCAGGAGAGCCCACCCCCATCAAATACCGGGGCTTGTCCTCAGGCAGCACAGGATCCAAGACCTCGAGGATTTTGTACATCTCTTCTTTGGGTTCGCCTACAGACAAGCCGCCAATGCTGTAGCCGGGAAAACCGAGGCTCACAAGATCTTTAGCGCTCACAAGGCGCAAATCAGGGTCTGTTCCTCCCTGCACGATCCCGAAAAGGGCCTGGTCCTTCCGCTTGTGGGCCTTAAGGCACCGCTCAGCCCAGCGAGTTGTGCGGGCAACAGACTCTTCTATATACTCCCTCTCCGCAGGCAGAGAGATGCACTCGTCAAAGCACATGATGATATCTGCGCCCAGGGCCTCCTGATTTTCAATGGCAAGCTCTGGGGTGAAAAAGTGCTTGGAGCCGTCCAGGTGGGAGCGAAAGTGCACCCCTTCCTCTGTGATCTCCCGGAGCTTACTGAGGCTGAAGACCTGAAAGCCGCCGCTGTCTGTGAGAATGGACCCAGACCAACTCATGAAGCTGTGCAGCCCCCCGAGCTCTGCGATGAGCTCGTGGCCCGGCCGCAGGTATAAGTGGTATGTGTTGGAGAGGATGATTTCAGCGCCGAGCTCAGTAAGTTCTTCCTGAGAGAGGGTTTTAACTGTCGCTTGGGTGCCCACAGGCATAAAACAGGGGGTTTGGATCTGGCTGTGCTCTGTTGTGAGCACCCCAACCCTGCCACGAGTTTCTCGCGATTGATAGTCTACCCGAAACTGCAATTACTTCCCACCTCAATTTACCTCAGATTCATCGTCAAAAATTCCCATGAGGGTTTTCTTCCGCCAAAAGCATCCGCCGATGCTGTTCAAATAATCAGCATGGCATCGCCGAAGCTGTAAAAACGGTACTTCTTTTCCACTGCCTCCCTGTAGGCAGCAAGAAGGCGCTCTCGCGGTACAAGGCAGCTCACCAGCATCAGGAGGGTGGAGCGGGGAAAGTGAAAGTTTGTAATGAGCCCGTCCACTGTCTTAAGCTTATAAGGTGGATAAAGGAAAATATCTGTCCACCCTGAGGAAGCAGCAAGCTCGCCGTCTTTAGCTGCAGACTCTAGAGCCCGCACTGTGGTGGTGCCAACTGCCACCACCTTCCCTCCCCGCTCGCGGCAGGCACGGATGGCGGAAACCGTCTCTTGGGAAACAGAAAAGTATTCTGCGTGCATTTTGTGTTCCTCCACCGCTTCAGTGCGCACTGGCCTGAAGGTTCCCAAGCCCACATGCAGAGTGAGGTATGTAAGCTCTACTCCCTGCTGCTGGAGCTTCTCCAATAGCTCCGGCGTAAAGTGGAGTCCAGCTGTGGGCGCTGCAGCAGAGCCCTCTTCTTTGGCATATACTGTCTGGTAGCGCTCTGGATCGTCCAGCTTCTCGTGGATGTAAGGAGGCAGGGGCACCTCGCCTAGCTTGCCCAAAAGCTCCTCCCAAGAGCCGTCGTAGTGAAACTGGATTGTCCTGCCGCCGCTTTCAGAAGTGGAAAGGACTTCCCCCTTGAGAAGCCCCCCGCCAAAGGAAAGCTGCGTGCCTGGTTTTGCTTTTTTACCAGGCTTGACAAGAGTTTCCCACCGGTCTCCAACAACCGGGTGCAGAAGGACCACCTCTACGCTGCTGCCTGTATCCTCTCTTTCTCCAAAGAGGCGAGCCGGCCGCACTTTAGTATCGTTTAGGACCAGCAGATCCCCGGGCTTCAGGTACTGGGGCAGTTGATAAAAATGGCTGTGCGCGATGCCTCCAGCTTTGCGCAGAACCAAAAGTCGCGACTCGTCTCGCCTCTGGGCAGGGTGCTGTGCGATGAGCTCAGGGGGCAGGTAGTAGTCGAAATCAGCTGTCTTCAACGTCAATCCTCCCCAGGAGCAAATTTCAAAAAAGCATTTGGCAGCAGCTCATCGAGGGTGTATTTATTGGTGTTTCCTGCAAGGTCTCCAGTGATTATTTCCAATGACCCGAACTCTGCCAGGGCCTGGCGGCAAATGCCGCAAGGGGTAGGGCCGCCTACTATGTCTGCCACAATGGCAAGTTTCTCAAACTCCCGCTCGCCGCAGCTGACCGCCTGATACAAAGCAGCCCGCTCTGCACAGCAGCCTGCGCCAAAAGAGGCGTTCTCCACATTGCAGCCTGTATAAACCCTGCCGCTTTTCGCAAGCAAGGCAGCCCCTACAGCAAACTTGCTGTAGGGGCAGTAAGCGTTAGCCCGTGCTTTATGCGCTAACTTAAGTAAATCTTTCAAAAACCATAGCCTCCAAACTGAAATACTAGACCAACAACAAAAATACCGAGCAGAGCCCCTGCCAGCACCTCCCAGGTAGAGTGAATTTTCCCTTCCACCCTGCTTTGGGCAACTAGAGCCGCGATGGCACTAGAGATGGCAAAAACAAACCAGCTGCGGCTGAGAAACAAAGTCAAAGTGGCCAAAGCAAAGGCCACAGCAGAGTGGCCGCTGGGCATTCCTCCCTGGAAGAAGAACTCGCCGCTGGGCAGGGCTTTAGCCAAGAGAACAACCAAAAGGCATAGGCCAAGGGCTACCACAGACAAGTAGGCCGGCACCTGGACAACCTTTCGCAGCAGTAAAGGATGATAATTGATGAACCTCGGAATGAAGACAATGGCTCCAATGAACACAGAAACTCCCGCTGCAGTCAGCACTGCTCCGGCAGCTACTTTCTTCGCCCGGGCAGCTAAAGGATGATAGGAGGGAGAGGCCAAATCCACCACTGCTTCAATTGCAGTATTGAAAAGCTCTGCCATGATCACCAGGGCAATGGCAACAAGCAGAGCTATTGCTTCCCAGCGGCTCAGATCAGTAAAAGCAGAAAGAATCAGGACGAGTGCTGCCGACAAAAAATGAACCCGCATGTTCCTTTCTGTTCTGATGGCATCGAGAATCCCGTTGATTGCATCTGTGAAACTGTCCACTATTTTTCTCTTTTCCATTCAGTTACCGCCTCAGTCCCATAGAATCGAGCAGCGCTTCCTGCTCCCGTTCCATCATTTCCCGCTCGATGTCGTTTTCGTGATCCCGGCCCAGAAGGTGTAAAATGCCGTGCACAGCCAAAAAGGCAAGCTCCCTTGAGAGACCGTGGCCGTATTCTTTGGCCTGTTTGTCCGCCACAGGCAGACAGATCACAACGTCGCCCAAGAGGTTGTCGTCAAAGCCTTCTTCCAACATGGGAAAGGAAAGCACGTCTGTCGGGGCATCTATATTGCGCCAGGTGCGGTTAAGCTGCCGCATCTGCTCCTCCCCAACCAAGCTCACTGTGAGCTCCCAATCTTCCCGCTCTATGAGTCTGCGCAAGGCGACGGCTGTCACCTGTTTGAGAAAGGCTAAATAGCCTTCTACTTCTTCTTCGTTCAATTCTTCGCCGCAGAGGACTGCCACTTCACCCATGGAAAACTCCCCCTAAGCCTTTGCCCCAGCCTTCAGCTGTGGGTATTCAACCCGTTGATGATAAATGCCAGAAAGGGTTCTGACAAAAGAAGTGCCGATTTTATCAAGGTCGCGGAAAGTCAGTTCTGATTCGTCCAACAGCCCGCTGGCCAAACGTTCTTTGATGATCTTCCGCACCACACCTTCAATCCTGCCAGGACTTGGCTCCCGCAGAGACCGCACTGCAGCTTCCACGCTGTCTGCCAGCATTAGGACAGCTGCCTCCTTGGTTTGGGGCTTGGGCCCCTGATACTGAAAATCCTTTTCCGACACTTTTTCCCTATCGTTCTCCTGCGCCCGGCTGTAGAAGTATTTCACAAGGTCTGTGCCGTGGTGCTGTTTGATTAGGTCAATAATCGGTTCCGGCAGCTTGTGCTCCCTGGCCAGTTCAACGCCGTCTTTCACGTGGGAGGTGATGATCAAAGTACTGAGGCCAGGGGCGATTTTGTCGTGAGGATTTTCCATCCCAAACTGGTTTTCTGTGAAAAAGTAAGGCCTTTTGATCTTTCCGATATCGTGGTAGTAAGCGCCTACCCTCACCAAGACGCTGTCGCCGCCTACCTCCTCAATGGCAGCTTCTGCCAGATTGCCCACAAGCAAGCTGTGGTGGTAAGTGCCTGGTGCCTCCACCAAAAGCCTGCGAAGCAGTGGATGGTTGGGATTGGCCAGCTCCAACAGCCTGATGGCACTGGTCAGGTGGAAAATGGTTTCCAAATACGGCAGGGTGCCGATGGTTAAAATAGCTGAGATAATGCCATTGAGAAGCCCCAGCCAGGAAAGTTTCAGCATGCTGAGATCTCCTGCCAGCATCCCCATGCCTAAAATGGCGAAGAAGTTTGCAAGTCCGACCAGAAAGCCTGCTCTGGTGATGTCAGAGCGCTGGCTGATTTTCGAGACGCAGAAAGCTCCTGCAATGCCCCCTACTAAGTTTACCACCAGGACACGGATATTATTGTCTGCAACAATTCCGGCAATGAGAGAAAAGATCACTGCTGCCACAACGCCCAAGCGCAGATCAAGCAAAATGGCAATGAGCATGGTGGCAAAAGCAGTAGGAATTAAAAAACCTGCACCTGTGCCTGCGATACTGCTCACAAGCTTGGTTAACGCAACCTGGGTGCAGACGATTAAAGCGAACAGGTAGAGTAGTTTTTCTTCTCTGAGCACATCCCGCCGGTATTGGTAGAGGTAGCCTGCCAGAAAAAGGAGCAGGAGGCTGGTGAGAATCAGCACTCCTAAAATAGCCAGATAGTTCAGCTGCCGCCTCTGCATGCCCAGATCCCGCAGGATCTGGATGTGCTCCTCTGTAACTTTGTCTCCCCTGCGGATGATCACCTGGTCTTTCAGAACCATCACCGGCTCCACACTGCGGATGGCAGCTTGTCTGGCCTGCTCTACCTTCTGCGGGTCCAAAATCAAGTTTGGCTGCAGAAAACCTGCAGTCACTTCCTGCAGGGCCTGCTCTTCGTCGGCTTTCAGCTGGGCTTTGGCCAAAAGCTCGGTTGCCTTCTGTTTGTATTCCGGCAGCTTTTCTTCGCTGATTCGTTCCTTCTGCATGAGATCCGCCAAAGTGGTTTTGGCAATCCGCCTCAGCTGATTGAGCCTGCTGCGAGAGAGGCCAGCCAAGACGGCAATGGTTTCGCGGCTGAACTCATATTCATCACCGAGATCAGTCTTCTCCTGCTCTGCACCTGCTTCCTGGACGCCCTCAATTTTGCTGAAAAACTCCTCTAATTTCGTTTCTGCCTGCAGAGCTACAGTCTGGCTGATCACATAGTTATCCTCATCTTCTTCCGCTTCCCGCACAGCACGCCTTGCAGCTTCCTGCTCCAAGAGCTCTGTCTGGGGTTTGTCCACAATAGTGCGGGGAGCGACGATCTCCCGAGGCGCCACTTGCCCAACTTTCAGATCCACTTTCGCCACGAGAAAATTAGATAACAAGATCATTGCAATCAGGACAAAGGTAGCGCCGCCGATGACTAGCTGCCTTGCAAGCGGCTTTGTCCAAAGTTCTTTAAAGAAAACAGCTGTTCGCGTCAGCTGCTCCAGCACACCCATTTTTCATTCCCCCTCGGCAGCTGCTTCCTTTTGAGCTTCAAACTGTGCGTAAGCGCTGATTATTTTGCTGACCAAATGATGGCGCACTACATCCAGCTCTGACAGCTCGATAAAGGAAATACCCTCCACACTGCTCAAGATTTTTTGGGCTTCCCGCAGGCCGCTCACCTTCCCCCGGGGCAAGTCCACCTGCGTGACATCGCCTGTGATCACCATTCGCGAACCATGGCCTAACCTTGTGAGAAACATTTTCATCTGTTCAGAAGAGGTGTTCTGAGCTTCATCTAGAATTATATATGAATTCTCCAGGGTCCTGCCCCGCATGTAAGCCAGTGGCGCAACCTCTACTGTGCCCTTCTCCATGGCCCGGGAAGCAGCTTCTGGTCCCAAAAGATCGTAGAGAGCATCGTAGAGAGGCCGCAGGTATGGATCCACTTTTTCCTGGAGATCTCCCGGCAGAAAACCAAGCTTTTCCCCTGCTTCCACAGCAGGGCGGGTCAAGATGATGCGCTCCACCTGATGGGAGCGCAGAGCTGCAACTGCTTTGGCCATGGCAAGATAAGTCTTGCCAGTACCTGCAGGACCAATAGCAAAGACAATACTGTTTTGTTCTAGAGCTTCTATATACTCCAACTGGCCCCGGGTCCTGGGCCTGACTGCCTTGCCTCTCGAATTGATAAAAACTGTGTGATTAGATAGCTCGCTCAGCTTTCCACCTTGACTTTGGGCGAGGCTGATGGCGTAGTTTACGTGACTGGGCGAGATGGCATCTCCCCTTTTCAGGAGCGCCACCAGATCTGCAATCACAGCTTGCGCAATCTCAAGCGCCTCTTCTGACCCCTGCAGCAATAGCTCAGTGCCCCTGGCGATGATCTTAACCTGGAGCTTCTCTTCTAGCAGCCTCAGATGTTCATCCCTGGGGCCGTAAAGGCTCAGTGCCAGATTCGGTTCTATTTGTTGGGTCAGGCTCTTGTCCAATCGAATATTCTCCCTCCCCTTCCCCGGGCTGAAATGGCTTTTCTACAGCCACAGGGCCTCTGCATTCAGCAAGTATTTTCACCCTCACCAAATTCCCCTCGCGGAGAATGATGGGTTTGATCTTTTCAATTTTATCGCGAGAGCCGAGCTGCTGCCGCACTTGGCTCAGGGCCAGCTGCCGTGCCACTTCTTCTGCTGTTAATTCTTTTTGCTGTTGCTCCAAAATACCATATCTCTCAACTATTCGCAACTTTAATGGCTGATATAGATAGCGCTCGTTGCGCTCTATTTTCATCTGGGGGGTGGCCTTTGCAAAAGTTTTCTTCCAGATCCTTACGCTTCCTAAATAATAATGCCGTTCCAGCACAGTGCGCTTAACTTGTTTATCCACCTGACCCTGAGCTGCTTCTCCGTAGCCTTCCAGCCAAAACCTTCCCTCTACAAAAGCGCTGGCCCTGACGAATTCCACTTGCGGCTCTGCAAACTCCCTCCCTGTGTCCCGGACCAGGGGATTGGTTTCATCTGGTTTGTAGAAGACGCGCCCAGAAACCAAAAGCTGGCCTTTTTTCACCATCTCGCCAGCCTCTACCATGCCCTGTCCCTCATAGACAATCAGATGGATCAGCTCAGCATCCCTGGTAGCTACTAGGTGACACGGTCTGGTGTCACCCTGCTGGGGCATTATTTTCGGCACCACCCGAACCCGGGCCATAGTGCCGTGGAACTCAACGCCAACCCAGGCTAATTTATCGCTTGCTGCCAGCAGTTTCTCTGCGATCTCGTTGGGATCCAGCTTATCCTTATCAGCACCAATTACAAGCCCTGCTCGAGCCAGCTCCTTCTTCACGTCCGCCTGCAGTTTTCCCGGGCAATCCAGCTGAATAAACCAGATCTGGCCTGCCAGCATATATGCAGCAGCAAGACACAATAGAGCTCCTGCACACAAGGCCCAGCGTCTGCGCAGCTGAGCGAGGAAAAAAGGCAGTCCTGCCTTGCGCTTGATCTTGACTCTGCAGCCGGTCCTGCGCACTAAAGGATGAAGCTGGCGGAAGCCGCCTACACGCGTTGTGACAATCAGCACATCCCCCTGCAGCCTTTTGATATTCCACAGGGGAATGCTCCTTTGGCTTGCCAGGTTGAGAAACTTTTCCAGCCCCGGGCCTGTCACCATGATTATAACATATCCCAATAAATATGACCATAGTTTTAACACCACCGCCTACACCCCCCAGTCGCCGAAGCTGACGGCGGAAATCCTGCCTGAGATAGTGATTTCTTCTGGGAGAATGGTGACGATGGTAAGGCCGCTGCCGTGGATCACAACTTCTCCGAGCCGGGTATTAACCCGAATTTTGCCAGGGCTGTATTCGATGATCCCCTTATGGTTTTCCATGATCAGCTGGTTGTTGCCGCTGAGCACCATTCTCGGGAGATCGAATACTATATCCCGGGGCAGCTCCAAAAGCTCCACCAAGGCTTTACCAACCTTCTTTACAGGTGCCTTCATGAAAAGCGCCTCCGCACGTTTCTCTTTAATTTAACCTATGCCAAGGCGCCTCTTTTTAGAATAAGCTGCTGTCAATACTCAATCCCAAGGCGTGCCTTGCAGCCCTTCTCAAAAGGATGCTTCACAAGGCGCATTTCTGTTATCAAATCTGCTGCTTCCATAAGCTTCGGGGGGAAATCCCGGCCTGTGAGGACAACGTCAACACCCTCAGCCCTCCCGGCTAAAGCCGCCAAAACTTCCTCTTCAGTCAGGTAGCCCCTGCTTAAGGCGTGGCCCAGCTCATCTAAAACAACCAGCTGCCAGCCTCCAGCCAGCCCTTCCAGGGCTGCCTGCCAGCCGAGGCGGGTTAGCTCTCTGTCTTCTTCTCTCTCCTCAAAGCAGCTGCCGCAGCCTGTGCATTCCATCAAACCTGCTTTGATCAAACCTGCATAACAGCAGCCCCTCCCTGCCTGAATTACTCTCAGGTACGGCGCAAGGCGCTCTGCTGACCACAGCTCTCCAGAGTAGATGCTGCCCTTGAGAAACTGCACCACAAGGCTTTTTTTCCTGTGCCCTATCATGCGCAGGGCTTGTCCAAAAGCAGCTGTGGTCTTTCCCTTCCCGTGGCCGCAGTAGATTTGTACCATCCCCATAGAATCACCTCTGATCGAAAAAAAGGGAGAGTTCCCTCCCCCTTTCAAAATTAATCCCGCAGGGACAAACCCAGCTCATAAAGTTCATTGCGCTGCCAGCCTGAGCTTTCTGCCAGCTGCCGGCTGGCTTCTTTAAGCGGGGTTCCTGTAGAAATCAGGTCCGCCAGTGCCTTTTCAACTTCAGCCTGGGGCCACCGTCTTTCCTGGAGTTTGCCTTCAACTACAATAACAAATTCGCCCCGCAGAGGGATTTCTCTCTCGAGCCTCTCTGGCAAGTCTGAAAGGTTCCCCCGCCAAACCTGTTCGAACTGTTTGGTCAGCTCCCGGGCCACAGCAGCGCGCCGCGGGCCCAGCTGCTGGAGATCCTCGGCTGTCTGCTTGAGCCTGTGTGGTGCTTCATAAAAAATCATGGTCCGCTCCTCAAGGGCGAGTTTCTCCAAAAGCGCCCGCCGTGCGCTCTCCTGCCTGGGGAGAAAGCCTTCAAAGCTGAATCTGTCTGTGGCAAGGCCTGAGAGCACCAAAGCAGTGAATGCCGCACTGGGTCCTGGCAGCACTGTCACTGGGATCTGGGCTTCTGCAGCCAGCTGCACCAGCTCAGAGCCAGGATCTGAAATGCCAGGCATACCTGCATCGCTGACCACAGCCACAGGCCCGAGTCTGGCCTTGGCCAGAAGCTCACCGCTGCGCTGCCGCCAATTGTGCTGGTGGTAGCTGACAAGGGGTTTGTGCAGGTTGTAGTGGGTCAAGAGCTTCCTCGTTTTCCTTGTATCTTCTGCGGCAATTAGGATGGCTTCCTCAAAGAGCCTGATAACCCGCAGCGTTATATCTTCCAAGTTGCCTATTGGTGTGGCGCACAAATAAAGGCCAGCCTTGAAGCTTTCCACTACTCTTCCTCTGCCTTGGGACAACCAGGACACTGTCCTTTCTCATAGAGCTCTGATTCAAACTTCAGGCAGCACATTAATCTGCCGCAAATCCCGGAGATCTTGGTGGGATTTAAGGACAAATTCTGCTCCTTTGCCATTTTTATGGAAACAGGTTCAAAATCTCCTAAAAAGGTGGCGCAGCACATAGGCCTGCCGCAGGGACCCAAGCCGCCGATCATTTTTGCCTGATCCCGGACGCCGATCTGGCGCAGCTCTATGCGGATGCGGAAATGAGCAGCCAAATCCTTGACCAGCTCACGGAAATCTACCCTTCCGTCTGAGGTGAAGTAGAAAATCAGTTTGCTGCCGTCGAATGTGTATTCCACATCCACGAGCTTCATTGGCAGACCGTGTTTGGCGATTTTGGCCTGAGCAACCTCGAAGGCTGCTTTAGCTTTTTCTGTCTGTTCCTCGACTTTGGCTTTATCTGCATCTGTTGCGATGCGCACAACAGGTTTATAGATGGTTTCATCGTCCCGTTCCTTAGGCCCGGTGACGACTTCTCCAAATTCCAAGCCCCTGGCTGTGTCCACAATTACCTTTGTCCCCACTTGTGGATCCAGCTGTCCGGCATTGAAGTGGTAGATTCTGCCTGCAGGCTTAAATCTGACGCCTACTACTTTTTGTTTCAAGCGTTCTCTTCCCTTTCTCTCGCAAGTGATATTAAAAGCTGTTCCAAGGCCAACTGTACATTTGCATTTCTAGCCAAAGCCCTTTCGGTTTCCTCGATGGCGCGCAGAGAAGCATAGATACCTTTAAGCTTATAGCTTTCTATATTCTCCCACAAGCTCTGCCGGTATAGCAAGGTTAATATTTGGAAGAAATCGCCTAGCTCCTCTTTTCTTTTGCTCCACTTTTCTGCCAAGGTGAAAGGCGCAAGCCGATCCCTGCCCAGCTCGCCATAGCATTCCTTGACTTCCTCCACAAGTTCCAAAGCTTCTTGGTTTTCTAGAAAGGTGCAGGCCTTTCCCAGGCTGCCTTCAGCCAAAGCTGCTGCCAGCTCTCGCTTTTCAGCATCAACCTCTGGATAGCGTTCTGCAAGAAAGCTCAGAATCTTTTCCTGGCCGATAGCCCTAAAATTGACCTGTTGGCAGCGGGAGCGGATGGTTGGCAAAATATGTTCTGGTTTTGCTGTCAGGAGAATGAAGATTGTCACTGGCGGCGGCTCTTCCAGGGTCTTGAGCAAGCTGTTGGCAGCTGCCTCTGTGAGTTTGTCTGCATCCTCAAGGATATATACTTTCCATTTACCTTCGTACGGTTTATAGACAACGCTGTTCTGCATTTCCCGTATTTGCTCGATGCGCAGAGAATTCCCTTCCGGCTCCAGGACGCGAATGTCTGGATGGAATTCCTTTGTACATGCAGGGCACTTATCGCAGGGTTCTTCTCCGCCTTCAAGGCAGTTTAAAGCCCGGGCGAAAATCTGCGCACAGGTTCTTTTGCCCACTCCGTCTGGACCTGCAAAAAGATAAGCATGGGCAAGCCTTCCGCTGGCTATTGATTGTTTAAGGAGTTTCCCTGCATGCTCTTGACCGATCAGCTCTGAAAATTTCATTTTTTCTCCCTGTCTATGAGTATAGATCTAAAACCAAACCCCGGATCTCGTCCAGCTTCGCCATCAGGGCTATTTGATTTACTTGCCCTGCAAGGATTTCTTGCGTAAGCTGCTCTAAGGCTTCATCTATCTTTTGGACAACGGAATATATCTTCTGCCGCCCCGCGCCCTGCCAGCCTGTCGTCCTGATGGTTTGATACATGCGCCGAACTGCTGTAGCGACAAATTTCGCAACTAGTTCTTTGTATTTAGAGAGCTGCTCCAATGTCGGAGATTTTGCGAATCGCTTGGCTTGTTCGTCTAGTTCTTGGCTGATGGATTCTATTCTATGTTCTTCTTCCCTGATCACACCTTCTATGGTTTCAGAAAAAGTTAGCGGCCTCGAAGGCCGCCCATCAACTCTTAACCTAGGGGAACGAATGCCGGTTTTTTCTACCTTCATCTTGTTCTCCTTATTTAGATATGCTCAAACTGCTCGACGTTCAATACGAAAATAGTAGCTCCTCCCACTGAAACCTCAATTGGGCGAGGGATAAAGGTGTTCACTGCTGTCATGGGGGTTACAAGTTGTTTGCGGGTATGACATTTATCGCGGATAATCTGCAGCAGCTCTTCCAGGCGTTCTTCTTCTACACCGATCAGCAAGGTAGTGTTGCCTTCTCGCAGAAATCCACCTGTGCTTGCCAGCTTTGTAGCACGAAAATCAGCTTCTAACAAGCTCTCAATGAGATTATTGGCATCTTGGTCCTGGACCACCGCGATCACCATTTTCACCTCTAAATCACCCCCAAAATTCTCTTTGCTTATATTGTAAGCATGACAAAGAATTTTGTCAAATTGATAATTTATTCCGCGATCCTCATAGATAGGCTATTCAAAATGCACTGAGTGAGTAAGCGAAACTATACGGGATTGCTTGAAAAAGGGCTGTCTTTTGGTACGCATCTTCTTTATGCGATATAATCGACAAATCTTTGGCGCTATACTTTCCCAGGTGCTGCCAAACCTCATTCAATACATTAAATTCTTCCTCTGTGAAAACATTTCTATCACTACAGGTGATGAGCGGCACTACATATTCACCCTCATACGGTCCTTCTATGTCTTCAAGTTTAATTGTTTGCAGATTCAATAAGCAGTCAAGCAGCATTCCGTGATGGAGCGGAATTGGTCCGAAATGATTGTGGCAATATACCAACCCACTGATCGATTTTCCGTGCTCTCGATACATGTGAAAATCAGCATAAAACAACAGCTTCATCAACTTTGATTTTGAAATCTTTTCTTGCTGGCAGAAAAAAGCGATCATGCACGCAGCAGTATCAATGTCAAATTGCTGGTTGCCGCGAAAAACTTCTATCTTTGAATTATAAAAGCGGCTGAGCCATTGGACTGAATCCTCTACTGTCTCTTCGTCAGATTTTGAGTTTTCGAAAATGCTCTTTGCTCGTCTAGCTTCCAAAGGATTCAATTTATCATGTGATTTACGATATAACTGACGCGCATACTCAAAATCGGAAGCAAATCTTTTCAGCTGTTCGTTATTCGCAACGCTTGGAATGGCCCCACCCTCATAACGGGCGATAGTGGTAGGGCTCCATCCAAGCAAAGCAGCCATTCCCCGTTGAGATAATTTGTATTTCTTCCTTATGTTTACGATGTCTTCTGGTCCCAACAAGCCCTTCTGTTGCCGATACTTGTCATAAGCGGTTTTTAAATTTTTCTCTTCAAACTCGTTATAATAAACTATTTCCTCACAAACTGAACAGACCATGAACCTACCTTCGATTTCAATTGATTCTCCCTTAACAGGATAAGTTTCAGTCCTTATCGCCTCTACAGCTTTATTTGCTTGCTGGCAATTATCACACCATAAAGTCTTCACAGCCAAACACCCTCCTTCAACTCGTTATTTATACGGCAGTGAAAACGGTCCAGCTTCATTCGCCTCGTGGAAAGAGATACAGACGCAGCCTCTTGCATCTATTTTCAACTTTATGTATACCATAACGTCATCAATGTTTTTGACAAACTCCCAAACGCTGCTTCCATCTCCTATATTATCAGGTAATGGACCGCGATCGTAATCCTTGTATGTCAGGCTCATAACTTCGTCCCTTGGAATAACTCCAAGCCTTGCAATTGCTTCTATATTCTTTCGACGTGGGATGAGAACGAATTTGTTGGGATCGATTGCTATAATTCTTTTGACTTCTGCCAGAAAGTGTCTTATTTCTCTGATAGAAGCCACTTCCATTACGAAACCCACTTTCTTATATTATGACCGTCCAGAAAAATGATACCATTTGATATCATTTTAGCATAAATTTTTCTCAAACTCAACTATTCCATTTTTATTCCTGACCTAAAATTTTCATTTTGTATAACCTTATTTTAGTCAATACAAGAAAGAAATTAAATGCAATACGCAAAAGAGCTCCACCCTGAATTCTCAGGGGGAGCCCCAATAGAAAATCTGCTTTCGCAAACTAAATATCCAAACCTTCCAGTTTAGCAACTCCTATTGCTTTGTCTGCACCAGAGTAATAGACTAGATATTCACCATTCCACTTGATTGCACCACAGCTGAAGACAACATTTGGAACCAGGCCTTCCTTCTCCCAGGGAAGCTCCGGCTCTAAAATTGGCTCCTTGGTTCTGAACAGCACCTTATAAGGATCTTCACGATCTAAAATTGCAAGGCCTAAACGGTAGACATTGTTGCGGTCTGCTGCATGGTAAAAAAACAGCCAACCTTCCTCTGTTTCTATGGGAGGACCTGCAGAGCCCACACGAGTTTCCTGCCAGCTGTCAGGGATGGTAGTCAGAAGGGGCTTGTGATCCTGCCAGTTTTTGAAATCATCGCTGGTTGCAAGCCAAATGTTTGGTGAACGCCTGTGAATCAGAAGATACTTATCTGCAATTTTCTTCGGAAAAAGCACACCATTTTTGTTTGATTCGTCCAGCAGCACGCCATGCCTCTGCCAGCGGAGAAAGTCTGTAGTGCTTGCCATGGAAATCTTGAAATCTCCATCCTTCCTGCCGCCGAAGGCAGTGTAGGTCATATAGTAGCGACCATCAAGCCAGACAATTCTGGGATCCTCAACGCCCCAATGCTCTTGCGGTCCTTCCCCTTGAAATACAGGCTTATCAAAGCGCAAGAAATTCAGCCCATCGGTGCTGACGGCGTAGCCAATGCTGGAGACAAACCTCTCGTTTGGTGCACCATAAGGGCGATCCATCGCCCTGTATAACATGTGAATTAATCCATCCCGTTCCACCACTGCTGAATTGAAAACTGCTGCCCGCTCCCAAGGATGCTCCTCAATCGGTTCCAAAATAGGCTTTTCAGTTAACCTCGCAAGTCGCATGTCACTGCTCCTCACATTTTATATTATACCTTCCCCCTGCGAGGTGCTGCTTCGATTGTCTACTGTATTACCTGCTTGAGTGCTTTCCCTAGACCTGCCTGATCCTGCTGCTGGACTATTATCTCTGCAGCCGAACCTGCGGCAAAGACCGGAACCGAGCTTCCAGTTGGACCCTGGCTGGTCCACAAAAGGCCTGCCCGGTTGTTAAGCAGGGTGGAAAGTATGTAAGGGGCATTGCTGCTTTCGATTGTAGAAAGCAATTGCGCTTCTTCAATGGTTAACTCTTGAAAGCCAGCGTGAAAACTCAACAGATCCCACAAATTTGATAAATCCCATGCCAGTTCACGATTCATCTGTTCTACAGACTTGTTGATCTTTTTTAAATATTCTATGTCAGCTGTAGCTGCAAGTAGCCCTCCTGCCTCATAAGTGGAAGTCACCACCACTAAGACGTCAGGACGTCTCATTGCATATTCTAAAGCAACACCCACTGCTTGATCAAATGCTAATATTTCCAAAACCATTGCAGCTGGATCATTTTGCAAGCAGGCATCACCGATTCTGCTGCCGCTGACCAGCAGGAAAAAACGTTCTGAATCAAACTGGGCCAAGGCCTTTTTGGTCAGGTCTGCCAGGGATTGCTCTCCTTCTTTACCCCGATCGATTTCATAGGAAAACACCCCGTTGACAGGCAGACCTAACAATTTTGGGCCTTCAGCTTTTTCCATCGCTTTCCAGGTCTGTGCCACAGTATAACCATCAATCTGGGCAGACAGCAAAAGATCCCTGCTATCCTGCCTGCTCCCGCCAAACAACACAGGCCTGAAAGCAGCCCTGCCGCCGCCCACTAAGAGATCTATTTTAGAGCGCAGAGCTTGTTCGGCTAACGCTGCCTCATCTGTGGAATTCAGTGAATTGGCGTAAAAAGCAGCGCAGACAGGATTTGTCACAAGGCCTGTGGTGACTATTCCCACTTTCCCGCCTTTATTCTTCATTACCTGGGCAACTGATTGGAGTTTTTCACCACTGGGCAGCACAGACAGCAGTCCATTGTTGGTCCTGCTGCCTGTAGCGAGGGCTGTGGCTGCTGCTGCTGCATCTGGCACTGGCGAATTGGCAGAACCAGTCTTCAACCTTCCTTGTTCTGTAAGCTTATCTATGTTCAGGGTGCCGCCAGCGTAATTACGCGTCAAATCCAGCTGTACCGATCCCAATCCAGTTCCTACCAACAAAATTACGCTTTTCACATCTTGAGCTAGTGAGGTCGTTCCTATGATTAATGTTAGGAATACTGCCAAAAACAGTCTCATCCTTTATCCTCCTCGCAAAAAATAACAAACGAAAACAATTGCTCACTTTTCTAAATAATTCTTTCCACAGCAGGGCAAATCCTTCCTCTTAAAAAAGAAGGAGAATCCGGAGCAGTCACGAATATATAACTGAAAAAAGCAGCTGTTCCAGCAATTGGAAAAGTCTTTTTGATATAATGGTTAATGAAGTAACTAAACACTACTTAAAGTGTTTTGTTGAAAGGAGAATGGTGATGGCATTCAAAATAGGTGTGATGGTCGATTCATTTCGCTTGCCAGTGCGGGAAGGATTGAAAAAAGCGAAAGAAATCGGCGCTGCTGGCGTGCAGATTTACGCAGTGCGCGGCGAAATGGATCCCGACAATCTCAGCAAGGAAGCAAGGCAAGAGCTACTGAAATACATAAAGGATCTAGGGCTTGAGGTATCGGCTCTCTGCGGCGACCTGGGTTCTCCTGGCTTCACCAACGCCCAATTGAACCCAGAGCGCATTGAAAAATCCAAGCGGATCGTAGATTTAGCCTGCGATCTGGAAACCAAGGTTATCACTACACATATCGGCGTGGTGCCTGATGATCCATCCTCTGAACGCTATAAGACAATGCAGGCTGCCTGCAACGAAATCGGCGCCTATGCTGAGAAAAAGGGCTGCCATTTTGCTATCGAAACTGGCCCTGAGCCCAGCAGCACCCTCCGCAGGTTCCTGGACAGCCTGGACACAAAAGGCGTCGGCGTTAACTTTGATCCTGCAAACCTGGTCATGGTAATTGGCGAAGATGCGGCAGCTGCAGTTGCCAACCTGGGCCCCTACATTGTCCACACCCATGCCAAGGACGGAATTCAATATAAACCTATTGATCCTGAATTGGTTTACGACCCTGAAAAACGCAGCGAATCACCAGAAGTGCAAATTCCAGATCATTTTAAAGAAGTGCCTTTAGGTGAAGGGCAAGTGGATTGGAAGCGATACCTGAAAGCTCTCAAAGAAGAGGGCTTTGACGGTTACCTCACCATCGAGCGGGAAGTTGGCGAGAACCCCGAGCAGGATATTAAGATAGCAGTGGACTTTCTGAAAAACCTGCTTGCATAAAAAGAGGAGGCGCTGCCTCCTCTTTTTTATTCCAATCCCATTTCTTTCAGGTTTCGCAAGCTGATGGCCAAGCTTTCAAATGGATCCCGCTGGCATTTATCCTGTTCCACACAGTACCACTTGACTCCAGCTTCTTTGCAAGCTGCCAGTATTCCTGGCCAGTTGAGATTCCCCTCTCCTACCTCAGCCATAACCTGCTGCCGACCAACAATTGCCATGTCTTTCAGGTGAATATGATATATCCTGCCTGACAGTTTCTTGATCCAGGCGATGGGATCTGCTCCACCATGCTGGACCCAATATGTGTCTAGTTCTGCAGTAACCAAGTCCGGATCGCTCTCATCAAAGAGGATCTCCAATCCTACCTTATCACCATACTTTTGAAATTCAAAGCTATGGTTGTGATAGCCAAATATGATCTCCTCTTCTTTCAGCTTCCTTGCTATCTCCGTGGCCTCTTTAGCGAATCTTCTGTAGCCTTCCTCATTTTGATACTCCTCTGGCATGCTGCCCACAGCTGTAAAATCACATTCCAAAATTTTTTGGTCCTCGATTACCTTCTCAAATTCGTTTTGCAGCTGGGGAAAAGATGTACGGGTAGCGCAGACTTTCAGACCTTCCCCATCGAGAATCTTTTTCAACTCCCTCGTATCAATAGGTCCCATGCCAGAGATCTGCACTGCCTCATAACCTATCTCCCGTACCTTCTTCAAGCTTTTTGCGATATCTTCCGGGGTTTTTAGATAATCCCGCAGCGTATACAACTGTGCTCCTATAACAGATGACAACAAAAACACCTCCATATTTTTCTACATTTTAACTTCTCCCTTGGAAATTATTTTCCTCCTTTTCCGAAAACAAATTGCTCCCCGCAGCTGTGCATAGTATCTCCAATTACAGGAAAAGCTGAGAAAAAACTGGGAGGTAAAAAATGTTACGAGGGCGAAGAGATAATCGCAGTATTGTGACAATCACACAGAATGCTGATGAAGGCAAAGCTATCAGGGAGGCTCTTGCTCTCTTGGAGTTTGGAGATAAGATTAAGAGAACAGATACTGTTGTGATTGTACCTAACTGGGTGAAGAAAGCTCCTCCAGAAAGCGGGACAGTGGTAGGCCCTGAGTCTCTGCGCCAGCTTATTCGCTGGCTCCGAGGCCACGACCCAAAGAGAATTGTTGTTGCCTGTGGGTCTGGCAGCGAAGAAACTCCCCAGATCATGGAGCAGGTGGGATACAAAGCTGTTATCGAACAGGAACAGGTGGAATTTGTGGACCTGAACTACGGTCCTTATATGGAAATCCAATTAGAAGCCCCTCCTCCACTGGATAGAATTCAGGTCAACTGCCTCTTGCAATCTGCCGATATTATGATCTCTTACAGCCAAATCAAGGTCCATGAAGAAGCAACTGTGACCCTTGGCATTAAAAACATTGCCCTTTCCTGGCCACCTGCTGAAATTCACGGCTTTCCCAAAAAGAAGCTTGGAATTCACGACCAGCTGCACGAATTCATCACTGCCATGGCAAAGCAGCTTCCTATTGATCTGGCAATCCTCAGCACAGATAAGGCAATGGTGGGCAGAGGCCCCAGCGGCGGCAAAGCAGTTGATGCAGATCTTATCGTAGCCGGAACTGATCCTGTTGCTGCAGATGTGATCGGTGCGAGGCTTCTAGGATTCCAGCCCCAAGCTGTGCGCTATCTGTTTAATCTGATCCGGGCTGGCGTAGGCCAGGGCGAACTGCAAAACATAGAGCTTAGAGGTATCCCCCTTCACCAAGCAGAGCTGCACTTTAGTCGAGCAGCATACAATGCTCCTGTGGCTGTAGATTAATCTGCAGCCTCGCCCCACACCCCGCTCACAAAAATTAGAGGCATTTTCGATGTCCGCAAAGCACGTTATACCAATAACAAAAAAGCGCGGTAAAATTATTTTACCCCGCAAAAATGGTGAAAACCACCGTTTTGTCATTAAAAACTAGCAAATAGCCTAAAATT
>Ga0209537_1001782_pt1 | contig 23270 bp, 29 predicted proteins | sample BioPla4DNA1_FD_187698 | JGI IMG/M metagenome (GOLD analysis project Ga0209537, IMG submission 187698) | Biogas fermentation microbial communities from Germany - Plant 4 DNA1 (SPAdes) (version 2) | ecosystem: Engineered > Bioreactor > Anaerobic > Digestate | place: Bielefeld, North... | reverse complement strand
AGCCAAAGGAAATGTTTGATGTTTTAGAAGAAAATTGATTTTTATTAAGATTAAATGATTATATATAAAAAATGAAGGATAAGCAGTGAATTCATTCACTGATTTATTCAATATTAATTGTACAAGGAGGTGTGGGAAGAGGACCTCATCCAGGAGTGGCCGGCAGGAATGCCGATGGACAAAGGAAACGACGTGCCGCAATGCAAAGAATGCGAGCATTGCGAAATAACTCCGGAAGGCAAGAGAGGGAACCGGCACTACTGCAGGAAGGAAGACCGGCACGTTTTAGGAAGATACGCCAGGACCAGCCCGCCATGGTGCCCGCTGCGCAGAGAGGAGGAAGCAGCAGATGAAATCGATGATGAAGAGACTGATTTATAACATCAAGCGCTTTGCTCACTCACTCAAGGTGAGATGGAGGATCCGGAAGACACCGAAATTCATGCGCAAATTTGAATACTGGTGGCATATGGCAGCATACGATACAGCCCAAGTGCTAAAAGGAGTTAGGCCCATGGCCAAAGACACCCTGGACAACATGGCAGACCTGGTCGGCATAGAGAGACAAGAGGGAGAAACTGACGAGGAGCTGCGAAAGCGAATAATCGAAATCGTTAAAAAGAAAGGAGGAATGGCCCGATGATGATTGAGTTTTGTGGAAACTGCAAGGTCGGTGCAGAGACCAAGGACATATATCCAGTAGTGTGTCCTTATTACAAGAAAGCACCAGGCAAGCACTGTGCAAACCACAGGCCACTCCCATACAAGCCCAATGACGGCCGCATGGTTTATATTGCCAGCGCGATGAGAGGAGACATCGAAGGGAACCTGAAAAAAGCTGCAGCATACTGCCAGGCAGCTGCAGAATCCGGAGTGATACCAATCGCTCCACACCTTTATTTTTCATCCTATCTGGACGACAGGATCCCAGAGGAAAGAGCCGCCGGCATGGAGATGGGACTGCAGATCTTGAAGAGATGCGACGAGCTCTGGGTATTTGGTACACCAACAGAAGGTATGAAGGCGGAAATCAAGCTGGCCAAGAACCTGAACATTCCGATCCTTTACATACCGGAAGAGACTATAAATAAGATTTTAGAGAGGAGATGCATAGCATGAACAAAGCAATATTCACAGGACGCCTGGGTGCTGATCCAGAGCTCCGGTACACAACCGCCGGCATTCCGGTCTGCACTTTTAACCTGGCAGTAGACAGGCCAAAACCAAAGGATGGAGAAGCCGGAACCGACTGGCCAACCATTGTGGCATGGAGGCATAAGGCTGAATTTGCAGCGAAGTATCTGACCAAGGGACGCAAAATCCTGGTCGTGGCCACAGTGAGAACCAGGGTAACAGAAGACAACAATGGCAAGAAGCGCAAAATCACAGAGTTCTGGGCCGAGGAAATAGAGTTCTGTGACAGCAAGCCACAAAACGGCACAGCAGGAGCAGACATACACCAGGACGACTACAGCGATTATTATTCGGAAGACGGCTTCACACCGGTGGATACTGATGAGGATTTGCCATTTTAGAGAGGAGGGGAAGTATGGCGATGGACAGCAAGGAGTCAATGGGCATAGCAGGCATGAGCTTTGCCTGCTTAAGCACAAGAGTATTAGAAATAGCTATTCAAAAAGGAGTAGAGGCAGGAACCAAGGCAGCAATGGATTATTTAATTGAGGAAAAAAAAGCGCAGAGGAAAGGAAGGTATGATCGACGACTGCGCAATACCCGTTTATTGCTCAAGAATTACAGGGCACTAAAAAAACATGTCCAGGGCGCCGTGTTCAACGCCAAGCAGGCAAAAGAAAGCGCAATAGACATATTAGACGGTTTGGACGAATACTGCTTCGATGATAACTTGTATATCGAGAGCATAAAGAGGAGCCAACAGAGGACATTTATCATCTTACAACACATAGACGAGATGTTGAAATATTTCAGAATATACTGCGAGCAATCAGGCAGGGAGGAAGAGATGAGATGGTATAGGATCATCATGAAGACCTACATAGACGAGGAAAGGAAAACAGCTGAACAAATTGCAGAGGAAGAACACATAGAAAGGCGCACAGTTTATAAGAATATCAATGCAGCAATAAAACCTCTCTCTGCCCTGATTTTTGGCATTGACAGCCTCAAACTTTACTAAAAAGTATGGTGCAAGAACCATGCCAGCACAGGGCACAAATTGGGCACTGTAAAGGCACTTTAAATATTATAAAATGATAGCGTGGAGGAGTGGAAATATGGCCAAGAAAAAGGCAACAAATACCTTCATCGAGATTGACTACTCAACCGAGGCAACACCGAGGGCAGTAACACCGGATGGAGTACCGGTTTTCTGTGCTCATGATGATATAATTCCGATTGAAAAAGCGGTACCGAATCCAAAGAACCCGAACCAGCATAGTACAGACCAGATCGCGAGGCTTGCACGGATAATCGAAGCTACTGGATGGAGAGAGCAGATAACTATCAGTAAGCGGTCAGGTTTCATTGTAAAAGGGCATGGACGCAGGCTGGCTGCCATTGAGCGCGGCTGGAAATACGTACCGGTCGACTACCAAGAGTACGCAAGCGAAGCCGAGGAATGGGCGGACCTTATAGCAGATAACAGACTGGCCGAGCTCTCAACCCTTGATACAGGTATGCTGGTCGACTTAATCAATGAGATGGACACCGGAGAGGTGCCAGTGGAAATGACCGGTTACACCGAGGAAGACCTGGCGGCCATCATAGCAGCTCTGGCAGGAGCAGACGACACAGTAGATGACAAGGTCGATGATGTACCGGAGACGCAAAACATACCAATGACCAAGGCCGGAGACATCTGGTTCCTTGGACCTCATAAATTGTTGTGCGGCAGCGCAACTGACAGAGAGGCCATCGAGAAACTGATGGCCGGAGAAAAGGGCCAGATGGTCAATACTGACCCGCCATACGGAGTGAGCTATGAGACCCAAAGCGGCAAGTTCGACATGATCAAGAACGATGATCTTACCGGTGACGATTTAATGGCCGGCCTTCTGATACCGGCATTCAAGAATTACGTGGAGTTCACGGATCCGGACGCAGCCTTTTATATCTGGCATGCCAGCAGCACCAGGCGAGACTTTGAGGATGCCATGACAGCTGCGGGCCTTATAGAGAAGCAATGCATCATCTGGGTAAAGAATGCACCGGTCCTGGGTCATGCAGACTACCAATGGGCACATGAACCGTGTTTCTATGCAGAGAAAGCAGGCCAGAGCGCCCACTTCTACGGAGACAGATCGCAAAGGACCACCTGGAAAGTAGTCCTCCGGGATAGCAACCACATGGCAACGGTTCTCACAGGAGGTGTCGTATTGACCGATGGAGCAGGAGGAAAGGTATTCCTCAATGATAAGCCACCAAAGGGCAAGAAGATCAGGTATATACGCTTAAGCGAAGGCAAGAGCGTCTGCCTGTATCCGGAGAGCAAAGCCTCCACAGTCTGGGAAGTAGCCAGAGAAACCGGTACAGAGCACCCGACACAAAAGCCGGTAGAACTTGCAATCAGAGCCATAGACAACAGCAGTAAACCAGGAGACCTTGTGCTTGACTTCTTCGGAGATTCCGGGAGCACACTTATAGGAGCTGAAATGACCGGCAGGCGATGCAACATGGTGGAGCTGGATCCAAGATACTGCGATGTGATCATTAACCGGTATGTGCGTTTTACAGGAAATATCGGAGTGACCTGCCTGCGAGATGGCCAGGAGCTGACATATATGCAGCTTAAGCAGGAGAACGACAAGCTCAATGGCCTTGCGGGGGGGGTACAGAATAGTGATATTTAAGGCAAGGTGCACATTGACCCGATTTATTCGTTTCATAGACAAAATATTCAGGAGATAACGGCAGGTCACAACAAAGGGCCTGCCTTTTAATATTCAGGAAAGGAGGTAGCAGCATGGGGAAGCGCAAGGAAAATGTCTATCCGTGGGAACGGATCCCAGGGGAGACTTCCAGGGAATATCAGAAGTTCTGTGCATACCGGGACATGAACTCATCGGATAAACCAATCCGGAAACGCAGCCTTCAAAGGCTGGCCAAGGAGCTGGGACTTTCACTGGACCACCTAAAGAAGTTAAGCGCCAAGAATGACTGGGTAAGCAGAGCCGCAGCATATGACGAATACCTAGATGAGCTGGCCAGAGAGCAAAACGAGGCTGAAATCATCAAGATGCGTAAGAACCATGCGCTGCTGGCCTCTCAAATGATCACCAAGGCGGCCAAGAGGCTGCTAACAATGCCGGAAGAGGAGATAACCGCAGCCGACCTCGTGCGCCTGGTCGATGTCGGAGTTAAAATCGAAAGATTAAGCCGCGGCGAGTCCACCGAAAATAGACAGATAAGCGGAGAGGCAAAGGTCATTCACCAGGGAGAAGTAACGGTTAAAAATCCGATGAGCCTGGACCTTTCCCGATTATCTGACGAGGAGCTGTCGAACCTTGAACAGCTACTGGAAAAACTACATCCAGAGCCAGATGTTTGATGTTAACGCTCTGCGGAAAGCGATCCTGAAGGAGAAAGCGGAGCGCAACCTTTCAGAGTTCATCAAACAAGCATGGCAAGTAATCGAACCAGGCACGCCGTATGTAGAGAACTGGCACATTGATTTAATAAGCGAGTATCTCCAAGCGGTGGATAACTGCGAGATATTGAGGCTTATAATCAATATCCCGCCCCGGCACATGAAGTCCATACAAACAACAGTGTGCTACCCAGCCTGGTCATGGATCAAGAAACCGGAAAAGCGTTTTATAAAAGTTTCATACAGTGACAGCTTATCCAGGAAGCATAACGTACTCTGCAGAGATATTATTAGAAGCCCATGGTACCAGAAAAACTGGGGAGACCGGTTCAAGATCAAGGACGACGTCGACAGGCAGGATGAGTTCAAAAATAATCACCACGGAATGATGTTCTCCACGAGCGTAGGCGGCCGATTAACCGGTGAAGGTGGAGACGTAATCATCGTGGACGACCCGCAAAATCCTCTCATGGCCAACAGCGCCACAGAGAGAGAAGCATCGATAGCATTCTTTAAGAACACGCTGCAGACCCGTCTCAATGATCCGAAAAAAGGCGCAATAATCGTAATCATGCAGAGACTGCATGAGAACGACCTGACAGGCTACATTCTTTCAGAGCAGCTGGGATATGAACATGTATGTCTGCCTGCAGAGGCTCCAGAAAGGACAATTATTCATTTTCCGATAAGTGGCCGTGAGATTATCCGGGAGAAAGGAGATCTTCTTAATCCACAGCGCTTTGACAAAGAAACCCTGGAAGGCCTCAAGAAATCCATGGGAAGCGCTCAATATGCCGGACAGTTCCAGCAGACACCGGCGCCGGCTGAAGGTTTAATATTCAAGAGAGAATGGCTGGGGAATTTCTTCAAGGCAGCACCTCACCAAAGCATGCTTATTCAATCCTGGGATATGCCGTTCACTAAAAGCGAAGGCAGCGCCAAATGTGCCGGCATAGTCATGGGGAGAAACGGAGCCAATATTTACATTCATGACCTGGTGAACGACAAAATGACATTCACCGAGAGCGCGGCCGCGGTTCGAACACTAACCGGCAAGTGGCCAAAGGCCAGAGCGAAGGTTATAGAGAACAAGGCCAACGGACCGGCCATTGTCGACTACCTAAAAAAAGAGATCCCAGGCATGGTGGAGTTTAACCCGAAGGGCAGTAAGGAAGAGCGTGCAATCAGTGTAACACCTTACTTTGAAGCGGGGAACATCTGGTTCCCGGATCCGGAAACGCACCCATGGGTGCACGACCTGATCAACGACCTTTTGATATTTCCAAAGGGAACATACAAGGATACCGTAGACGCCCTGGTACAAGGTATTTTATATCTCATGGATAAACCGTCCATGACAGGACCGCCAAAGACCAGTACGCTCACAAAGAGCAGCTACTGGCGGCGATAACAAAAAGCACTATACAAGCACAGTGCAAGTATGGTGCTTGAATGATACCAATACCAACCCAGCACAGGGAGAGCACAACAAAAGGTGAGGTAACCTCAAAAACAGCGTCGAATGATAAAAATCGACACAAAAATGATGAGCTTACAAAAGCGTTCAAAACGCTTATTTTTTATTCGCTTCAACCGTTCCAAACCCAGCAATAATGCGGCTTTGCAAAAAGCACAGTGCAAGCACCATACAAGCACAGTAAAAGCACAGAACGAGCCCTGCTGGTACCCTATTACCTTTAACCTATTACCTTTTACCTATTACCTATCACTGTATAGTGCGACGGGTAGGATGGGAAAGGAGGGATAAATAAAAACAAAGAGAGGAGAGATCTATCATGGACACCAAAGGCTATCAATTAAGGGCCCGTTTCCTTCAGGAAGCTGAAGAGAAAGGACCAACAGCACAAATGCTGATAGTAGCTGTCAAGCTGCCAACCGGAGCCGTCGAGCTTATCACAAACACGGCCCTGCTGCACACAAAGATAGACTACTACAAAAACGCATATGATGAGGAATTCAGGCTAAAAGGGAACTCCAACGTGCAGATAGTAGGCTTCATGTTTGTGTAGCCAGGACAAGGCGGAAAGGGAGGTGAGAAAGTAAATGGCTAACGATAATTTCAGGGAAATCGGCCGCATCGGACAAAAAAGATATGGTGGCTTTTTCTATGAGGAATTCCTGAAAGATCTCCAGGGAAGGAAAGGCGTCGAGGTCTACAAAGAGATGAGCGAGAACGACGACGTAATCGGCGCAATTCTTTACGCAATTGAAATGTTAATCAGACAAGTATCCTGGATGGTTCAACCAGGAGGACCCACAGCAAAGGACGAGGAAGCTGCAGAGTTCATCTACCAATGTATGGACGATATGCAGGATACATGGACAGACACGATATCGGAAATCCTTTCATTCCTGACATATGGATGGAGCGCTCACGAAATCGTGTACAAGAGGCGCGCCGGCAAGAGCAAGGATCCACGACTAAACAGCAAATACAGCGACGGACTCATAGGATGGCGCAAGCTGCCAATCAGAGCGCAGGAGACCCTCTGGGAATGGGTATACGACGATGAGGATAATCTCCTCGGAATGACTCAAATGCCACCGCCAAGGTACGAGCTCATCACGATACCAATTGAAAAGCTGATGATCTTCAGGACCAAGAGCAGGAAGGGCAGCCCTGAAGGAAAGAGCATACTCCGTAACGCATACCGCAGCTGGTACTTCAAGCGCAGGATCCAGGAGATAGAGGGAATCGGTATCGAAAGAGACCTGGCCGGTTTTCCAACATTGACAGCTCCGGAGGGAATGAACATCTGGGATGAAGACGACCCAGAAATGGTAGCTGTCAGGATGGCCGCAGACCGAATTGTCCAAAACATAAGACGGGACAGTCTGGAAGGTTTGACATTACCGGCCGGCTGGAAGCTGGAGCTCTTAAGCACAGGAGGGCGCCGACAGTTTGACACCAATGCAATTATTGAGAGATACGACACCAGGATAGCAATGACCGTCCTGGCCGATTTTGTTTTATTAGGTCACCAGAAGGTGGGAAGTTTCGCACTGTCCAGTGATAAGACAGAACTCTTTGCAATGGCCGTCGGAGCATACCTTGACATCATCTGCGAAACTTTCAACAACAAGGCAATCCCAGCGCTGATTGATTTAAACGCTCAACACTTCGCCGGCATCACCGATTATCCTACGCTGCAGCATGGCGACATTGAGAGCGCAGACATTCAGGCTCTGGCCTCTTATATCAAGGATATGACAGGCGTCGGCATACTGGTACCGGACGACCACCTCGAAGATTACGTGAGAGAAGTGGCCGGCCTGCCGGAAAGGCTGGATGATGGGACCAACCCCAGGCAGCCAAAACCGGCAAGGGACAGAAATTCTGACGTGAAGCCTGGCAAAGAGGCAGACAGTGACGACCTTGTAGATTTGGAGGACGATGAGGAAGCTGTAAAGAAGGCCATGGAGAGATTGGGGAGGTATGATTGATGTTCAGGATCCGGAAGTCAATTCACCTGCACCCGATACACAAGGCAAAGAGGAAGAGCAAAGCAGCACAAGAAGTCCTCGACAAATTAAACGCATTCCTGGACGCAACGGAGCCCGAACCGGTGTTTTTCCTCACCAGGCTATGGAACGACCAGCAGCAGGCAATAACATACAAGGAGCTGCGTGAGGCAATCCTCAACGGCTACATCGACGTGAAGACCATCCAGGCCTGGCAAAACGACTACGCAAACTTTGTAAACGAACACCTGAAGCCTTTATGGATTGAGGCTATGCAGGCAGCAAATGCAGACTTGATGGCAGCACATCCGGAATATTTCTTCGACCCAATGAGCCAGGGTGTCCTTAAGTGGATCAACGAACATGGAGCACAATGGGTAACGGTAATAGCGGAGGAGCAGAAAGAAGCAATATCGGCCATGCTGCAGCATGCATACAGCGGAGCCTTCACCGTTGACGAGCTGGCCAGAGCGATCCGTGCGACGATAGGCCTGAATAAGGTCCAGGCCAAGGCCAACCTGAACTACTATCAGCATGTGAAGAAAACTCTCCTGGAAAACAACCCAGGCATGAAGGAATCAACGGCCCAGAAAAAAGCCCAGGAGGCAGCGGCAAAATATGCAGCCAAGCAGCATAGGCAAAGAGCTTTCACTATTGCCACAACCGAAATGGCCTTTGCTTACAACAAGGGAGCTGACGAAGGCATAAAGCAGGCCCAGGAGCAGAACCTCATAGGCAAGGTGGTGAAAGTTTGGAGCACAGCCGCAGATGAAGGTGTATGCTCTATATGTGGAGCATTGGACGGCGTCGAAGTAGAAATGGGCGCTGATTTTGATTTCAAAGGCAATGAATTATACAGCGGTCAGAAGGAAACCCCGCCGGCGCACCCACGCTGCAGATGTGCATTGCTTTATGTCGAAAAAGAACCTCCGAAATACCAGGCGGTACCTGATCAGGAAGTGATCCAGAACTGGAACCCGGAAGATCAAATACCAACACCTGAACATCCGGAACCAGCAAAGCCAATAATACCACCGGCAGAGAAAATGCCGCCAGGCATGAAATACAAAGGAAAAGCAAACCTCGGAGGAACCGGAGAAATGCACTTATACGTCGATGAGACCGGCCAGGAATGGCTATTCAAGCCGGCACAAAGCAAAGCTGGAAAACCAGAAGCCTTCAGGGCATACGTCCAGGAGGCCGGATATAAGGTCCAGGCAATAATAGATCCAGACACAGCGGTACCCGTAGGAACCGGGGAACTGGGCGGCAAGTTTGGAGCCTACCAGAAGAGAATAACAACCATAAGCGATAAAATAGACCTGAAGCACTGGCAATACACCAGCGAACAGCTACCACCAGGAATGGCAGCGCAGCTGCAGAGAGAGCATGTAACCGACTGGCTGCTGGCCAACTTTGACAGCCACGGCGGTAACTTCGTAATGGACGACGCAGGACGGCTCATAGGAACAGACAAAGAACAGGCTTTCAGGTATATCAAGGAAATAGGCGCCCAGCAGATGAGCTACACATACCACCCAAACGCAACCTACGGGGAAACAGAGCCGATTTATAATACCTTATTCCGGAGGTTTGCAAAGGGAGAAATCGACCTGGATCTGCAGGATACCTTGACCTATATCAAGAGAGTGGAGGCGATCCCGGACAACCAATACCGGGAAATATTCAGGGACTATGCAGAAGCTCTCTACGGGAAAGGCAAAGAAGCAGAGGAGTTACTGGACATTATCGTCGACAGAAAAAACCGGTTAAGAGAAGACTATCGCCAGTTTTTCAGTGACCTTCTCACCGAGCGAACCGGCAAAAAACAAGTATTCGTCTGGGCGGATGAAGCGGCAGAGCACATAAAGCAGCCACTGACAGCAGTAACGCACAGCCCGGAAGCACTTCAGAAAATGAACGTGGCAGAGCTCAAGCAGCTGGCCAAGCAAAAGCAGATCCCATACTACAACAACATGAATAAGACCCAGCTGGTAACAGCCATATCGGACCCGGTAAAGGCGCCGGAAATGAGTGCCCAGGTAAGAAACAGGCTGCTGGCCAACGAAGCAGCGAGGAAAGCTGCAGCAAGGACGCCGGCACCACAGAAGGCCAAAGAGATCATATCTGCAGATGAAATATTCAAAGACGCCTCAATCATTCCGGAGAAAAAACTGGGCATTCCGGTCAGGAGCGACAAGGGCAGCGTTGAAGGCCTCAATTTAACGGCCAGGAGGATGCGCATATTAGACGACGCAAGCGGCACCGAATACGAGGTATACGAAATATCCGGAAAACTCACCAGGGAAACATGGTCCAAGACATGGGATAAGATGAAACCCATAGGAGAGATAGGAGAGCTTGAATTTGAGCTGGCGGACGATGCCAAAAAGCTCTTTGCTTCCAAGGCGGACCTTGGAGCTTCCATCAGAAGCATTAAGGTAATAGATGGAGAAACAACATTCGAGCTTTACATTGATGGCCAGACCAGGAGATACAATGGCTGGCGCGGCTTCTTTAGATTGAGAACACCGGTAACCTCAAATGGAGCCGCAGACGCTGCGAACATGAGAAATATGCTGCAAAAACTAGAGCTTGATGATCTTTTATTGAATCCAGACAGCGAAGCAGAAAAAGTATTCAAAATGAGCCGACTTGTATTGCAACACGCCCCACATCGTATCCAGGAATTAGATGGTTTGACGCCGGAGCAAATACCGGTTAAACTGGATATGATAATGAGGCAAGAAGGAATAGACCCGAAACGTATAAATAACATGAAGCTGGTTAAAGTCTTTGATGGATATTCAACATACGTCGAAGAGGGAATTGTCGAAACATACAAGAAGGCAGGTCTGAAATATATCTGGACTGGAGTTCCGGATGCAGACGATATCGTAAAGATCATCCAGAGTCCAGGCCTGATGTCAAACAACAACCGTTTCAGAGCAGGATTGAGGCGCACAGGAGCAAGCCCGGTAGAGGATTTCAGGACCGGCGGCAGCGATAATGTATTCACCAGGTTAGGTGTCAAAAGCAAAAGCAATCCAAGGTTTGACGACTGCTACCTCGGGAACCGATACCGCATTCTTATTGATCCAAAAGTCATGGAGAGAACCGACTGGTACGCATACGAGGAAGACTCCTTCGGAAGCTCGGATCCGTCGGCGCTGGCCGGCAGGCTTTCACCGGTGGAATTCATCAAAAGAATGGCCTCGAGCTACCGATACGGCAACGAAATCATGTTCAGGCATGGAATAGCGAAGGAGACCTTCATCGGAATATCATGCCAGAGCAACGCGCTCCGAGCAGAGCTCCTGGAGAAGTTCAAACAGGCGCACATTACCAAGGTAAACGGGATACCGATAGAAGATTTTGTAAAGGTGGGATCTACGATATGATAGACCAAAGAGCTGTATACGTCTTCAAACCACCGGGAGAAAAAGATTTCACCGGGATAGCGCTGGATGTTCACATTCACAAAGAAGCCCTCCGGTTCTTTGATACCAACAGAGGACACGAGCTGCCAGGCAAGGTAACCCAGGAGACCGACAATGGATTTACATTCACATCAACAGGAATGGTCCAGGGAGAATGGCAGTTTAAGGTCCTGGGAATTGGAGAGTTTAAGCGAAAATACTTCAAGCTGGTCGAAGGCGGCCAAGCGCTGGCGGCCAAGCTAAACACTACGGAAGACCTCCACCAATGGTATCGGAGGGAGTTTAAGATTTAAAAGAAGACTGGGGAGAGATCCCCGTCTTTTTGCGTTTTTGGAAGGAGGTAGATAACATGGCCAAATTCAGCGACCTGGTGAGCGTCAAGAAGGACCAGCCGAAACCGGCAAAATCAACTTCAGGCGTGATAAAAGGTCGCTTCAAGATCCAGAAATCAGACGACGACAAAATGCTGGCCTTTGGATGGGCCAATGTAGCAGTTACGGCCAGCGGTCAACAGATAGAGGACTATCACGAGGACATGATAGACCCGGAAGAGCTGGAGCAGGCCGCGTATAAGTTCGTGGAGCTTTACCGCGAAGGTGGAGAGCAGCACGAACGCGGAGGAGTGGCCGTACTCATTGAGAGTATGGTATTCACTAAGGAAAAAATGAGCCTCCTGAACATTCCGGAAGGAACGCTGCCTGAAGGCTGGTGGATAGGCTTCAAAGTATTAGATCCGGATGTCTGGGAAAAGGTAAAGGACGGTACCTACCCGATGTTTAGCATTGAGGGAGAGGCCATCCGAGAGGAAGTCACCGAAGAGGAATAACAGAATATCGGTAAATCAAGAGACGGCGAGCAATCGTCGTTTTTTGTTTTATATAAATCAGCCGGGAAAGGAGGAGAGACGCGGAAATGGCATTCAAACTAAAAGACCTTAAAATCACCAAGGTGGATTTTGTCGAGGCCGGAGCAAACCCAGAAGCAAATATCCTGCTGTTTAAGAGCAAAGACGGAACTCCGGGAGCAAAATCTACCGAACCCCCTGCAGCGAAAGGAGGTGAGAAAAGCGAGAGCCCAGTAAAGAAGTTTTTCTCTGCAATAGCAAAAGCTCTGGGCATAGCTGAAGACGAGCACGTAGGCGAGGCAATCGAAGTAATCGCCAAAGGTTATGAAGCTGCCACATTCGGAGAAAAGATGGATGAGCAGAAGCGCAGGAGAGTAACCAGCGAAATCTGGGACGTTTGCTACGCCTTGGAGGAAAGCCTGTGCTCCATTATCTGCGACGACGATGTGCCGGAAGATGAAAAGCCCGGCATGATGGAGCAAAGCCTGAACGAGTTCGCAGAGGCTGTGAAAGAGCTTATCCCAACCTGGGCCCAGGGAAAGACCACAAACAAGATCGCAAAGAACGATCAGCCCATCACACCCGCAAGGCTTGAATTTGCCAAGGCTGCAAAGGAAAAGCTGGAGGCAATCATAGCCAAAGCTGAAAAGGATCCGGATACTGATCCGGACACGGATCCGGAAGACACGTCCGTTAAGGACAGATGCAAAAAACCAAAACAAAAAAAATCGAAAGGAGACGTAGAGGATATGAAGATTGACAAAAGCAAACTTACACCTGAAGAGCTCGCAATGCTTGAGGCTATCGAAAAGAAGGCCGGCATTCCTGACGAGCCCGCAAATGACCCTAATCCCGCCGCACCTGCAACTGAAGTAAACAAGAGCGCAGGCCAGGCAGGGGACAACCAGAACACCGGAGAAGAGGAAGACATCTACAAGGGACTTCATCCTGCGGTAAAGGCGGAGCTTGAAAGACTTCGCAAGGCAGCAGACCAGGCAGAGGAAAAAGAGCTGACCGAGATTGCAAAGAAGTATGAGATCATCGGCAAAAAGCCTGAAGAGCTGGTACCTCTCTTTAAGAGCTTAAAGAAAGCCGGCGGCAACGCCTATGAGCAGATGATCGCCATACTTGACGCCAGCGTCGAAGCCGTAGAGAAATCCGGAATCTTCTCCGAAATCGGCAAAAAAGGAAACGATGGCACCATCGACGCATGGGCAGCCATTGAAAAACATGCTGATGAGATCCAGAAATCCATGCCTAATTTAACGAGAGCTCAGGCAATCGACAAGGCATGCCAGCTTCACCCTGAACTCGTACATGAGTATGAAAAAAATAGATAAGGAGGAATGAACATGTATATCAGCACAGGAATCAATGATAGCCCGGTAATCACCGGGAAAGCAGCTGCAGCCATTGAAAATGGTGCTTTTCTTGCTGCCAAGTTTGATGCAAACGGAGGCATTGTTCTTGCCGGTGCAGGCGAGAATGCGCTCGGCCTTTTGATTGCTACCACTCCGGAAAATGTGGCAGCTGGCGAGGACGTAACCGTCCAGATTAAAGACATTGGCCTCTGGAAGACCGGAGGTGCCGTAGCAGCCGGCGCAGAGCTTACACCTGACGCCAACGGAGCGGCCGTAACAGCTGCAGCAGGAAATTATGTTACTGCAATCGCGCTCGAAGCTGCGACAGCTGCAGGCCAGGTAATCAAAGTACAAATAGTTAAGTCAGGCAAATTGCCGGCTTAAAACCAACAAGAAAGGAGATAGCAGACTATGAAAGGAACAAGCATATCTAACATTCAGGTACAGATCGCTAAAGGCTGGAGGCCTAATAACTACCTGACAAACATGTCCATGGCTTTCTTCCAGGAGGAAGGAGACTTTGTGGCAACATCGATATTCCCGATTTGCCCTGTAGCATTGAGCTCCAGCTATTACTACACATTCAGCAAGGCTGATCTTGCGAGAGACAACGTGCAGAGAAAACCTGCATTTGGAAAGGTTCAGCCTGCATTGATGGGGCAGACAGACAACACCTACAAATGCGAAGTGGATCAGGTAATCGTAGGCATCGACCAAATCGACGCATTGAACTACCAGAGAGCAAAAGCACCTGGCGTAGCAGATCCGAGAAGGGCAAAAGTCAGATTTGTTACAGAACAACTGAAGCTCCACCTGGATATTCTCTTTGCTCGTAACTTCTTCACTCCACTGGCATGGCAGAATGTATGGACCGGCGTAAACGCCAACCCTGGTGCTAATCAGTTCCTGAAGTTCAACGATGCCAACTTCGATCCCGTTAACTTCTTCGATGCCAGAATTAAGGACATCAAACAGGCTGGCCGCAGAAGACCTAACAGGCTGGCCCTCGGTATCGACGCATACAATGCATTGAAGAACCATCCAGATATTGTCGAGAGGGTAAAATACACCGGCAGCACAGCCAACCCTGCAATCGTAACACCTCAAGCGCTTGCAGCAATCTTGCAGATTGAGGAAGTAAAGGTTCTCGAAAGCACTTACAACGCAGGCGGCATCGGTCAGGAAGACATGCAGTTTGTATGTGCAACCGACGGCGCACTGCTCTGCTATGCAACCGACAATCCTTCCATCGATGAGCCCAGCGCAGGATACATCTTCACCTGGGATATGCTCGGAAACGGTCAGTACATCGCAATTGACCAGTACGAAGGAGAAAGAGGCACACATGCAGAGTTCATCGAAGGCTTGATGGCCACTGACATGAAGAAGACCTGCGACGATCTGGCAATCTACTTTGATCAGTGCGTATAAAAGAAAAGAAGGAGGATGGGCACAGATGAACGGTAACAGTTACGGTTACATTTGCAAAAAAGCGTGTGTACTTGGAGGCGTCGCCTATTCAGAAGGCGACGCTATTCCAGCTGAAGCCGTTCTTCCGAGCCGTGAAAAGGTCTTAATCAAGCAAGGGCTTATAGTTCCGGCAGTGAATGTTGACGTGCTACTGGAGGAAAACAATTTTTTAAGAGCGAAGGTAGCCGAGCTTCAAAAGACCGGCGGAGAAGCCCCAGAATCGCCCAGGAACGACGAAAAAGAGCAAAAGGGTATTATTATTATACCTATCACTGCAAAAGGCGGCCTAATTGAGCTGGAAATGACGCCAGAGGATATAGTAAAAGCTATAGCTACCCTGCAGCTTAATGCAGAGGAGGCTGCCAAGGAAGTGGGCGAAATCGACAAAGAGGAAATCCTTATACTGATTGATGCGCTTGACTACAGGAAAACGGTCAAGACAGCAATCCTGGAAAGGGTGGCACAATTAGAGACCAGCGGAGAGGAAGAACAGGGCGACAACGAGGAGGATAAGGGTCAGGGTGATGCATAATGGCAGAGAGAACATACACCTATGACCCAACGAAGATCAAAGAAAAAGGCAAAGATAGAATGCGCTTTGAGCTTGGCGACACCATGGTAGAGGGAGGAGCCGAAACGGCAGCGCTCTCCGACGAGGAAATCAATGCCGTTTTGGAGATGTACCCGAACAAGTGGAAAAAAGCCAAGCTGGCGCTACTTGAAAGCATATGCCGGCGATTTTCATACGAGGTAGACACCGATGTCGGTCCTCTTTCCCTGGGCCTACAAGCCCGCGCAGAAGTATGGTGTGAGATGTATAAGGAGCTCAAGGCCGAATTAGGTAATTATTCAGTGCCGAGCGTAAATCCGGCCGCGATAAGCGGCGACCCATACTTCTACAAAGGAATGATGGATAACCCGGCAACAGGACGAAAGGAAGGTGGGGGATGTGTATCTCAGGCCAGGAAACCTTTATAAAGACTTCACCGTAGAGAAAAAAGGCAGGTCCATAAGCTCACGCGGGAGAGCAAAAAGCGGATACAGCGACGACGGAGAGACAATAAGAGGTATCCTGGCCGAGGCCAAACCCCAGGAAAAGGAGCGATGGCGGCAGCTCCAACATCCCATAAGTCATGTAATAGTCCAAAAAGGAAAACCCAAGGCGGCTCCGGAAGACCGCCTGGTCTTTGGAGACAGAATATTCTTCATCCAGGGAGTAGACGAACCGGGCGCCTTGGGACTTTGGACCATTTACTATGTGGAGGAACGCTTCGATGGCTATGAACATCAAGATTAAACCGGAAATAGACAAGATCGTGGACCAGATAAATCACGAAGCTAAATCAAGAGCCTTCAGGGCCGCCAATGAGCTCCGAAACGCTGCGCTTAATGTCCTGCGTGGCCAAAGATCAGGTCGCGTTTACAAAAGGCCATTTTCAAGCAGCAGATATACAGCGTCGGCGCCAGGAGAACCACCTGCAGCAAGGACCGGTAACCTGCGCTTAAGCTGGAAGCCGAGGACAGGATCGGAAACAGCAGGAAATAGCCTAACGGTAAGGCCTGCGATTATTACTGATGTGAAATACGCTCCAATCCTCGAAAAAGGATTTGATGGCGAGGTCCAGAAGACAAAGAAGCTGAAGAAAGGCGGAACAAAAACTATAAGTTACCACCTGACCATTGAGCCGCGTCCGTTCGAGGAACCGATAATCGAGGCTGCAAAGCCGAAGATTAAGCAAATCTACAGCGAGCCATATCTCAAATAAAACCAGGGAAGGAGGGAAGCCATGCCGTTAATAATTGACACTACCAACAAAGTGTTTGATAAAGCCAGCGTGCATAAAGGAGATTTAATCAGAGCGAAGCATGAGACATGGGATGAACCCAGGAATGGGATTGTAACAGCGGTGAGCGATAAAAAGCTGACCGTTTTATTTTTGCCAGGCCTGGGGAATGTCACGAACTACTTCACGATACTCGCTTCAGAAGTAGCTGCCGGGAAATGGACGGTCAAATGGACTACCGACATGGAGACCATCAAAACCGAAGGCACGGCAGGCGATGAACAATGACACTGGAAGATTTGATTTATAACCGACTTTTAGCCAGCAAAAACCTCACGGACAAGCTGGCCAAGTTCGACAATCTGCCGGCGATTTTCTATCAGGCAGCTCCCGGGGACCAGAACGAAGGCTGGAAAGGCAAAAAGCAGTATCCGAGGATTGATTTTGTGGTAGATATGCAGGCCAATCCGGAAAGGCAGAGCTCCGGATTAATGACGCTCAATATATGGTGCATTGAATCAGGAATTCCTCCGGAAGAAATAGAGCCGGAAGTGCGTGCTGCTTTATGTGATGTGTTCATGCAGCCGGCCGAACAGCCTCCGTACTGCCTGGCCTGGGTAAGGTCTGACAGCTTCGAAGTAAGCGCAAACACAATAAAAGGATCCCATGTAAACGGCATAACAGTTCTTTTTGACGTGCTGGCTTTTCCCTGCCAAGAGACAACAGACCCGGATCCCATCATGGCCATGAACGAGTTCATCAAGGAATGGGAACCGGCTGCTGTACTGATAGGGAGAGACAAGATCCCGGACTATTTCACAGCAGGCAATGACAAGCCTGCTTTTTATTTCAGGCTTGCGACTTTAGAGCTGGCCCAGGAAACAAATACAGTGGCATGGATGCACGGGACCATAGCTGGACATGTGTTTGCTCCATCCGCAGAAGCAAGGCTGCAATGGCTGAAATACCTCGTAGACACGCTGGCAACCCAGGGAGAGGTTACAATGCTGGACACATCTCCCATGTTCATACGGAGCATTAAAGCCGACAGCGCGGCCAATTACCTTATAACAGGACAACTTCGAATAAATGTTCGGTTTGGCATACTCCGCAGACCGAAATATTCACATGTGCTGGCAAAGACGAATATCCCGCGTGAGAAACTGGAGGAAAAGGTAAATGTCAACGTAGCGCCGCAGCCAACTGCAGGATATACGGTCGAATATAAGCTCGCAGGAACAGATTATGAGGAATAGGAGGTTATTCTATGGCTGGCAAAACCGAAAACATCAAGAAGACCAGCTCCGAGGAGCAGATAATCCAGGAGCCCGAATACACAGCCGAAGAGCTCGCTGCAGCATCTGAAAAAGTGTTCGGTAAAAAGGTCATGCCTGAATGCGTAATAGCTGCCTTCCGCGTGGCAGGCGTTACAAAAGCCACAAAAACACAGGCGGCAAAAATAGTAAGAGATTTCATGACGAAGGAGGTCAAGTAAGATGGCAGGAGTTTTCACGATAGGTGAAAAGAAAGTACGCCCTGGAGTTTATACCAGATACGAGAATGCCGGCGGAGTAGCACCGGCCGGAGCCGTAAACGGTATAGGCGCAGTAGTTATCAGGGCAAACTGGGGACCACTCAACAAGCTCGTAGAACTTGACAGCCCCAGCGCTGCAGTTTCTACATTCGGAACCGCACTCACCGTGGACGCAATCACAGAGATGTTCAATGGAGGCTGCAGCAAAGTAAAAGCGGTTAGAGCAGGCACCGGTGGAACAGCCGCAACAATAACCTTGAAAGATGGTGCTTCAGCTGACGTGGTAAAGATCACCGCAAAATACGTCGGCAACCGTCCGTTCAGCGTAACAATCAGGGATAGCTTACTGAACGATGATAAACGCGAATGCATCATTTATTCAGGGACCGCAGAATTTGAAAAGGTGGAGTTTACAAAAGGCTCAACCGGAGCAGGAGAACCTGAAGCTCTCGTGGCAGCATTCGCCAACAGCAAGAACTTCACAGCAGAGAAGCTCTCCGACGGAAACAAGGTGCTGGCAACAGTAGCACAGGCGGCCATGACAGCAGGAACCAACCCGACAGTAACCAATGCCGAATACAGCGCAGCGCTTAATGTTCTGGAAGCAGGAAAGTGGAACGTGCTGTGCGTAGACACCGAAGATACAGCAGTTCATGCGCTGGTTCAGTCTTTCATCCAGAGGATCTACCTCGCCGGAGCCACACCGATGGCCTGTATAGCAGAGACAAAGGATGTGGACCTCGACACCAGGATGAACCATGCTGCAGCATTCAACGATGAGAAAATGGTCTACGTCTTGAACCCGGCATACGACGCCAGCGGGAACCTTTACGACGGATATAAGCTGGCGGCCAGGATCGGAGGTATGATAGCAGCCGTAGCTTCCAACACCAGCCTGACCCATACCGTGATAAACGGATTTGTTTCTCTTGCAGAGCCGCTGACAAATAGCCAGATTGAGAAGGCACTGCAAAAAGGCTGCCTCGTTCTCACAGTTAACGCAAGCGACCAGATCTGGATAGAGAGCGCCATCAACACCCTGGTAACACCAAGCGGCAACCAGGATGAAGGCTGGAAGAAAATCCGCAGGACCAAGACCAGGTTTGAGCTCATCGAAAGGATCGTAGCAACCACCGATCCATTGATCGGCAAGATAAACAACGACAGTGACGGAAGAGCAACATTCATAGCTGCGGCCCAGGGAGTAGTTAACGCCATGATCGGCGAGAAGAAACTCCTGGACGGTACCGTTTACGAGGATCCGCTCAATCCACCTGCAGGAGACAGCGCATGGTTTGTAATTGCTGTTGACGACATCGACAGCATAGAAAAGGCATATCTGACCTTCAAGTTCAGATTTTCGCCTGAATCTTAAGGAAGGAGGATAAGGCATGTTAAATAACAGAGCACCGATTGACGCCAGGAAAGTATTGACCGGGAAAGATGGCGCACTTTATAACGACGAGGGCGTCATGCTGGCCACAGTTGAAACATTCCAGACCCAGGTCAATGTGACAAATGCTAAATATCAGCCGCTGGGAGACGCACAAGAACATGAAGTGTTCCAGTCCTACGGTGTGACCCTAACTTTCACAGAAGTAGTAATCGCAGACGAACGCTTCATCCAGGAGCTGTTCGAAGGAATGAAGACCGGAGTAATGCCGGCATGGAATTTCCAGGGCGTGGTGAAAGGACGCAACGGAAGCGAACAGCGCATGATTTACAGGCAGTGCGTACCAAGCGGCACCATAGATCTGCAGAACCTTTCCGTGGGAGACACCATCAAGAGAGCTTGGAGCCTCTTTGTCAACGATCCTCCGGAATTGCAGAGCTTGTTAACCGCCTAATACGCAGCCTAATATGCAATGGAGGCGTGCAGGCATATAACCAAATATTGATGGCCGTCCTGCACACCAGGGCGGCCAATTTTTTAATTTAAGGAGGTTATGAAATCATGGCAAACGATAAAATCGAAAAAACCAAAACTGAAGAGATTGAGCTCACTGAAGAGGAGAACAAGGGCCAGTTAAGAGCATATGAAGACGACATTCTCAAAGGCTTACTGGCGGCTGCAAACTTCAAGGTCGAAGAAGACAACATTCAAACAATCGAGATAGCCAGAAACGGCGTGGTTCTCTTTAAATTCCGCATTCGTCCTTTGACCGAGGAAGAATACCAGGCCTGCAAAGAGAAATACACCAAATACGTCAGGAACAAACAGCTCGGCATTAAATTCCCTGAATATACCGACACCGTAAGATACAGAAGCGCTCTGATATACCAGGCAACCATAGAAGAGGACAGGGCAAAGATCTGGGATAACAAGAGTGCATGGAAGGCTTTAAATGTGCTCAATGGTGTGGACCTTATCGACAAGACATTGCTCGCAGGAGAAAAGGACGCCGTGCTTGAGCTTATCGACAAAATCAGCGGTTATTCAGTTACTGCAGAGGAAACCGCAAAAAACTCATAAAGGCCGGGGGAATGGCCACCCTGCTTCATCACATATTCCAGCGGATGGGCATTCCTCCGGACGAGGTTATGGCCAAACCGCCAGGAGTGAGAGCTTTCATGTTAGCCTCTATGCGCGTGCAGCTTGAGGAAGAAAATAATTCAGAAACAGACGAATAACCTCTTGACTTTCTGTGGCACAATAATTATAATTTAATTGTGGCACAGAAAGTGAGGTGATGAAGTGAGCCCACGCACCGGAAGACCGAAGTTAGATAAGCCTAAAACCATTGAGGTTAAAGCAAGGATCGATGAAGAAATGAACAATCGATTAAAGGAATATTGCAGAAAGCACAATATGACAAGAACCGAAGTGGTAAGAAAAGGCTTGGAAATGGTATTAAGAGAAGAAAAAGAATAAAAAATGGCACCCGCCGTCCTGTCAAGAACAAAGCGAGTGCCACCCACCAGCCGAAGCTGATAAATATATTCTATCAGACTTCTGGCTGAAAAACAAGGAGGATGATAGAATGTCTCAAATTGAAAAGTTATATGAGGCTTACTGCGCAGAGCAAAGCCGCGCACCAATGTCACGAGAAACCATGCGTTTACATGAAGTCCTATCAAGTATGCTTCCTCATAAAGAATACCTGGAAGTAGAGGAACTTATTTCAGCCAGCCATAATAAGCGCGATAAAGAGTACTTTTTTGCTGGATTTCGTGCAGCAATGAGATTATGGGCAGAGGCAATGAAATGAGAAAACTTGATCTTACAGGGCAACGCTTCGGAAGGCTGGTAGTAATTAAAGAAGCAGGGCGCTCATCCGATGGGCGCGTGAGGTGGCTATGCAAATGTGATTGCGGAAATTATACGTCCACTCCAAGTACCAAAACACTGCGAAACGGAACCTGCAGAAGCTGTGGATGCATTGAACGAGAGCGACCTAACAAACTAACACATGGGAAGTCAAACACAAAATTATTTCACGTTTGGAATGGCATGAAGCAAAGATGTTATAACCCCAACAACAGAAGTTATAAAACCTATGGAGGCAGGGGCATCAAAGTCTGCGACGAGTGGCGTGATAATTTTATGGCATTCCATGATTGGGCTATAGCCAATGGCTATGAGGAAGGACTTACAATAGATAGGATTGATAATGACGGAGATTATGAACCGAACAACTGTAGATGGATTACTTTGCAAGAAAATGTAAGTAAAATGAGAAAAGAACAATAATAGCAATGGCGCTAACAATGAACACTGGGAAAACCCAGTGTTTTTGTTATGGAAAATAAAGAAAGGAGGTGCAATATGGCTGCAGAGGTTTTCAGGATCGAGATCCCAATTAGTGTCGAGGACAAGACAGATCCTGGCGTCTCCCAGGCAACACGGAAGATAAATAAATTTGACGAGGCCAACCAAAAGACGCAGGAACGGCTTAACCAGATGAACCGAACAAAATACCAGGTCGTCCTTGATGCATTGGATAGGGCGTCCAGTGTTGTCGGAAAAGTTACATCAAAAGCACGCAGCATAGCGGGTAAGACGTTCAGCTTTACGATGAAAGTAATCGACATGGCCACGGCGCCATTAAGAGGCCTATGGAACTTCGCAACGTCCATACAGGGCGCCATACTTGGCGCAACCGGTGCATTTGCCGGTATTTATAAGCCAATGCAAATCGCCGGCGACTTCGAACAGACACAGATCGCATTTGAAACCATGCTAAAAAGCGCCGAGAAGGCAGAAAAATTCCTGAAGGAAGCGTCAGAGTTCGCAAACAAAACACCGTTCGAATTTCCGGAACTGATCAACAGCAGTAAACTGCTAATGGCCTTCGGATTTGAAGCCGATAAGGTGCTGGATATGCTAAAGACCATAGGTGATACTGCCAGCGGCCTGGGAGCAGGTTCTGAAGGAATAGACAGGATCACAAGGGCCCTCGGACAAATGCAAGCCAAAGGTCGAGCGCAGGCAGAGGAACTCTTGCAGCTCCAGGAGCTCGGCGTACCGGCTAACCAGATACTACAAGAAGAGCTCGGCCTCACCGGCGAACAGGTAGCAAACATCGGTAAAGAAAGTATAGAAGCATCCAAGGTTATAGAAGCCATGCTGCGAGGAATGGAAAAGCGCTTCGGAGGCATGATGGACAACCAATCCAGGACGGCCAAAGGTATGATATCAACCCTTAAGGACACTCTCGAAAACTCACTTTTAAGACCATGGGGACAAGGTCTATGGGAAGGTATAAAGCCGGGACTTGAAAGGATCACAACCTGGATAGATGAGAACCAGGACATCATAGCTGAATGGGGAGAGGCCTGGAAGAAAGCCG
>Ga0209537_1001775_pt1 | contig 23309 bp, 21 predicted proteins | sample BioPla4DNA1_FD_187698 | JGI IMG/M metagenome (GOLD analysis project Ga0209537, IMG submission 187698) | Biogas fermentation microbial communities from Germany - Plant 4 DNA1 (SPAdes) (version 2) | ecosystem: Engineered > Bioreactor > Anaerobic > Digestate | place: Bielefeld, North... | reverse complement strand
CGGTGTTGCTAACATCGCTTCTCATGAGACCTCGCCTCCTAACTGCTACTGATTTGTGTGCGAGGTCTCTTTTTTTATGTCTACACCAGGAACTCCTTCCAAACACCTACTAAAACCTTACACTAACCTGAAAACAAAGACACCGCCTCAATCACCTGAGACGGCTGAGGATGCATGGTGGACCCCCTGGGATTCGAACCCAGGACCAACGGATTATGAGTCCGCTGCTCTAACCGCTGAGCTAGGGGTCCGGTACGCAATAATTATATGGGAACAGGTGCTTCATGTCAAGGGCCGGGCTACTGCTCCAAAAAGTCCTTCAGCTTCTTACTGCGGCTGGGATGGCGCAGTTTGCGCAGGGCCTTAGCTTCGATCTGGCGGATGCGCTCCCGGGTTACGCCGAACACCTGGCCAACCTCTTCCAAAGTACGCCCCCGCCCATCCTCCAAACCAAAACGCAGCTTCAAGACCTGCTGTTCCCGGGGAGTGAGGGATTCCAGCACTTCCTCCAGCTGTTCCTGGAGCATGGTGAAGGCTGCCGCTTCGGCAGGTGCAGTGGCTTCCTGGTCCTCGATGAAGTCGCCTAAATGGCTGTCTTCCTCTTCGCCAATGGGTGTCTCCAGGGAAACGGGCTCCTGGGCAATTTTCATGATCTCCCGGACCCTCTCTGGGGGCATGTCCATTTCCTCCGCTATCTCCTCAGGGGTAGGGGCTCTGCCCAGTTCCTGCAGGAGATTCCGGGAAACCCTGGTCAGCTTGTTGATGGTCTCCACCATGTGGACAGGTATCCGGATGGTTCTGGCTTGATCAGCAATGGACCTGGTAATGGCTTGTCTGATCCACCAGGTGGCATAGGTGCTGAATTTGAACCCCTTGCGGTAGTCGAACTTCTCCACCGCTTTGATCAGTCCTAGGTTGCCTTCCTGGATCAGATCCAGCAGCTGCATACCTCTGCCCACATAGCGCTTGGCGATGCTCACCACCAGGCGCAAATTCGCCTCGGCCAGCTTGCGGGCGGCTTCCTGATCGCCCTGCTCAATGCGTTTAGCCAGCTCCACTTCTTCCTCCGCGGTCAGCAGAGGAACCCGGCCGATTTCTTTGAGATACATGCGCACAGGATCATCAAGCCCAATGCCCTCTGGCACGGACAGATCATATTCATCCTGGTCTGCTTCGTCAGCCACATCATCTGCGACTGGGTCGCCAGGCTCATCATCGTGTTCAGAATTGGAATGGGGAATCACGTCAACACCCATGGCGGAGAAGCTTTCATAAATCTCATCAATCTGCTCAGGCAGAAGATCCACATCTTGAAGACTATCCATGATTTCGCGATAAGTAACCATGCCGCGCTTTTTCGCCCTCGCCATGAGTTCGTGAACAGCTTGGATGTTGTCTGCCACGGTGCTTGCTTCCTTCTTGTTCAACATGAATACCCCCTTTCTTTCCTGGAATGCTAGAAAGACTGTTCATGATAAATATCAAAATACTCCTTAATTAACTGATATAACTCCATGCGGACATCAAAACCTTCTCTATCATTCTCCAAAAGGGAAAGTTTTTCCTCTATCTTCCGCAACCTTCGCCGCTGTAAAACCGCGAGAAATGACTGCAGGCAATCCTCCCAGTTTGCCGTGGGCGCAGGCAGTGACAGCAATCGGCTGGCGATGGCCGTGCCCTGGGCATCGGGAATGCTTTGGCTCAGGGAGACAAACACCTGTCGGTACTCGGGATGCTGAAAATCCTCCGGGGAAACGCCCCGCTGCTGCAGTTCTGCCAGAAGATCCGGCTCTTGCAGCAGGTAGCGCAAAACCTCCCGCTCCCGCAGCGCCTCACCTGCCTCCAGCGGCGGTTTGGGCCGGCGCCGTTTAGGGATGTTCTTTAGATTACGCCTATTGTGCACGGGGGGTACCTTGGCTATCCCCAGCTTCTGATTGACCTCGGCCGCCAGGGATTCCTCCCGTACACCCAAACGCTCCGCGGCGTAGCGAAGATACTCATCGCGCTCCACGGCGCTAGTTAGCTGAGCTAGCAATGTAACAAGTTCTGTGGAAGCAGCCAGTTTTCCTTCTCTAGTTTCCACATCGTGTTGGGAAATAATTCTATCAATTTGGTATTCCCGAAAAGGCTGGGCACTATTCAGCCAGGTCCGCACCGCCTCCGCTCCCTGGGAGCGCGCGTAGCTGTCGGGATCCTGTCCGCTGGCCAGGCTGGCCACCCGCACCTGGAGGCCTGAGGCGTGGAGTACTTCCATGCCGCGCCAGGCTGCCCTCTGCCCCGCAGTGTCGCCGTCGAAGGCGATGATGGCCTGGGAGCAAAAGCGCCGCAACAGCCGGGCGTGGGCCGAAGTGAAGGCGGTCCCCAGGGAAGCCACCACGTTGCGCTGACCCACGGCAAAGAGGGAGATCACATCGGTATACCCCTCCACGATGACCACCTGGTCCTGGGCTTTGATCTCCTCCTTGGCCCAGTTCAAGCCATACAGGATCTGGCCCTTGTTGAACACGGGAGTCTGCCCAGTATTAAGATATTTCGGCTGGCCCTCTCCGATGCTGCGCCCGCCGAAACCCACAAAGCGCCCCAGATGGTCGCAGATGGGAAACATGAGGCGCCCCCGGAAGCGATCGATGTAGCCCCGCTTGCCCTTGGTGACCAGGCCCGCCGCCTGGGCCAGACCCAGATCGATGCCCTGGGCCTGGAGAAAGGCGGCCAGCCCATCCCACTCCTCCGGAGCAAAGCCCAGGTAGAAGCTGCGGGCCAGCTCTCCACTGATCCCTCTGCGCTGCAGGTACGCCCAGGCCTGGGCGCCAGCGGGCCGGCGCAGGTTGCGGTAGAAGAAACGGGCAGCCAAAAGGTTAACCTGGCGCAGCTGTTCCCGCTCCTGCTCCCGCCGGCGCTCCCTAGGCGAGATGACCGGCACTGGGATCCCTTTCTCTTCGGCCAGCTTAATCACGGCCTCGGGGAAGGTGAGGTTCTCGGTGGCCATGATGAAATTGAACACATTGCCCCCCTGCCCGCAGCCGAAGCAGTGGTAAAACTGCTTTTCCGGTTCCACGGTGAACGAGGGGGTCTTCTCGCTGTGGAAAGGGCACAGCCCCACGTAGTTTTTCCCAGACTGCCGCAGTTCAACCCGGCGCCCGATCACTTCTACAATATCCACCGCGGACCTAACCTGTTCGATCCATTCCTCAGAGAAGCGAGCGATCCCCATCACCTCCCCAACCCCGGGGCAGGAAAATCCGCTGAAATTCCCGGGCGGCGAAACTATCGGTCATCCCGGCGATATAGTCCACCACTTCCGCCTGGGGGTCAGCGGCGCCGCGGAAACGCTGTCCATGCTCCAGGTAGTAGTTGTAGAGCATGCTGATCATGCCGAACACCTTGGATTCCTCCTGCTTGGCCGCGGGGTTGAGATAGAAGTTCTCAAACAAGAAGCGGCGCATCAGGTCGGTGGTCTCCTGGACCAGCGGGCTCATGGCTACCACATCTTGGCCGAAGCTGGTTTCGAGGATATCGGTGATCATGGTGCGTACTCGCTCCCGGCTGGTGCGTCCCAGCACAGTCAGAACCTGTTCCGGCAGATCATCTTCATTGAAGATGCCTCCCCGCACCGCATCCTCCACATCGTGATTGAGGTAAGCGATGCGATCGCAGATGCGCACAACTTGTCCCTCTAGGGTCTGGGGCGGGGTTTCCCCGGTATGATGGAGGATCCCGTCCCGAACTTCCCAGGTCAGGTTCAAGCCGGGAAAATCGCTGGAGTGTTCCTCCAAGACATCCACCACCCGCAGGCTGTGCTCGTTATGTTTGAAATGGCCAACCAAGCGGTCCAAGGCGGCCTCCCCAGCATGCCCAAAGGGGGGATGGCCCAGATCGTGGCCCAGGGCAATGGCTTCCGTGAGATCCTCGTTGAGACGCAGGGCCCGAGCCACCGCCCGGCTGATCTGGGTCACTTCCAGTACATGGGTGAGCCTGGTGCGATAGTGGTCGCCCTTGGGGGCGATGAACACCTGGGTCTTGGATTTCAAGCGCCGAAAGGCCTTGGAGTGAACAATGCGCTCCCGATCCTGCTGGAAGCAGGTGGAATAAGAACAGGGCTCCTCCTGATAGCTCCGGCCCCTGCTCTGGCTGGCCTTGGCCGCATAGGGCGCCAGGTATTTTTCCTCCCATTCCAGAATCGATTCAACGAATCTCACCTTCACCCCTCCCCTTCAGCGAACGCTTCTGCACCTACAGAGTGCAGCCTGCCTCTTAACGCGCAGGAACCCACACTACATAGTATGGGTTCCCCGCAACTAGAGGTTTTCCTTCCGTGTTAAGCCGCCGTACTTACCGCGGATTGCGGATGTTGGCCTGGGCTGCAGCCAAGCGGGCAATGGGCACCCGGAAGGGCGAGCAGCTCACATAGTCCAAGCCCACACGGTGGAAGAAGTCGATGGAAGCTGGGTCGCCACCATGCTCGCCGCACACGCCGATCTTCAGGTTCTGCCTGGTGGAACGGCCCTTCTCCACGCCCATCTGTACCAAGGAGCCTACACCCACTTGATCCAGGCTCTGGAAGGGATCCTTTTCCAGAATGCCCTTTTCAACATACTCGGGCAGGAACGTGCCGGCATCGTCGCGGCTGAAACCGAAGGTCATCTGGGTGAGGTCGTTGGTTCCAAAGGAGAAGAACTCGGCTTCGGAAGCGATCTCATCGGCTACAACGCAAGCCCTGGGGATCTCCACCATGGTACCCACCAGGTACTGGAACTCCACGCCGAACTCCTTCATGACCTCTTCGGCCACTTCCACACAGATCTCCTTCATCATCTTCAGTTCCTGCACAGTACCGACCAGAGGAATCATGACCTCAGGGAAGACCTTTACGCCTTCCTTGGTCAGTTCAGCTGCGGCCTCGAAAATGGCCCGGGCCTGCATAGCATAGATCTCGGGATAGGTTACGCCAAGGCGCACGCCGCGGTGGCCCAGCATGGGGTTGATCTCTTCCAGGGACTCGATGCGAGCCTTCAGCTCTTCCACAGCCAGACCCATGTCGGCCGCCAGCTTGCGGATGATCTCGGCATCCTGGGGTACAAACTCATGCAGAGGCGGATCCAGGAGGCGGACAGTCACCGGCTTACCCTCCATGGCCTTGAAAATGCCCTTGAAGTCGCCTTTCTGGTAGGGCAGAAGCTTAGCCAGGGCAGCTTCCCGTCCTGCCTGGTCCTTGGCGAAAATCATGTGGCGTACAGCACTGATGCGGTCGCCTTCAAAGAACATGTGCTCAGTTCTGCACAGACCGATACCTTCGGCGCCGAAGTCCACAGCAGTCTGGGCGTCGTGGGGAGTATCGGCGTTGGTGCGGATGCCCAGGGCGCGGATCTCATCGGCCCAGCTCAACAGGGTACCCAAATCGCCACTGACCTGTGCTTCCACCATGGGTACCTGACCCACGATCACTTCACCGGTGCTGCCGTTGAGGGTAATCCAGTCGCCTTCCTTGAGCACCGTCTGGCCAAAGGTGAGGGTCTTCCTTTCTTCGTCGATCAGGGCAGCGGAGCAGCCTGCTACGCAGCACTTACCCATGCCGCGAGCAACCACAGCGGCGTGGGAAGTCATGCCGCCGCGCGCGGTGAGAATGCCTTCGGCCACGTGCATGCCGCCGATATCCTCAGGGGAAGTTTCGTTGCGCACCAGGATAACCTGTTCGCCGCGCTCTTTCCATTCCTCGGCCTCTTCAGCGGTGAAGACGATGCGACCGGCCGCGGCACCTGGGGATGCGGGCAAACCTTTAGCGATGGCTTCGTATTTGGCCTTGGGATCGATCATGGGGTGCAGGAGCTGATCGAGCTGTTCAGGCTCAACGCGCATGACCGCAGTCTGCTTGTCAATGAGGCCCTCTTTCACCATTTCCACAGCGATGCGCACAGCGGCTGTGGCGGTACGCTTACCCGTGCGGGTCTGCAGCAGGTACAGCTTGCCTTCCTGAATGGTGAACTCGATATCCTGCATGTCTTTGTAGTGGTTTTCCAGCAGCTTATAGATCCTCTCCAACTCTGCGTAGACCTCAGGCATGCCCTTCTTGAGCTCAGCAATGGGCAAAGGAGTACGGATACCTGCCACCACGTCTTCACCCTGGGCGTTCATCAGGTACTCGCCGTAGAAGACGTTTTCGCCGGTGGAAGGATCTCTGGTGAAGGCTACGCCTGTACCGGAGGTCTCGCCCATGTTGCCAAACACCATGGCCTGGACGTTGACAGCTGTACCCCATTCATGGGGAATGTTGTTGATCTGGCGGTAGCGGATGGCCCGAGCACCGTTCCAGGAACGGAACACGGCATCGATGGCTCCCCTGAGCTGCTGAACGGGATCATCGGGGAACAGAGTACCCGCCGAATCCTTGACGATAGCTTTGTATTCCTGAACCAGAGCCTTGAGAGCCTCCACGCTCAACTCGTTATCCTGTTCTACTCCCTCATCTTCGCGCTTTTTGGCGATGGCTGCTTCAAACAGCTCATGGGGAACTCCCATGACCACATCGCCGTACATGTGGATGAAGCGGCGGTAGGAATCCCAAGCAAAACGCGGATTACCCGACTTCTTGGCCAGTGCTTCTACAGTAGTGTCATTTAAGCCCAGGTTCAGCACTGTGTCCATCATGCCGGGCATGGATACCCGGGCACCTGAACGAACCGACACCAGCAGAGGATTCTCTGGGTCGCCAAACTTCGCCCCCATGGCCTGCTCGAGCTTGGCCAGGTTTTCCATCACCTGTCCTTCCAGTCCCTCTGCCCACTGCTCGTTGTTGGCGTAAAAAGCGGTGCATGCTTCGGTGGTGATGGTAAAGCCTGGAGGAACAGGAATGCCCAAGGCCGTCATCTCGGCCAAGTTAGCGCCTTTACCGCCAACTAAATTCCTGTTACCCTCTTGGCCCTCTGTTTGTCCATTGCCAAAAAAGTAAACCCATTTGGTGCTCATGCACATCCTCCTTCTTCGTTCCTTACTCTATGATTCCCCATGGGGGAACATGTCTTAAAATGCGGAAACAATTGGCTCAATTACCAACAGAACTTATTCTTGATCCCCCTGACATCTCCTTCCTGTGACCGGCTTCTTTACTTACTCACAACAACTAAGTGCAAATCACCACACAAGCGATACAAACCCAGGGCTTGGTTCAGCAGTGCCAGGCGGTTCCCCCGCACCGTGGGATCTTGGTCCATAATCAGAACCTCGTCGAAGAAGCGGTCAATCGGACCCCGCAGCTCCGCTAAGCGGCGCAGAAGCCCCTGGTAATCTCCCTGATCCACCAGGGACCGGCAGTCCTCTGCCGCGGCCTGCAGAGCTTGGCGGAAAGCCGCATCCGCAGGCTGGAGGGCGCTCGGTTCCAATTCCGCCCCTGCTCCTTTGGCAGCCAGGTTGGCCACCCTTTCAAAACCGGTGATGAGATCCGCAAACAGCACATCGCCGCGAAAAGCGCTCAACGCCTCCACTTTCCGCTCCAGGCTGTAGATGCGCTCATCGCCTGCGGCCAGAACAGCATCGATGGTGTCGTAGCTGTAGCCCTGCTCCAGCAGGATCACCCGTAGGCGCGCCAGGAGAAACTCCACCAAGGCTCGGGTTTTTTCCTCGCCCAAGCTGTGCTCGGTGTAGCCCTGCTCCGCGGCGGCAATGAGTTCCCTGAGGGGAATACTGTAACCTCCCCGCCGCAGCATCTGCACAACCCCCTGGGCCTGGCGGCGCAGGGCAAAGGGATCTTGGGAACCTGTGGGAATCCTGCCCAGTGCGAAGTAACCCACCAACGTGTCCAGCTTATCCGCGAGGCTCACCAAAGTGCCCTCCACCGTCGCCGGGAGATCATCCCCTGCGAAGCGGGGCATATAGTGCTCTCTGATGCCGGCGGCCACCGCGGGCTCTTCCCCCTGGGCCAGGGCATATTTTTCACCCATGATGCCCTGCAGTTCCGGGAACTCATAGACCATCTGGGTGACCAAATCGCACTTGGCCAGGCGCGCCGTCCGGAGGGCCGTTTGGAGATGCTCCCGGTGGCCCAGAAGCTCTGCCAAAGTGGCGGTGAGCTTTTCCAGGCGGCGTACCTTATCGCCCATGGTCCCCAGCTTCTCCTGGAAGACCACCCGTTCCAACCTGGGCAGATGATCCTCCAGGTTCACCTTGAGGTCTTCATCGTAGAAGAACTTGGCGTCGGCCAGACGGGCCGCCAGCACCTTTTCATTGCCCTTGATCACCAGATCCAGGTGATTATCGGCCCCGTTGCGCACGCCAATGAAGCTCGCTTGGAGATTGCCCTGGGCATCGTGGAGGGGGAAATAACGCTGGTGTTCCTTCATGGAAGTGATCAGAACTTCAGCGGGGACAGCCAAAAACTCCGGAGAAAACTCCCCTTTAAAAGCTGTGGGATACTCCACCAGGTTGACAACCTCCGCCAGCAGGCGCTCATCCTGCTGCACCTGGGCATCCTGCCCACGGGCCAGCTCCTGGATCTGCTGCCAGATCGCCGCGCGGCGCTCCTGAGCATCAGCGAGGACGTAGTGCTCCTTCAGCGCGGCAAGATAAGCCTTGGGCTCGGCAATAACCACCGGCCCGGAACTGAGCTGCCGGTGCCCCCAGCTGATGCTGCCAGCCTTGAGGGGTCCCACCTCCAGGGGGATCACCTCCCGGCCGTAGAGGGCAACGATCCAGCGCAGAGGCCGGGCATAGCGCAGATCGTAGTCGCCCCAGCGCATGTTTTTCGGGAAGCTCAAGTTGGCAATGATCTCTTCCAGGAGGGGCTTGAGCAGAGCAGAGGTCTTTTGACCCCGTACTTCTTTTCTTACATATAAATAATCCGCACCCTGGAAAGACTTGATGATGATATCCTTCTCCTCGGCCTTTTGCGACCGTAAAAAGCCCAGCCCCGCTTTGGTCAGCTGGCCCTGCTCATCCCGGGCAATACTCAAGGGCGGCCCCTTGATCTCTTCGATGAGGTCTTCCTGCTGCTCCTGAAGCTCCTCCACCAGGACAGCCAGGCGGCGGGGTGTGCTGAACGTTTGGACCTGTCCGAAGCTTAAGCGCTCCTGCTGCAGCCCCGTGGTGATAGCCTCCGCCAGCTGCTGAAGTGCCCCCTGGATAAACCGGGCAGGGAGTTCCTCAAAACCTAGTTCCAGTAAAAGGTCCCGCATATTAGACAGCCCCCCTCTGCAAAAGTGGAAAGCCCAGCCTCTCCCGCTCAGCCAAATAGCCCTGGGCTGCCAGGCGCGCCAAAGCCCTGACCCGGCCGATAAAGCGGGTTCGTTCACTTACGCTTAAGGCACCGCGGGCATCCAGGAGGTTGAAGGTATGGGAGCACTTGAGGACATAGTCGTAGCCCGGCAGCACTAACCCCTGCTCCACGAGGCGCTTGGCTTCATCCTCATACAGGTCAAAGAGGGTAAACAGCTTCTCTGTGTCTGCCGCTTCGAAGTTGTACTTCGAGTACTCCACCTCGTTTTGGTGGAACACATCGCCGTAGGTTATCCCGTCCACCCAGACCAGGTCAAAAATGGAATCGACCCCCTGGATAAACATGGCCAGCCGTTCCACACCGTAGGTGATCTCTGCGGAGACGGGCTTCACATCCAGCCCCCCCACCTGTTGAAAGTAGGTGAACTGAGTGATCTCCATCCCGTCCAGCCACACTTCCCAGCCCAGGCCCCAGGCCCCCAGGGTAGGCGATTCCCAGTCATCTTCCACAAAGCGCACATCATGCTTGAGTAGGTCAATACCCAGCGCTTCCAGGCTCTTGAGATAAAGATCCAAAACATCATCGGGTGACGGTTTGAGGATAACCTGAAACTGATAGTAGTGCTGCACGCGGTTGGGGTTTTCACCGTAGCGGCCGTCGGTGGGACGCCTGCTGGGCTGCACATAGGCCACGTTCCAGGGCTCGGGCCCTAAAGCCCGCAAAAAAGTGGCTGGCGACATGGTCCCAGCACCAACCTCCAGATCGTAGGGCTGATAGATGATGCACCCCTGCTCTGCCCAGTATGCTTGCAGCTTGAGGATCATTTCCTGCAGATTCACTCAGCCACCCCTCTCTTATTTTGAAAACCTTTCACCCAACGACCAGGGACGAAAGGTTCTCCGAAGGCTGATATCCTGCGCAAAAGGCGCACATACCGCTTTATATATACCAAATCCACCACAAATTGTCAATTGGACTCCGGGGGAACGGCAGTCAAAGTGTCCAGGAAATCCAGGGATTTCAAAGGATATTCTAGCCGGAAATCCAGGTACTTACGCATTACAGTCCGCAGCTCCGCCTCCAGATTGCCCGCGGGATGCAGCACGGTCAGTTTAGAGAAGTCCCAGGCCAGGAGTTTTTTCATCAGCTCCCAAGCGCCGTTGGACAGGGGCGTGTGCCCCGGCACCTGGGGGGCGCAGCGCTGGCAAAGGACACCGCCCTGTTCGGTGAAGAACAGGTTCTCCTGCACAGGTTCCCGGCAGCTTAAACAAACGTGGAGCTCAGGCTGGTAGCCCAGCTCAGCCATGAGCTTGATCTCAAAAGCCCGCACCGCGAGTTTCATGCGGCCCCGGGCTCCCAAAGACAGGGCACCCGCCAGCAGGGCAAAGACCCGCTCCGCCGGGTCCTCTTCAGGGGTCAGGGCGTCCAGCAGTTCAGTTATGTAGGAAGCGTAGGCGAACTTCTCCAGATCGTCCCGCAGGGGCTGCCCGCTGTGGATGATCTCCGCCTGGCTGAGGTTATGCAGTCCCTGCTGGGGGAAGATCAAGTAGAGCCCGTGGGTGAAGAGCTGCGTGGGACTGAGCAGGCGGTTGCGGATGCGCCGCGCTCCCCGGGCCACGGCACTGAGCTTGCCCTTATCTTTAGTATAGAGGGTGATGATGCGGTCTGCCTCTCCTAAATTGCGGACCCGCAGTACAATTCCCTCGGTCCTCCACATCACTGGCTTTCACCTTCTGCCTCCGGCGGCTGCAGCCCCAGGTATTCATAGCCCAAAGAAGTGAGGCAGCGGCCCCGCGCCGTTCTCTGCAGCAGGCCCAGCTGGAGCAGGAACGGCTCATACACATCCTCGATGGTGGCGGATTCCTCACCGATCACCGCACTCAGGCTGTCTACCCCCACCGGTCCGCCCCCAAACACCTTGTAGATGGTAAAGAGGATGCGCCGGTCCATCTGATCCAGCCCGTTATCGTCAATCTCGAATAGACTCAGGGCAGCTTTGGCCACCTCATGGGAGATGCGGTTATCCGCCCTCACCTGCGCGTAATCCCGCACCCTCTTCAACAGGCGGTTGGCCACCCGGGGGGTACCCCGGGAACGCTTGGCGATCTCCTCCGCCCCAGCCTCGTCGATTTCGATGTTGAGGATGCGGGCAGCCCGCTGCACGATGGCCTGTAGATCCTTGACTTGATAGAGCTCCAGACGGCTGATCATGCCGAATCTATCCCTGAGGGGCGAAGTGAGCATGCCGGCGCGGGTTGTGGCCCCCACCAAAGTAAAGGGAGGCAGCTCAATGCGCACCGACCTAGCTCCCGGACCCTTACCGATAATAATGTCAACCGCCCCTTCCTCCATGGCGGGATAGAGCACTTCCTCCACCTGCCGGTTCAGGCGGTGAATTTCATCGATAAACAGCACATCGTTGGCTTGAATGCTGGTGAGAATAGCCACCAGATCACCCTGGCGCTCGATGGCGGGGCCCGACGTGGTATGGATGCCCACTCCCATTTCCGCCGCGATGATGTGGGCGAGGCTTGTCTTGCCCAGGCCCGGCGGGCCGTAGAGCAGGACGTGATCCAGTGCCTCCCCCCGCTGTTTGGCCGCGGTGATAAACAAACGCAGATGCTCTTTGACCTTGTCCTGCCCGATGTATTCGGCTAAAGTCCGGGGCCGCAGTGACCTTTCCACATCCCAGTCATCGGGCCTTTTCCAAGCGCTGACTATCCTTTCCGTCTCCACGTGCTTTCACCCCTCTGCTGGCTGTTCTGGGCCAAGGCCGCCTTGAGCAGCTCCTGGAGATCGTAATTCTCCGGCAGGTACTGCTGGGCCTGCTTGACCATGCGCTCCGCCTCGCTGCTGCTGTAGCCCAAGGCGATGAGGGCTTCCACGGCATCACCCAAAAGGTCCACCGGTGCGGCGGAGTCTTCCTCCTCCGGTGCCGGCAGGAACACGTCTTTGAAGGCATCTTTCAACTCCAAAAGAATCCGCTCACCCGTTTTCTTGCCCACCCCGGGCAGGCTGGTGAGGGTCTGGAGGTCTTTCCTCTGCACAGCCCGGATGAACTCCCGGGGACCTATGCTGGAGATGATGGCCAGGCCGCTTTTGGGCCCGATCCCGTTCACGCTGATCAGCTTTTCAAACAGCTGGCGTTCCTCCCAGGAGGAAAACCCATAGAGGACCAGAGCATCTTCCCGAGCGTGCAGATAGGTGTACACCTGCACTTCCTGACCCAAGGGAGGTAGGGAGCTGAGCACCGATGCCGCGGCCTGAATCTCATAGCCTATCCCCTGCACTTCCAGGATCACTGTACTGTCCGTGGCCTCCATGAGCCGCCCCCGTAGGGAAACGATCATCTCCCTCTCCCCCAATCATTAGCGTTGTAGCCGTGGCACAGGCAGATGGCCAGGGCATCGGTGACATCATCAGGCTGGGGCGCGCTGGGCAGTCCCAGGAGCATGCACACCATATAGGCCACCTGCTCCTTGTCCGCCCGCCCATAGCCTGTAACCGCTGTCTTCACCTGCAGGGGTGTGTACTCAAAAACAGGCAGTCCAGCATGGGAACCGGCTAAAATGGCCACTCCCCTTGCTTGACCCACAGCCAACGCGGTGGAGGCATTCCTATTAAAAAAGAGCTCTTCCACCGCTAGGCAATCGGGCTTGAACTCCGCGATCAGCTTGCTGAGCTCACGGTAAATGGTCTCTAAGCGCTGGGCAGTGGTCTCCTTTGCCGAAGTGCGAACAGCACCATAGCCCAGCACTGTATGACGGTTGTTCTCTACCCGGACCACCCCAAAACCTGTGATGGCCAGGCCCGGATCCACTCCCAAGATGATCACCGCATCACACCCCGCCCCTTGTATTCGACATCCAGCCTGACAAGTCCTTGCCCAGCCCACAGCAAAAAAGAACCTCAAGCCATACGCTTGAGGCCATCTCCGTTAAGCTGCTACAGCAGCAACGGCTAAAGGAAAAAGCCTGCGGGACAACAGAAAGGCCAGGATAAAGAAGACCAAAGCCAGGACCACCAGATATACCGCCCTGCGCATACATCCCCCTCCTCGGGAAGAAGTATGCCCCCTGGCTTGGATAATATTCCCTGATCACTGCACCTCGTAGTTGGCGTAGACCTCCTGCACTTCGTCCAGTTCCTCCAGAAGCTCGATGAGCTTCTCCACTTTCTCCGCCTGCTCCGGATCCACAGACACCGTATTCTGGGGAATGAAGCTGATCTCCGCCCCGATGAACTTCAGGCCTTGGCCCTCCAGTTCTTCCTTGATGGCGATGAACTCGCTGGGCTCAGTGAGGATCTGAATTACATCCCCTTCCACCACCACGTCGTGGGCGCCGGCCTCCAGGGCCAGGAGCATGATTTCGTCTTCATCCACATCCTCGCCCCGCTCCACAACAAGAAGGCCCCGCCGCTCAAACATCCAGGCCACGCAGCCGCTCTCTCCCAGGTTCCCGCCGTACTTGGAAAAACGGTGGCGCAGTTCACCGGCTGTCCGGTTGCGGTTATCGGTCAAGGTATGCAGCATAATAGCAACCCCGTTGGGGCCGTACCCTTCATAGAACACTTCGGAGTAAGTGACGCCATCCAGGCTGCCCACGGCGCGCTGGATCGCCCTTTCAATGTTGTCATTGGGCATGTTGGCGGCCCGGGCTTCGTCGATGGCTAACCGGAGACGAACATTTGTGGCAGGATCGGCCCCCCCCTCTTTAGCGGCAACGGTGATCTTACGCGCTATTTTCGTGAAGACCTGGCCGCGCTTTGCATCTTCCTTGGCCTTTTTGTGCCGGATGTTGGCCCATTTAGAATGTCCTGCCATGCTGTCACTTCCTCTCCGTCCCTATTGTAGCACAGCTGCCCAGCGGAGACAAGAATCACCTGTCACCAGGCAGTTTAGCGGCCCTGCTGATGGCGGCAAAGAGCGCATACTGCAGGGCGGCGATGAGCAGCAGCACCACAAAGGGCGAAACCAGGGGACTGATCAGCAGAAAGTCATAGAGGCCGTGGGCAGCGGCGGCCACCGCCAAACCCACCGCCATTGTGGGCATGGGCTTAGCACCAAAGCGGGCTCGGCCCAAGTAATAGCCTGCCAGGCCGGAAAAGGCGATGTGGGCTAAAACGGCCGCGGTACCCCGCAGGGGTGCGGCCACCAGACCGAACGCGGAAATATAGAGCACGTTTTCCACCACGGCAAAGCCGATGCCGCCGGCGATGGCATAGAGGATGCCGTCCATGGGCTCGCTGAACTCCCGGGAGCGGCCAATGGCCAGGTACACGGCGAGGAGCTTGAACAGCTCTTCACCTAAACCCACCACGAGGAAAGACAGGGCCAGCTGCACGGGCAGTGAATTGGGGCTCTGCAGCTGATCCCGAAAGGGTGCTTCCCAGGCCAGGGCAGGCAGTACCGCCAGGGCGCCAGCCACTAAGCAGCGGATTAGTGTCCCTGCAGGTTCCCTATCTCCCACATCGTAGCGGCGGAAATACCACAGCCAGAATAGACCCGGCAGCAGCGATGCCAAAAAGGCCGTGAAAAGCCCACCGCTCAGACCTCATCACTCGGATCGTAATGCCAGGCCAACAGCCTTTCGCCATGGTCCCAATACACGGCCTGCTCCACTTGGCAGGCTCCGCAGCGGAACAGATCTGCGTAGGCTTCCTGGTCATCGGGGGTTACCCTTTCCATGGGCTGGTTGCAGAACGGACATAGGGTCATAAGCTCACCTCCCTAGTAGCATGTGCCGCACCGTCGGCTTTATAACTCCACCTGGCGCAGGAGAAATCAGGGATCTCTAGAAATATGGGGCTAACAACATAATACGGTAAGGAGGTCGCCTATGAAACTCGGTGATGTACTGCGCAGCGGAGACTGGAAGAGCGAAAAGCATGTACCCGTCATCGAAGCTCCGGATAAAGTTGCAGCCGACCAACCGGTGGAGATCAAAGTGAGCATCGGGGAGGAGATCCCCCACCCCAACACGGCTGAACACCATATTCGCTGGATCAAACTCCTCTTCCAGCCCAGCGAAGGGTTCACCTTCGAGCTGGCCGATGTCCAATTCACAATCCACGGCGAAGGGCTGAAAGGGCCGGCGGAAGGGCCCTGCTACACAGAGCCCTCGGCGAAAGTGACCGTGCGTTTGAAGCAAAGCGGCACTCTGCTCGCCCTCAGCTACTGCAACATCCACGGGCTGTGGGAAAGCTCCAAGGAAATCGCGGTGGAGTAGGATCACAAAAGGGCAGGTCACCCTGCCCTTTTACTTTTCCGTTAACGATTGACCAGCAACCACAACTCACCACTTACTGCCAATCCCCTGCAGCTTCCAACCTGCAACCTGCTAATTCCCTGCCCCCTGCTTGAGCCACTGGGCCACGGTCACAGTGCGTTTTGCCTGGTATTTTACCGCAGCTTCCACATCTTCCACCATTTTGCCTTCCTGATCCACCGTGACGCTGGTTCCGTAAGGGTTGCCGCCGCCGGCGAAAATGGACGGGTCGGAGTAGCCCGGTGCCACCACGATCGCGCCCCAGTGGTACATGGTGGTGTACAGGGACAAGATGGTGGCCTCTTGGCCGCCGTGGGGGTTCTGTGCCGACGTCATGGCGCTCACCACTTTGTTGACCAGTTTGCCCCGGAACCACAGTCCGCCGGTGGTGTCCAGGAACTGGCGCATCTGCGCCGCCATGTTGCCGAACCTGGTGGGCACGCTGAAAATGATGGCATCGGCCCATTCCAAATCGGCCAGCTGCACTTCGGGAACATCGCGGGTAGCTTCATAGTGGGCTTTCCAGGCGGGGTTAGACTCGATCGCGGCTGGCGGAGCCAGCTCAGGCACTCTGCGCACCCGCACCTCGGCGCCTAGTTCCTCGGCCCCTTCCTTGGCCCACTGGGCCAGCTGGTAGTTGGTACCAGTGGAACTGTAGTAAATGATGGCAAGCTTGATGGACATGCTAGTCACTCCCATCTTTTGGTGTAACTACAGCATACCATAATATACTTGCGCGCGCAACTAATATTGGCGGGCTGTTTCCTCGATGAGTTGCAGGATTCTTCCGGTTCCGTCCTTGATGGGTGAGGCGGCCATGGCAGCGATAAACCTCTCCCGTTCTTGTTGCAGCTGAGCCAGGCGCTCCTGCAGCACTTCCCCGCTGAGCTCTTCTTCCTGGATCACCAGGCTCAAGCCCTGTTTGGCGAAGGAGGCCGCATTGAGAATCTGATCCCCCCGGCTGGCCTGCCGGGAAAGGGGTACCAAGATATTGGGCTTACCCAGGGACACCAGTTCCACCAGGGCGTTGGCCCCGGCCCTGGAGAGCACGAAGTCCGCGGCAGCCAGCAGGTGGGGCAGCTCCTCCGTGGCGTATTCCAGCTGGAAGTAGCGGCGGTTCGCCGCCGGCACCAGGTTGCCCCGGCCGCAGAGATGGATGATCTGGTAGTGTTTGGTTAGCTCAGCCAGGTTTTCCCTGATCACCTCGTTCAGGACGGCGGATCCCAGGCTTCCCCCCATGACCAAAAGGACGGGAAGCCCAGGGGTGAACCTGCACATGTTCAGCCCCTCCTCCCGGGATCCGGAAAACAGCTCGGCACGGATGGGGGTGCCGGTTACTACCGCCTTCTGGGCTCCCCTGCCCTTGAGGTAGCGGGTAGTATCGGGAAAGGTTACGCAGAGTCTCCGGGCAAAGGGGAGCGACAGCCTGTTGGCCAGGCCAGGAGTTAAGTCCGATTCGTGGAGGATCACCGGGATGCGCAGCAACCACGCGGCCACCGTCACCGGTACCGCCACAAAGCCCCCCTTGCTGAAAACCACCGCGGGCCTGATCCGCCTCAGGTGGCGGTAGGCGTCGGCCACTCCCTTGAGCACCCGCAGGGGGTCACTCAGGTTTTTCAGATCGAAATAGCGGCGGAGCTTGCCCGCGCTGATGGGGTAATAGGGCAGCTCAGCACCGACCAACTGCCGCTCGATCCCCCCATGGGTACCGATATAATGGATTTCCCAGCCCTTGGCCCGCAGATGGTTAACCAGGGCCAGGTGGGGGGTGACATGACCGGCGGTTCCCCCGCCGGTGAGCACAATTCTCTTCATCAGCAATCCTCCCCTGGGAGCAGGTATTTGCCGACAAAAGTGGAATAAGGCCCTATCAGGATTCGCGAGGTGGTCACTGTGGCTCCAATAGCATTCAGCATCGGCCCACTGGATATCTACTGGTATGGAATCTTAATGGCCTGCACCTTTATCGCCGCCTACTACATCTCCCGTTACTTCGCCAGGCTCCACGGTTTGGACCTGGGCTTAGTGGAAAACCTGTATTTTCTCAGTGCCTTCGCGGGGCTGGTGGGCAGCCGCCTGGGGGCGATCCTCCCCCACTGGCGCTATTTCCTCCAGCATCCCCTGGAAATCTTCTCCCGGGGCGGTATGGCCTCCCACGGTGCCATCTTCACCATCATGGTGGTGGGCATTTTCTACGTCCGCCGCCACAACCTCCGCTACTGGCAGCTGGCGGATGTGGCCGCGCCCATCCTCCCCGTGGGACATGTTTTTATCCGCCTGGGCAACTTCCTCAGCGGTGAGCTGTACGGGCCGCCCACTAACCTACCCTGGGGGGTGGAGTTCCCCACCAGCCTCGGCCCGGTTCACCCAACCCAACTGTACGAAGTGGCCGCGGCCTTGGTGATCCTGCCCTTTGCTTGGAAATGGGCCAAAAAGCCCAAGTACCACGGATACGCCTTTTTCCGCACGCTGTTCGTCCACTCCGTTGTGCGTTTCTTCCTTGACTTCATTCGCCAGCACAGCGAGCTTTATGGACCCTTCGTCCTCAGCCAGATCATCGCCCTAGCCATCTGCCTGGTCACCCTGCCCGTGATGATCATTCTGGACCGGCGCCACCAGGCTGGTTAGTTCGGCACTCAAAAACGGAGCAAAGGGCTGCAAAAGCGCGGCCACCGCCCGCACCTCCCAAGGAGAGAGGGCGGTTTTGTTTTTCAGATAGCCCATGATGGCGGCCAGGGCCGTGTGGGGCTTGGCCTGGCCCGAGCGGCTGCGCACCACCGCGGCCAGCTCCTCCAAGGCCCCGGAAACCAGATTCGCAGAGCCTTCCAAGCTGTGAGCCAGGCGCCACACCCGCTGCACGAAGCGATGGGCGCTCACCAGACCGAACCAGTTGAAAGTGTAGTCCCGCTCGGGCGGCCCCTGAAAGAGGAAGTAAAGACGCAGGGCATCTCCCCCAAAGTCAGTGTGGAGCAGGTCCAGATCCCAGCCCCCAAGCAGACGGCCGCTGTAGACAACCTTCTGGAAAGCCAGTCCCCGCCCAAGGCGCGCAAAATCCCGGGGCACCACCGCGAGCTGGAATTCCTTTTCCCCTGAAGCGGGCGTGGGGGCTACGCCCAGACTTGCCATGGAGTCCAAAAAGCCTTTTTCGCCGCCCAGAGCACAGTGGACAAACCGCCTCCCCCAGGCCAGAGAGGCAAAGAAATCGGTAAGCACCAGGAGCCTGGCATTTTCCAGAGCCACCCCAGGAGAATGGCCCGGCACCAACACAGTACAGGCCCGGGGACAGTCCCCAGCGGCTCTTTTTTCCTCTTGAATGGTCTTTAGCCACTTGCGTTCCACCAGGGTGTGATTATAGCGCAGCATGTTCTATCCTCAATTCAGCGGAAATTCCAGGCGGCCCTCTTTAATGGTCAGGCCCTGCTGTCCGGCGAAATACCAGCTGGGTACGGTGCCCAGGAACACCTCTTCCACCAGGGGGATCCTGGTGGACACCACGATTTCTTCGGCCATGAGGGGGGCAGCTACCCGCATGCTCACCTCTATATCCAACAGCACCCGGTGCCAGGTCTGGTTGATGCCCGCGCTTTCAAAGCTGGCCACTGGCCGTGCCGTCAGTGTTCCTACGGGAACCATGCGCACCGGAATGCCCGGGCCCCGGGCCGCGAGGAAGTGCAAGCCGGTGAGCTGTCCTAGGGGAATGGAAAAGCTCTCGCCGCCCATACCGCTCAGGGTGTCCAAGATGAGCTGGGCAGCCTGGCTGCTCACCCGGTTTACTTCCCCCATGTTGTACTGCACGCCCTGCAGGGTCCCTTCCCCATCCCTGATCAGCTGGGCAATGGCGGCGCTGTCCAGAGTGTCTGCCACCACCTGCTCCACCGCCCGGTTGATGGCGGAAGTGGCCAGGGCCACAGCTTTGGTCTGGGCCCAGGTGTGCAGCACCGGAGCCAGGCGGCTTTCCACAACCATGAGGGCCACCACCCCAAGCAGGGCCAAGCTGAAAAGCAGCAGCCCCACATAGGTGCGCCAGGTAAGTTTGACCTTCCCATGCCAGTTTACCACGGAGATCCACCTCGCTCAAGTGCTGGCGAACTTGCGGTGCAACCCCAAGGGGATGGCGGTTAGTTGGCGAAAATATATGTTATAATAGTCCTGGAATTATACCTCGGGGGTGTCGCGTGGTGAAAAAAAAGACCGCAGCAATCTATATACTCGTCATCTTAGGCTCCACCTTACTCGGTGCCTTTGCCGGGGTTGTCTCCGCCTATTTGGGTAGTGCTCCCAGTCTGGACCAGGTCAACATCCGCCAGAACTTCACTACTTACATCTATGATATTCACGGACGGTTAATCACGGATTTGTACACCCAAAACCGCATCCCCGTAAACATTAACGAACTGCCCGATCATGTGAAAAACGCGGTGATCGCCGTGGAAGACGATCAATTCTACAACCACCACGGCATCAACTTCATCGCCTTCGGGCGGGCCATCTTGGTCAACCTCAAGGAATGGTCCTTTGCCCAAGGCGGCGGCACCATCACCATGCAGCTGGCCCGCAACGTGTTTTTGACGCAGAAAAAGACCATCATGCGCAAACTGGAGGAGTTCCTCTGGGCGGTGCAGATCGAGCGGAAATACTCCAAAGATGAGATCTTAGAAGCCTATCTCAACGAGTTCTACCTCAACCACGGTATCTACGGCATAGAGGCCGGGGCCAGGGCCTTTTTCGGCAAGTCCGCCAAGGACCTGACCTTGAGCGAGGCGGCCCTCATCGCCGGGGTGATCCGCTGGCCCAGCAGGTATTCACCCTTTGTCAACCCGGATATCGCCGTGGAACGGCGCAACTTCGTGCTCAGCCGCATGCAGGAAGTCGGCTTCATCACCGCCGCCGAGGCCGCGGCCGCCAAGGCTGAACCCTTGGTTCTAGCCGAGCGCCAGTCCAGGAAGGTGCAGGCCCGCTACTTCGTGGACTACGTGGTGGGTCAGCTCATCGACATGTACGGTGAAGATATGGTCTTCAACGGCGGCCTGCATGTATACACCACGTTGGATCTGGACATGCAGCGGGCCGCGGAAAAGGCCCTCCTGGAGGGTCTGCCCGTGAACAGAGCCCATGAGGGAGACCTGACCCAGCCCCAAGGAGCGGTCTTGGCCCTGGTACCTCAGACAGGTGAAATCAGGGTGATGGTGGGCGGTCGGGGCGAAGACAGCTTCAACCGCAGTGTCCAGGCGCTGCGCTCCCCCGGTTCCGCCATTAAGATCTTCCTCTATACCGCGGCCATCGACAAGGGGATGGTCACACCCGCCACCGTCTACAATGACGAACCCACCGAGTTTCGCTTGGTGACCGGCGAAGTCTGGCGTCCCCAGAACTACTATGGGACCTTTTCCGGGCCGGTTACGGTGCGGGAAGCGGTGGAAAGCTCCCTCAACGTAGTGGCCGCCCAGGTTGTGGACCAGCTGGGGCCGCAGACGGTGATCGACTATGCCAAGAAAATGGGCATCACCACCTTTGTGGAGCAAGGGCGGGTGAACGATCTGGGCTTGGCCCCCTTGGCCCTCGGCGGCATGACCAAGGGCGTATCCGTTCTGGAGCTGACCACCGCCTACAGCATCCTGGCCAACCAGGGCATTAAGGCCGAGCCTTTTGCCATCTGGCGGGTTACCGACTCCCAGGGCCATGTCCTCTACGAACACACCCCCCGCTATGAGGTGGTGCTCAGCGAACAGACCAGCTACCTCATGACCGATCTGCTCCGGGGAGTGATCGAGCGGGGAACGGGTAGGAATGCCAACATCGGGCGCCCCGCGGCGGGAAAAACGGGCACCCATTCTGACTATCAGGACGCTTGGTTTGTGGGCTACACCCCCGATTTGGTGGCTGGAGTGTGGTTTGGCGAAGATGCGCCCAAGCGCATGGTCTACCAAGGGGTGACCTACGGCTCCTGGAATGCGGCCACCATCTGGGGCAACTTCATGAAGGAAGCCCTGAAAAACACGCCGGTGCGGGACTTCCCCAAACCGGGCGGTCTGGTGGAAGGTATCCTCATCGACACCAAGACCGGGCTGTTGGTCCGGGACAACTGCGATCTGCCCCCCGAGGAGATCAGGCGGGAGATCTTCATTGCCGGAACAGAACCCACCGAGTTTTCACCCCGCTGTTCGGAGCCCTGGTGGCGCAGCATACCGTTTCTCAACCAATAACTCCTGAAAATCGAGTAGGTAGCCGCTAGGTGATCAGCCTAGCGGCTTTCCTCTCACAGAACGGTGCGTACGGGCCGCGTACACCGCTCCTGAAGAATCTACCGCCGTTCGTAGAACTGCGACACAATACCAACACTGTACTTCGTTAGGTCCAAGAGGCCAATCTCCCTGAACCATCGGTTGGGCAGAGCCAGACTCAGTAGAGGACTGACTGAATTGCGCCAGCGATGCATGGAGATTTTCTGGTACTCACCACGGTAACCCCGTTGGCGTAGTGTTCTGTGCAGACCTTTCCAGCTTTTCCATTCCCGCATCTTCTTCATGCGCAGTCTTCTGCGTATCCATCCCATGACTTCCTGAAGGAAGGTTTTGCAGTTGGCTAGTCGGAAATATTGAATCCACCCCCGAAGGAAGCGATTCAGGTCTGCGACTAGCTGTTCCACATTCTTCCCATGGTTGCGAGGGGTAAGGCGCCTGACTGCATCCTTGAACTTCTTAACTCGTTTGGGATGTATGGTAATGCACTTGGGGTAAATCACAAAGCCCAAGTAAGAGACGCCTTCTGACAGCGATGTGATGTGCGTTTTGGTCCGGTTTACTGTCAGCCCAAGGTCCTCCTCTAAGATTTGGATGGCGATTTCCTGATGCTTCTTCGCCTGCCTCAGAGAGGTGGCGAACACCAGAATATCATCAGCGTAGCGCACGATCCGGATTCCCAGCGCCTTCATCTTTTGGTCAAATTCGTCCAGGTAGATGTTGGCAAGGAGAGGCGAGATGACCCCTCCCTGTGGGCTTCCGATTTCGGTTTCCTGCACTGCGCCATCCTTCATGACTCCTGCCTTGAGGAATTGGCGTACGAGTTGCAGTATCCGACCATCACTTACCTTCTTGCTCACTCCCGCAATGATGCGCTCATGGTCCAGCGTGTCAAAGCACTTGGACAGGTCCATGTCCACCACGTAAGTTAGTCCATATCGCCTGAGAAACTGCTCTGCTTTGGCAACCGCCATCTGGCAGGAGCGGTTCGGGCGATAGCCGTAGCTTGATGGATGGAAGTCCGGTTCAAAGATGGGCTCGATTATCTGGCGCAGTGCCTGTTGGACCACTCGGTCTTTTACCGTAGGTATGCCAAGCGGTCTTTTGCTCCCATCCTCTTTCTCGATTTCCACCCGTCTCACCGGGCTTGGCTGGTACATGTTGGTTTTCAGCTCGGCATGGATGGCGGCCAAGTTCTCTTCAAGACGCGTCTGAAAGTCCTTCACGGTCTGCCCATCTATGCCGGGAGCGCCATTGTTGGACTTGACGTGTTTGAATGCCAGGCGAAGGTTATCCATGGCATAGACTTTGTCTATCAAACTGTACCACTTACGCATGCCAGAGCCTCCAATTGTGCTGAGTGTCCACTTCTCCATCCCTGTACTGGCACAGTTGCTTCGTGAAGTCCTGGAGGCGTCTCTAGCTCTAAGGCAATCTACCTCTGGGGTCTTCCTTACTCTGTTGAGCGGTCGAGTGCAGCAGCAGGCTCGTCACCCCCACTGCATCGTACCCAGCCTCCATTCCAGGGGCTGTTATCAGCTCACAGTACGCTTCAGGTTCGTTTCTACTCACTTCGATTCTTCTTCGCCCCTTCACACC
>Ga0209537_1001774_pt1 | contig 23328 bp, 16 predicted proteins | sample BioPla4DNA1_FD_187698 | JGI IMG/M metagenome (GOLD analysis project Ga0209537, IMG submission 187698) | Biogas fermentation microbial communities from Germany - Plant 4 DNA1 (SPAdes) (version 2) | ecosystem: Engineered > Bioreactor > Anaerobic > Digestate | place: Bielefeld, North... | reverse complement strand
TATGAGAATAATGGGAAACAGGAAGTAAATCTGCATGCGGGATAAGGAATTCATAATATAACCCTTTGGCGCACAGGGAGTCCTGGCTGACGGATCTTAAGCTAAACGGCACTTTCCAAGGGAATGGTTGAAATTTTACCACGGAGAGAAGGAGGAAAATTATCTTTAATAGAGAATAATTGTTAGTGTGACAATTAGTGTGACAAATTGAACTCATTTGGTTTTCCAGATGCTTATCGTTATTGGCGAAGGAAGTAATTATTTACGAGGAAGGAAGGTGAGAAAGAGAGAAGGATATTCTGTTTTCCCTCTCAACAGGAAACAGGAAGGTTGAGAGGTAATACCGCTCGGTCCGGCGGGAATTTACGCCCGGGGAGACGGTTGCCGGTGAACCGGCAGCGGTCGCAGAAACGGGAAGCAACATTTTTGTTGGACCATTTATTTACTTACCAATTGTTATAATAAAAATTTTGAGGGAGGATGATTGGTTTGACTTTACGGTCAAGAGTTTTTTCGGTTCTCATTGCCACCCTGTTACTTGTAGCCCTGGCTTTACCGGTGGCCGCGGCAAATCTCATCACCAACGGGGAATTTGACGACGGGACCAACGGCTGGCGGATGCAGATGCAAAGCGGCGCGATCTGCACGTTTGATGTGGTCCAGGATGCCGGGATGTCCGGCGCCAACGCCGCCAAGATGACCATCAGAAGAGGCGGCCAACTTCATTGGCATGTAGAATGCATGACCTTCTTCGCGATGGAGAAGGGCAAGACCTACCAGCTAAGCTTCATGGCCAAAGCCCAGGCGGACCGGCCGATCACCGTCATGATCCAGCGGGATTACAGCCCGTACACCCCTTATGTGGAAGAGAAGATTGATATCACCACCGAACCCAAGACATACACAATTACTTGGACATCACCGGATGATGACCCGAATACCCGCTTGAATTTCGCACTCGGTGCCAACAACAATGATGTGTGGTGGGATAAAGTTGTTATCACTGAGGTCGGCGCCGACGGCGCAGCGCCCGTTGCTGAAGTCGAAGAAGTAGCCGAGGTCGAGGAAGAAGCACCGGCCGTTGCCGAGGAACCGGCAGCCGAGAAACCCGCGAAGAAGTCGAATACCGCTTTGATTATCGGCGCGATCGTTGCCGTTGTCGCCCTGGTCTTCTTACTGAAAAAGTAAATAAATTAGTCGAGTTCTAAAAGCGAAAAACCACCCCGGAGATTATTCCGGGGTGGTTTTTTATTGCATTTTACTGCGTAATTAGCCGCCATTAATAATTATTAGTGTTATAATTAACCCGCCTGTTAATTATCGGCGTCAGAAAGGAGATCCGCTTCCATCAGGGCGGATTCATCAACAAGCTTATACTGGCTGGCCAAAGTAAAGTAATCCTTTAGGAGAGAGGGAGAGAGACGGGTTATCTTGGCGATCTTGGGTAACGGCATCTTCTTATTCAGCAACTGCACAGCCTGATGGAAACGGTGAGAAAGACGGCGGATGCTTTTCAAGTCCCAACCAAAGCGGGCGGCCGCCTCTTGTTCAGAGGCTTCTTCCAGGAGCAAGCGGAGAATCTCCAGCCGGCTGACCCGGCAGCGTCCGATGTTTTTGATCTGGCCCCGCGTCCCCACGAATTCTCCTTTTTTATGTAATTCGGCAATGTCCCGGCAGATTGTACTCAAACTGCAGGTCAGGATATTGGCCAGGTCCTCATAGGTGAGGGTCGCCCCCGCCTGGTTGGCTTCGGCTACCAGGCGTTTCAGCCGGTGCCGCCGGAGGCCGGTCACCCCGTAGCGCTGCAAGATCTGCTCGTCCTCAGGCGCGGTCAGCGTAAGCTCAACTTTAATATGCTGGCTTCGGGAAAGCGGCGTCCCTGAGGGGACGCTCTTTTTCACCGCCCAAAAGGTCAGTTTGCCGGAGAAGGACAAAGACCCCTCGGAAGAAGCAGACATCCACCCGCACCCCGTTTCGTAATTATTTATAACTTGCCTGCGCGGCAGTTATATATTATTCTCGGTGTTCCCCCGTTTTCCTCCTTTTCCGGAGAGGACCCGGTAAAAACGCTCCGTAAAAACAGCATCTAGAAACCGGGAAAGGAATAATCAATAATATACCTAACAAGAACAAAAAAAGACCTCCCGCGCATCGCAGGAGGTCTTTTGGTTTTTCCGTCTCTGGCGGTTTACCAGAAGCCGATCTCGACGATGAAGCCGAAGCTACCGTCGGTCCGGTAGAAGGCGGTCAGGGTCGGGCCGGCTTCGTATTTCCCGTAAACCTCGATGATGCTGGCCTCGGCGGCCTTAGCTTTCACTACATTCGAATCTGGATCATCATAGCCGTCGAACTTGTCGTTGCCAGCGAACGCCCAGTTCCGGTAGTTGATGCCAACGCGGTAGGTATCGTTGAGCTTGTAGGAACCGTCGAGCCAGTATCTGAAGTCGTCGTTGGTATCCTGCAGGAGACGGAGTTTAATCTGATGAATACCGTCAATGGTCAGAGCGGAGTTGATGTGCTGTTTGATATTGAAGGGTGTTCCGGTGTAGGTCTCCATCCAGGTGGCACGCCAATAGGCAGTGTAATCGTTCTTGGAAGAATAGTCGGCTTGCAACCGGATCCTGTCGGTAATATCGAAGTCGGTGGCGATGACAAAGTATCCTTCGCCAACCTTGTGTATATAGCTAGCATCTGTCATTTCCGCCTGGTAGCCAAGGCCGACAGTGCCGGGGCCAACATTGAATTGGGCGAAACCGCCGACTAATTCAAACGGGCTTCCATCGGACAGTTGCTCCAAGCCAATAACGGCAACAGCCTTTCCGAGATCCCCTAAGGGAACTTCGACGGTCAACTGTTTGGCCAACTCATTACCGCAGCGGTAGATGTGGGGCTCACCGTCTTTAGCAAAACGCCGGGCGATGTTCAACTGCAACAGTTCTTCACTGGCGATACCCATTACGACTTCGCGGCCTTTGGCGTCAAAGGTGAACTTGGCAAAGCCGGGGTCGTAGACAATATAGAAGTTGGCAACCGGCGAAACGAATTGATGCGTATGACGCCCTGTATCACCACCGTCATAATCATTCCAGTCGTCATCCAATCCGTAATAGTCAATCTGGAAGACGACACCGGCTGTGACGTCATCTCTCGGCGAGACTTCTTTGGTGAACCGGGCATTGAACCAACGGTATTGACCAAAGAAAGCACCTTTGGAGAAAGTACCATCAGCAAAAGTGCCAGTCCATCCCGGATGAGACAGATACCCAGCCGACATTTGCCCGTTAATGCTGGATGTGATCTGGGCCATGGCCACGGCGGCCAGGGACAGGGTAAGTACCAAAGCTAAAAGAACAGACAATAATTTTTTCATTTAAAAATAACCCTCCCTAAAATTTACTTAAGATAGTGAAGCTATTGTACGGTAAAAGCAATTACCGTGCCCGCAAACGACTTGCCATGTTCCGTCGTTTTACGGCGCGGCAACTATTTTGCTGCTCGGCATTCCCCCTTTCAAAAAATTCTCCTGTGTGGCACAGGTAAAGTTGGACATAAACCATCACATGGTTTATTATTCTAGTTTGCCCGGAAAAATCCTTTCTTTCTTTTGCTAAACGCAGAAAAATAATTGCAATTATAGCAAATGACAAAATGCAAAATGGCCAGAATATCAAGAGAAGGCGCCAGACTGGGAACTAGCGGCATTTTTTCTTTTCCCGGGTACAGCCCGGTCTCCTGTTGAAAAATATTTCCACGGAAATAAGGAGAAATTAAAAGAGGAAATAAGCGACAACCGGTCGAATCATTTAAAGCAAGGAACAAAATGGCGAATAATCCGTCACCTGTCAATAGCCGTGTTGGTTGGATGATTTTTATGGTTATTATGTTATTATATATTATATAATAAATGAAGTTTTTTGCAAGGGAAATGTTACAATTTTATGCCCGGGAGAGATGGGGGTAATTGGTTGGCAAAGACAAACAGGGGAGCGGAAGCCGTGCGCGCGCATATCCAGTATCAACGGGATGCAGGATTGCCGGTCTTTGCCGGGAAAACCACTGGTACGGAGAACCGGCCGGTCCACCGGCATCAAGGGTTCTTCGAATTACTGGCGGTCTTCGCCGGGACTTGCCGCCTGGTGGTTGGTGATGGCGAGTATTTTATTAAAAAAGGGGACGTCCTGGTGATTAAGGCCGGCCTTGAACACGGGATTGAGGATGCCTGCCAACTGAAAGCCGGCGGTCTTCACTATAAAGTAGGGGCCGTCGCCGGTTGGATGCAGGAATTGCCGGAGCCCCCCGGCTCTTGGCGGTTTTTTACCGAAGGCTCGTTTACCGGGGAAAAACACGAATTCCGGGAGGGCTTTCATTTGTCGCCTTCCGGGGTGCAATACCTTGAATGGCTCTTTGACCGGGTTATTGCCGAAGGCAAAAAGATGGACCGGACCTCCCTGGCCAGGCGAAAAGCGTATTTTCTAGCCTTGGCCGCTTTTCTGGCCGGGCAGGAGAACCGCCTGGACCTTAATGCGGCCGTCCGGACCCGCGCCGGGGATTTGCAACTGCGGGAGGTTGTCAAGTACATAACAGAACACTATGCAGAACCGCTTAAAGTAAGTCAACTGGCGGAGATGACCTATCTTTCTCCCAGGCATTTCACGAGGATATTCAAGGAATACTTTCATACAACCCCGATGAACTTCATCACCAACTGCCGGCTGCAACGGGCCCGCCTTTTGCTGGCGGAAAAGAATTATTCCATCACCCAGGTGGCCAACGAATGCGGCTTTTCCGACAGCAACTATTTTGCCAGGCAATTTAAGAAAGCCTTTGGGGTTTCACCATCGGAATACAGGGTCAGGTTGACAAAACGGCGTTAACTGTGGGAAAAGGGCGGGAGAAACTTTTCCGCCGGAAAATCATGTCGGATTCGTTATGGTTATAGGAAAACACCTGTATTATAATATTCATTGTTGCAGAAAAGTTGCAGGAGAACAAGAAAGCGGTTGTCCACGTGCACGAAGAAACGCCAATGTACACACGCAATGCCCACGCGCCCAAATAATCAGGGCAAATAGTAAATAAGATAATAGCGATACGGATGGGAGGCTTGTTGGCAAATAAATGATCACGGAAATGATGTGCCTTCCGGCTGCTCTGTTTTTTGGGAAAAAGTTAAGACCATGAGGGGGATGAGGATGAAGAGGTTTTTACAAATATTATTATTTGCGGTAGTTTTCTTTTCGGTATTTATCTTCCCGTGGAGCACAAACAGGCAATTGCAGGCAGAGGTTTCCGATTCCCCCAACTCCGAATTGGTGGAAAGATTGGAAGCCGTAGTTATCGGCAGCCGGGGAGATGATTATTACGCATACCAGGCGAAGTATGCCGGATATCCCAAGCCGGCGCGGGAGATCAAGATCGAGGCGGCAAATTTCGCCCGTGCCAGCAATGAAGTGGAGATTTTACAGGACTTTGCCGGCCGTCCCGGGCGGGCGGTAAAAACCGGCGAAGAAGGGTTCATCGAATGGAAAGTAAATGTGGACACCCCGGGGCTTTACCAGATCAAGATCGAGTATTACCCGGTGGAAGGCCGGGGGGCCAGTATTGAGCGGGAATTATGGCTTAACGGCGAACTTCCCTTTTTTGAAGCCACCCAGTTGATTATTAAGAGAATCTGGACTGACGGTGGGGAAGTGCGGCGTGACAACCGGGGCAACGATATCCGTCCCAGGCAGGTGGAAACGCCTTTCTGGCGGGAACTCTATTTGGCCGACTACAATACGGGTTACTACCCCGAGCCGTTCCATTTCTATTTCCACGCGGGGGAAAACACTATCCGCTTTACGGCGGTAAAAGAGCCCCTGGTGATCGGCAGCATCACGCTTTGCCAGAAAAAAGCGGCTCCTACTTATGAGGAATACCTCCGGGACCATTTGGCCAAGGGGCGCCGGCCGGTCGAAGGTCATTTCATAAAGGTCCAGGGAGAGTCGGCCCAATTCCGGTCGGAACCGACCCTTTACGCGATTAATGACCGGACTTCGCCGACGACCGAGCCTTATCACCATTCCAAGATCCGCCTCAACGCCATTGGCGGGTACCGCTGGAACCTTCCCGGCCAGTGGATCAAATGGCGCTTCGAGGCGCCGGAGAGCGGGCTCTACAAGATCGTTCTTAAGGCCCGCCAAAACACGGTGCGGGGCTCCTATTGTAACCGCCGGCTCATGATCAATGGCGAGGTCCCGTTTGCGGAAGCCGATAACCTTGAGTTTAGATACAGCAGTAGTTGGAAGAATTATACGCTTACGACGGACAAAGGCGAACCCTGCCTCTTTTACCTGGAAAAGGGTGAAAACGAACTGCACATGGAGGTCACCCTGGGGCGCCTAGCGGATCTCCTCCGGGCAGTGGAGGACAGCATCTTCCAGTTGAACAAGGCCTACCGGAAGATCCTGATGGTAACCTCGGCCAATCCGGATCCTTACCGCGACTATCAATTGCATATTCTGATGCCGGATGTAATGGAACTTCTGGCCGAACAAGGGCAATTCCTTGATGAGCTTGCCAACCAACTCCGGGATTACACCGGCGAACGCGGGACCCAGACGGCGATCCTGACGCAGATGGGTTATCAATTAAGGAATATGGCTGATAAACCCTATACCATCCACAGGCGGATGACTTCTTTTAAAGATAATATTGGTGCTCTTGGCGCCTGGCTCCGGGAGATGAAAGTCCAGCCCATTGATATCGATTATATTCTCGTCGCTTCGCCCGAACAAAAGATCCCCAAGGCGGACGCGGGCTTTTTCGGTAAGTTCTGGCATGAGTTCCGGGGGATGATTGCCTCCTTCTTCGAGGATTACCAGGCCATCGGTGATGTTTATGCGGGCGAAGCCGTCCGGGTCTGGACGATAACCGGCCGTGACCAAGCGCAGCTTCTCAAACAGATGATTGACGATACCTTCACCCCGCAGACCGGGATCCCGGTCAACCTCCAGTTTGTCCAGCAACAGGTCTTGATGCCGGCGGTGGTGGCCGGGAGAGGTCCGGATATAGCTTCGAACCTTTACCGGAATGATCCGATCAACTACGCCATCCGGAACGCGGTGGTGGATCTGACTGAATTCCCCGATTTTCCCGAGGTGGAAAAATGCTTCCACCCCAGCGGCCTCGAACCGTTCCGCTTTGAAGGCGGTGTTTACGCTTTGCCGGACACCCAAACCTTCTTTGTTCTCTTTTACCGCAGCGATATCCTGGAGGAATTGGGGATCGGCATCCCGGAAACCTGGGAGGATCTCTACCATATCCTGCCGATCCTCCAGAAAAACCACCTGGAGTTTGGTATCCCTATTTCCGTCCAGTTGCAGATAAACCCTTACGGCGGCCCGGAAATGGCCATGCAGTCATACGCTATCTACCTCTTCCAGTGGGGCGGGGAGTTTTACCGTGAGAACGGGATCGCCAGCGCCCTCGATTCCGAAGAGGCGATTGGGGCCTTCCGCTTCTGGACCGAGCTCTTCCTCAACTACGGTCTGCCTATATGGTATGATTTTGCCAACCGGTTCCGCATCGGTGAAATGCCGTTGGCTGTACAGGATTACCAGACCTATAACCAGTTGATTGTCTTTGCCCCGGAGATTAAGGGATTATGGGGCTTTGCCCCGGTACCCGGGGTTCGTCGTCCCGACGGTTCCATCGACCGTTCCGTGGGCGCCAACGCCGCGGCGTCAATGATGGTGAAAGCGGCCAAGAATAAGGAAGCCGCCTGGGAGTTCTTGAAATGGTGGACGAGTGCGGAGACCCAGGAGCGGTTCGGCCGGGAGATGGAAACTTTGCTCGGCGCGGCCGCCCGTCACCCGACCGCCAACATGGAGGCGGTTTCCCGCCTGCCGTGGCCGGTTAAGGATTACAAAGCCCTCATGGACCAGTGGCAATGGGTGAAAGGGATCCCGGAAGTCCCGGGCGGGTATTTCACACCCCGGCATATCACCAACGCTTTCCGGAGAGTTGTTTACCAGAAAGAAGACCCCCGGGAGTCCATTTTGGATTATGTAATCACCATCAATGATGAATTGACCAGCAAACGCCTGGAATTCGGCCTTGAAACCCTGGAAGACAGGGAAAAAGAGAGAGGAGTGGGAGATTAAGATGCCATCGGAACCCATGCAGACCTCGCTTTCCATGCCATACAAGAGAACACTGGCCGAGCGGGGTAGATTAGGAAGACTACTCGCGGATATTAAAAAGCATAAGGTTTCCTATTTGTTCCTGGCCCCGTTTGGTATCATCTTTCTGTTCTTTACCGTCTTGCCGGTCTTAATCTCTATTGGGTTCAGTTTCACCTATTATAACATCCTGGAACCGCCCCAATGGATCGGCTGGCGCAACTACATCAACCTGTTCCTGGCGGATGAGGTATTTCTCATCTCGATCAAAAACACTTTCCTGCTGGCGGCGATCACCGGCAGCCTGGGCTATTTTGCCTCCTTCTTCTTTGCCTGGCTCATCAATGAATTGCCGCGGCGGATCCGGCCCCTTTTCGTCCTGGTCTTTTATGCCCCGGCGATCGCCGGCGGTGCTGTCACCCAAATCTGGGCCATCATTTTCAGTGGCGATGCCTATGGCTGGATGAACGGGTTCTTGATGAAGCTGGGTATTATCAGAGAGCCGATTTACTGGCTAACCGACCCCAACTACATGCTCCCCGTCCTGCTCGTGGTCGTTTTGTGGATGAGCCTGAGCCATGGTTTTTTGGCCTTTGTCGCCGGGTTGCAGACGGTTGACCGCAGTCTCTATGAGGCCGCCTATACCGACGGGATCAGGAATCGCTGGCAGGAGCTTTGGTATATCACCCTCCCGTCAATGCGGCCGCAGCTGATGTTTGGCGCGGTGATGTCGATTACGTCCTCCTTTGCTATTCATGATAATTTGGTCCCATTGGTCGGTTTTCCCAGTACGGATTATGCGGCCCATACCGTTGTCTCCCATCTGGTTGACTACGGCAGCTTCCGGTTTGAAATGGGATATGCCTCGGCCATTGCTACCGTACTCTTCCTGGTAATGGTCGGGACCAACAAGATTGTCCAAAGATTGTTAAGAAAAGTGGGGCAGTGAGATCATGAAGTTACTAAGACCAAGTAATCTCAGTCGTTCGGTGGGCGGGGACCTCGTAAACCTGCTTTTCCTGGTTTTATGCGGTTCCCTGATGGCTTTACCTTTGCTTTATACGATTTTCCAGGCCTTGAAACCGCTGGATGAGATCTTTATCTTCCCACCCCGGTTTTTTGTGCGCAACCCGACAGTGGATAACTTTGTCCAGCTTCTGGTGATGATGGGGGAGTCGTGGGTGCCGTTTTCCCGCTATTTCTTTAACACCATCTTTGTTACGATTACCGGCACCATCGGTCATGTCATCGTGGCGTCCATGGCCGCGTTCGTCCTGGCGAAACATAAGTTCCCCGGGCGGAATCTCTTCTTTAGTACAGTCATCCTGGCCTTGATGTTTTCCTATCATGTTACCGGAATCCCCAATTACCTGATCATGTCCCGGCTGAACTGGGTCGACACTTACCTGGCGCTCATCGTTCCCTACTTCTCGTATCCGTTGGGGTTGTTCCTGATGAAACAGTTTATGGAACAGATCCCCGATTCACTGCTGGAGTCGGCGAGAATTGACGGGGCCAGTGAATTCAGGATTTTCTGGCAGATTGTGATGCCATCCGTCAAACCTGCTTGGTTGACCCTGATTATCTTTATCTTCCAACAACTCTGGGGGATGCAAGGGGGAGTCTACATCTACAGTGAGCAACTGAAGACCCTTTCTTATGCCTTCAGCCAGATTCTCATGGGCGGGGCCGTCACTATTGCCCGGGCAGGGGTAGGCGGAGCCGTAGGACTGTTAATGATGATCCCCCCGATTGTGCTCTTCATTGTTACCCAGAGCAATATCATGGAAACCATGGCCACTTCAGGTATTAAGGAGTAAGGGGGTAGGAGAGTGAACGCCAAATTAATCCGTTGTTTAGTGCTGGCGCTGATCATTACCGGTTGCTTCGCCTGCCCGCCGCCGGCGGTCCAGGCGCGGCTACCCTACCATAGTTATACGTACGATTATTGGGGTGATGTCATCTATTCCCCCGCCGCCTACCTGCCAAACCGGTTAATAACCGGGGAAGACCTGGGGATTGGGAACCTGAGGACCCCCACCGATATCTTTGCCGGTAAGGACGGGAAGATTTATATCCTTGATGCAGGGAACGGGCGGATTATTGTGACCAATGACCGTTGGGAACTGGTCCGCGTGATCGACGGGTTTGAGAATAACGGCGTGCCTGACGGGTTCAATAACCCCAACGGGTTTTTTGTGACGGAAGAAGGCCATATTTACGTGGCTGATACCGACAACAGCCGTTTGGTGGAATTGGACCCGGAAGGGAAATTTGTCCGGGAGATTGGCCCGCCGCAATCGGATATCATCGGTGATGATTTCGTCTACCGCCCGACTAAACTGGTGGTGGACCGGGCGGGCCGGATTTATGTGGTGGCGCAACATGTCAACCAGGGTTTGATTGAACTGACGCCGGACGGTACCTTCCGCAGTTATATGGGGGCGACCCGGGTGGCCTGGAATCCGGTGGATTATTTCTGGAAAATGATTGCCACCCAGGAACAACGAGAAAGAATGGCCCTCTTTGTCCCGACTGAATACAACAACCTCTGTATTGACGAGGAAGGTTTTATCTATGTAACCACCAGCGCTTTGAATGAGTGGGACATCCAAGCGGCGATTAATGCCAGGAGCGAAGATGACCGTTATGCGCCCATACGCCGTTTGAACCTGATGGGCGATGATATTTTGCGCCGCCGGGGATATCACCCGCCGGTTGGAGATATCTTAATCGCCCGGAGAGGTTCGGTACGCGGCCCGTCGATGCTGGTGGATGTGGCGGTTGATGACGAGTTCCGGATCTACAGTGTCCTGGACCGGCGCCGCGGCCGGGTCTTTACCTATGACAGTGAAGGTAACCTCCTGTACATCTTCGGCGCCATCGGCGAACGCTTTGGGAACTTCCGGAACCCGGTGGCCTTTGATTATCTTGGTGAAAAGATAGTGGTCCTGGATTATGAGACCGGTACGGTGACCGAGTTTACCGTTACCGACTATGGCCGGTTAATCCGGGAAGCGGTCCGCCTGCATTTTGTCGGTAAGTATAATGAAGCGGCGGCGTGCTGGGAAGAAGTCTTGCAACATAACGCCAACTTCGAAATGGCCTATGTGGGAATTGGCCGCGCTTTATTGCGGCAGCAAAAATATGAAGAGGCGATGAAAAACTTTAAACTGGGAAACCATCGTAAATACTACTCCCGGGCCTTTTATTATCACCGCCGGCAAGTGATCGGCAGGAATTTCGGGCTGATCGTCGGGGTTCTGGCCGCCTTCGTACTTGCGCTTTATATTATCACCAGAGTACGGGAGAAGGGCCGGAAAGGCGCTTACGGGGAGTACCAAAGTGAGGTTGGAGAGCTATGAAATACCTGGACAGCCTGAAATTTTCGTTTTACGTAATTTTTCACCCCTTCAAAGGTTTCTGGGACCTGAAACACGAGAAAAGAGGGAGCATGGCGGCAGCCATGACTTTCGTGGTGCTGCTGATTATCACCTATATCTTGCGGCGGCAATACACGGGTTTTATTTTCAACGAAAATGACCCGAAAGAGCTGAACGTTTTTGTCGAGATTATCAGTGTCCTCCTGCCCTTCTTCCTCTGGACCACCGCCAACTGGTGTATCACCACTTTGATGGAAGGGGAAGGGAGTTACCGGGATATCGTGATCGCCACCGCTTATGCCTTAGTCCCGCTGATCCTGATCAACCTCCCGTTGATCCCCTTCAGCAGGATCATCAATATAGAGGAAGGGGCGTTTTATTTCTTCTTTGCCTCTGTTTCCGTGCTTTGGAGCGGAGCCTTGATCCTGGCGGGGGCGTCGGTCACCCACCAATACACCATGGCGAAGACCGTCTTTACCAGCCTCCTGTCGGTGGTGGGAATGGGTTTGATGATCTTTATCGGGCTGCTGGTTTTCAGCCTGTTACAGCAGATGATTAGCTTTGTCTATACCATCTACCGGGAAATTGCATTTCGACTTTAAAGGAAGGGGATCACACTGATGAAAACCCGATCTTTTCTGGTGATTGCCTTTATAATTGCCCTGGTGGCCGGCGCCGTGGGGCTTTTCTCCCACCCTGTCACGGATATTGCCGCCCAAGAGGGCTTGCCGGCTCCCGCCGCCGGCGGCGAAGCGCCCGCCGGCAGTTCACCAGTAACAGGGAGCGCGCCGCCGGTTTTGAACGGCCTGGAAAAGGTGGCGGAGAATGAATCTCTCGCCCTCTATCTCTCGGGAAAAACCACCGAAGTGGCGGTCCTGAAGAAAAAGACCGGTGAAGTATGGTACAGCAATCCCCCCAACCGGGCGGCGGACCCGTTGGCCGTGGGGATTAACAAGACCAAACTAGGGTCGCAATTAAGCATTACCTTTTACACCCCGCACGCCCACAGAAGGACGATGGATAATGCCAGCGAGAGCATTGAATACGGGCAGTTTGACATCGAGAAACTGGCCAACGGGGTAAAAGTCACATATACCATTGGTAAAAAAGAAGAAGTCTACATTATCCCGGAGAAGCTCACCGGCGAACGCTTTGATAAAGTTGCGGAGAAGATTGGCGCCTCGGACCAGCGGAACCTGCAGCGGCGTTATATCAAAGTTGACCTGAATGAAGTGGAGGACCGCAGAGAAAGGCAGAAACTCATGGATGAGCATCCGGCATTGCGCCGGCACGATGTGGTTTATGTCCTCCGGCCGAACCTGAGCCTCTTTGTCTTGCGCCAGTTGAACGATATCTTTATACAGGCCGGGTATACCATTGATGAAGTCAACGAAGACCACAGGGAAAACGAGGTGCCTGTGAAAGAAGTACGCAAGGATATCTTTACAATTCCGCTTTATTACACCCTGGACGGGGAGAACCTGGTGGTGACCATCCCCAGTAACGAAGTGGTCTACCACTCCTCCTACCCGTTGACTGAGATTAGGGTTCTGGAGTTCTTTGGCGCCGCCGGGCCCGGGACCGAGGGTTATATCTTCGTTCCCGACGGGTCTGGAGCCTTAATCCGCCTGAATAACGGGAAAACCCGGCACCGGGCATATTACGGCCCCGTTTATGGCAGGGATTTAGCCCAGCAATTTACGGAGATCTTTGAAGAGCGGGAACAGGTTTACCTCCCAGTTTACGGTATGAAACAGGGCGACCAGGCCTTTTTCGCCGTTATTGAAAAGGGTGACGCCCTAGCCACGATCATTGCCGATGTGGCCGGCAGGATCCATTCTTATAATACGGTCTGCGCGGAATTCAGCTCCGTCGCCCACGGTACCATCGACCTGACCACCCTGGCCGGGAACAACGTGATCAAAGTTTACCAGCAGCGGATTTCGCAAGGGGATTTCCAGATCCGTTATGCCTTTTTGAGCGGGGAAAAAGCAAATTATATGGGAATGGCTGAGTATTACCGGGATTACCTGATCAAAAAAGGCGTTTTAAAGGCTGAGCGTACTGCCGGTGAGGTACCGTTCTACCTGGAACTGGTAGGTGCAATTGACAAGATAAAACCGTTCCTTGGGATTCCGGCCCGCAGAATTGAGGCATTGACCACCTTCGGCGAAGCACGGGAGGTGGTTGACCGCCTCCGGGCGGCGGATGTAGCCAACCTCAAGCTGCGTTATACCGGGTGGTTTAACGGCGGGCTCCGCCAGGGCCTGCCCAGTAATATCAGTATCCTGAAGGAACTCGGCGGCGGGACCGGTTTTACCCGGCTGGCCAGATACCTGGCAGCAAACAATGTGGAATTCTACCCCTCCGTCACCTTTGAATACGCCAAAAAGGCCGGGATCTTGAGGGGCTTTAATACGCGGACCGCCGCTTCCCGTTTCATCAATCAGGATGTCGGTGTCCTATATGAGATCAACTTCGCGACCTATCAGGAAGACAAGGAAAAGCGGCCGCAATACATGGTTTGTCCTACCCGGATCGGGCGGTATGTGGACCGTTTCTTGCGCCGGTACCGGTCGCTTAATGTTAAAGGTCTTTCCTTGACCACCATGGGACAGGATTTGAACGCCAATTACCGGGAGAGACGGCTGGTCGACCGGGCCCAGGCCAAGCAGTATATCGAGAGAGAACTGGCGAAGATGAGTGGCGCCGGGTACCAGTTGCTGGCCGAAGGGGTCAATGCCTACGCCCTGGCCCATACGGCGCATATCATTAATATGCCGCTGGATTCCAACCACTACCTGATTACCGACGAAAGCATCCCCTTCTACCAGATTGTCACCTGCGGGCATATTGATTATGCCGGGGAACCGGTGAATCTTGCCGGTGATCCGAAGCGGGCGTTCTTAAAAACCATCGAGACTGGCGGCGGTCTCTATTTTACCTGGATTTACCGGGATAACTCCTTGATCAAAGAGACCGATTACGATCACCTGTATTCGGTGGATTACCGGAAATGGTTCAACCAAGCGGTGGCCCTTTACCATGAAGCCCGGGAAGTATTGGGGGATACCCGCGGGCAACGCATTATTGAACACCGGCGGGTGGCCGATGATGTCTATAAAGTAACCTTTGAGAAGGGGAAAACCATCGTGGTTAACTACAACCGGGAACCGGTTACCGTGGAAGGGATAACCCTGGCGGCTGAAAGTTATCATGTGTTATGGGAGGGCAGGTGAGACCGATGAAATTTAATTTCCAAGATTTCCTGCTGAAACTGAAGAGGAGCCTTGGCGGCCTGAAATTTCTGAAGCCGAAGACAAAGCTTGACGGTGAAACAATGCACATGGCCATGGAAAAAAGGAGGGCAATAGCGGGTTATGTCTTTATCTCCCCGTTTTTAATCGGGTTACTCTTCTTTTTCCTCTACCCGATGGTGCAGTCGATCATCTTCAGCTTTCACAGTATCCAAATAGGCACCCAGGGCTATGAGATGACCGGCGCCGGGTTCAGCAATTACTACCGGGCTTTTATGGTGCACCCGACTTTCCGCCGGGTTCTGGTGGAATCGATCCTCCAGATGCTCACCGACGTGCCGCTCATCATCATCTTCAGCTTTTTTGCAGCCAATTTAATAAACCAGAAATTCCGAGGGCGGGCGGTGGCAAGGGCCATCTTCTTCCTTCCTGTCATCTTGACCTCCGGGATCATCCTGGCGGTTGAGAATAACGACTTGCTCCTGGGGATCATGTCCGGTGCGATCCAGCAGGAGACTGCCGCCGGCGCGGTACGCGCCCTTGAATTGCGGACCCTGTTGCTTGAGACCAGGTTGCACCCGCGATTTGTCGGGTATATTATCGACGCGGTCGACCGTTTATACGAGATCGTTAAGGCTTCAGGGGTCCAGATCTTGATCTTTCTCGCCGGTTTACAGACCATCTCCCCCTCCCTCTATGAAGCCTCAACCATGGAAGGGGCGACCGGATGGGAGAACTTTTGGAAGATCACATTCCCCATGATCAGCCCTTTGATCCTGGTTAACACAGTTTATACCGTGATTTATTCCTTCACCAACCCCAACAACCCGGTAATGGAGATCATCCAAAACACGGCTTTTGCCGAATCAAGGTTTGGCTTCAGCGCCGCTGTTGCCTGGGTGTATTTCTTGGTTATTTTAGGGATTTTGGGGATCCTGATTGGGATCATCTCCAGGTGGGTCTTTTATCATGAATAACCGGTGGAGGCAAAATCCTGTGCAGGTTTGCGTTATTATTGATGGAAGATTAAAGAGGTGAGAAGATGAAGGCCTTAACCTTAGCAAAAGCAGGACAGGCGATTGAGACCAGGGAGCAGCGGGCAAACTGGCGGCATGCTGTTTTTTTCCAGGCCAAAAAGATTCTCTGGGTGACGGTACGCACCATTATCGTCTCGGGGATCTGTTTCTTGATCCTTTATCCCCTTGTCGCCAAACTGTCCGTCTCCATCATGGCCGAGCGTGACCTTTATGATATTACCGTCTGCTATGTTCCCAAGCATTTTACCTGGGACAACTACCGGATTGTCTGGAGATACATGGGTTTCCCCGGGACCTTTTTCAACTCATTCTGGCTCTCGTTTACCACCGGTCTCCTCCAGGTTATCTCCTGTACACTGGTGGGTTACGGGTTTGCCAGGTTTGACTTTCCCTTCAAGAAACTGTTCTTTGGGATGGTCATCGTGATGCTGGTCGTACCACCGTCGACGATCATGGTCCCGTTGTTCTTGCGTTTCCGGTTCTTTGATCTTTTTGGGCTGGTAAAACTGATCAGCGGGAACACAATCAACCTGATCGATACATTTTGGCCGTTCGTTCTGACCTCGATCACCGGTACCGGCCTCCGGAACGGGCTTTACATCTATATGATGCGGCAGTTTTTCCGGGGGTCCCCCAAGGAACTTGAAGAATCGGCTTATGTGGACGGGGCCGGCCCTTATAAGACTTTTTACTATATCATGCTACCCATTGCGGTCCCGATGATGGTTACGGTCTTTTTGTTCTCCTTTGTCTGGCAGTGGACCGATACCTTCTACACCACTCTTTTCCTGGAGAAAATGATGACCCTGCCGACAATCCTTTCTTCCTTGGCTGTATCCATTAACTATCAAGAATTTGGTACGATGGCCACGATGAGCCCGGCTTATGCCTCCATGCTTAATAACACCGGCAGTGTTCTGGTAATCTTCCCGCTAATCGTTATCTACCTCATCGCCCAGCGGTACTTTGTGGAAAGCATCCAAAGGTCAGGGATTATCGGGTAAGATGGCAGCCGGGAGGAAAACCGGTATTGGGCGGAGAATATATTAAAATAATGTTATGAAATTGTAATGGGAGAGTAAAATTAAACTAACCGCGGGAATGCGCGCGTGTGCATCAACGCTCGGGAAAGCCGGGCAAAACTAACCAACAAAGTGAAGAAGGAGGTATTACTTTAGGATGCACAGAAAAAACAGAATTATCCTGATGATTACCGGTGGCTTGCTCCTGGTGGCACTGGCGGCTGGCGCCGTCACAGTCGGCGGTAAGGAGAAGTACAATTTTGGCGGGCGGACGATTACTTACTCTGCCTGGTGGGAATTGCGCCCGGACCCCGGGGCTTCCGTGGAGATGGAGCGGCAAGCCCGGCGGGTAGCTGAGGTGGAAAAGAAATATAATGTAAAGATCAATTATGTCAATATCCCCTGGGGGGAGTACCTGGCCAGATATGTTACAACGGTGATGGCCGGCGACAGCATGGGTGATATTGTCACTGTCGAAGCCAACTGGTTCTACCCAACGCTGCTGTTGAATAATTTCTGTACAAACCTGAGCCAATTAGGGGTATTTGATTTCACCGCTGAGAAATTCCAGCGGGAAACGGTAGAATTTGGTACATACCGGGGCGATGTCTATGCATACGATGTCGGCCGGCTCTACCCCCGGGGAGTTCTTTATTGGAATAAGAGCATGTTTGCCCGGGAAGGCCTGCCCGATATATATGAACTTTTCTTCAACTATAAGTGGACCTGGGACAAAATGCTTGAATTTGCAAAAGCGTTGACCAAAGATATCGACGGAGACGGTATTATTGATCAGTGGGGGATCGGCGGCGCCGCTCAACGGCTGGAACGTGCTTTTGTCATTTCCAACAACGCCCATTATATTGATATCTCCGATAAGGATAACCCCAAATTCGCCCTGACCCACCCCAATGCCATCGAGGCACTCCAGGCGCACCAGGATTTCATCCTCAAGCACCAGGTAGTATCGATGACACCGGAGGGAGCGCCTTGGGATTACAATGTTCAGAGCTTTATTGAGGGTAGGCTCGGGATGCTGGTCGGGCAAATATGGAAGATCGACCGGATAAAAGAGGATATGAAGGACGAATACGGGATCGTTTTATTCCCGATGGGCCCGAAGGCCAAAGAGTACGCCTCCGAATTGACCGGCCATTTGGTGAAGACTATACCGATAACAGTGAAGAACCCCAAAGAAGTGGCGATTGTGGAGGATGCTATCACCGAACCGCACCCGGACGAAGGCCCCGATGATTGGCGGGAATACTACGAATTGCGGGTGACCGACGAGGAGTCCATAAAGACGGTGGAGCTGATCTGGGATAAACGGCTTAGTGTCTTTAATCTCCAGTGGGCTTTCGGAATTGACGATGTTTTCTATACCATCGAGTATGAGGTAATGACCGGGAATAAAACGCCCACTGCGGCTGTGCAAGAGTATGCGCAGGAAGCCCAGACGCGAATTAATGATGCGTTGAAATTTTAAAGTGGCCTACGGGAGTTTCATTCTCCTTTTAAGAGGTGCTTAAGAAGGTGATGAGAGGGGATGATGGTCATTAGCAAGCGGAAACCCTTCATTATCTGCCTGGGGTTAGCGGCTCTATTGGTCCTGGTCCTGGCCGGTACAGCTGTCAGCAGCAAGGAGAAGTATGACTTTAAGGGCAGGAAGATCACCTACTCCGCCTGGTGGGAACTGCGCCCGCAACCCGGTGCTTCGGTTGATATGGACCGGCAGATCCGGCGCGTGGCCGAGGTGGAGAAGAAATACAACGTAAAAATCGATTACGCCAATATCCCCTGGGGGGAGTACCTGGCCAGGTATATCACGACGGTGATGGCGGGGGACCGTATGGCCGATATCGCCTGCGTCGAAGTCAACTGGTTCTACCCCACGCTGCTGCTGAACAATTTCTGTATGGACCTAAGTGAACTTGGGGTCTTTGATTTCACGAAAGAGAAATTCCAGAAAGAGACGATCGAGTTTGGCAAGTACAATGGGGGTATTTACTGTTACGAGGTGGGCCGGATCTACCCGCGCGGCGTGCTCTACTTCAACAAGACGATGTTCGCGCGGGAAGGCATCACCGACTTGTACGACGTCTTCTTTAACTACCAATGGACCTGGGAGAAGATGCTTGAATACGCCAAACGGCTGACCAGGGATACGGACGGGGACGGCATCATTGACCAGTGGGGCCTCGGCGGCACGACCGGCCGGGTCTGGTTGGGCTTTATCATCTCCAACGGCGCTCATTTCATCGATATTTCCGATAAAAGCAAGCCCCGTTTTGCCATGGGCGACCCCAATGCCATTGAGGCGCTCCAGGCTTACCAGGATTTCATCCTCAAACACCAGGCGGTCTTGATCCCGCCGGAGGGTTCGCCGTGGGATTACGCGCTCCAGGCCTTTATCGATGGAAAAGTCGGGATGCTCATCGAGCAGATTTACAGGCTCCACGACTTTAAAACAAAGATGCAGGATGAATACGGCGTCGTCTTGTTCCCGATGGGCCCGCGGATGAAGGAGTACACATCGGAGTTGACCGGGCATTTTGTCAAGGTGATGCCGATCACCGTCAAGAACCCCAAAGAAGTTGCGCTTGTGGAAGATGCCATGACCGAACCGTATCCGGACGAACACCCCGACGACTGGCGGGAGTATTACGAGATGCGGATGACTGATGAAGAGTCCATCCGGACGGTAGAGATGATCTGGGAGAAACAGCTGAGCGTATTTAACCTCCAGTCGGCCTTTGGCATCATGGACATCTTCTATACCATGGATTGGGAACTCCAGACCGGCGCCAAGACCCCGCAGGCGGCGGTGGAAGAGTATGCCCAGGAAGCGCAGATGCGGATTAATGACTCCCTGATCTTATAAAACATAAGAATTATATAAAGCAAAGTTGCCAATCTGGTTAACCGAAGGGTTAACCAGATTGGCAATTAGTAAACCGGTTAACTATAGATCAGTTAACGGGTTTACTGGTATAATAGCTTACCGGTTCGCCAGATTGTTTTCTCAGGAAATGTGCAATAAAAGGGGAGACGCACACGCGCGAACTTGCTTTTATTGGGCACAACCAGCATAATTATAAATAATAAATAAAAAGGAGGCGATTGCTAAAATGAAAAACTGGTTGCGCGTAGCGGTTGTTAGCGGATTGGTTTTGGTCGTACTGGTAGTGACCCTTACGGCCGGGGGAAAAGAGGAGAAATACAATTTTAAGGGGCGGACGATTACCTACTCCGCCTGGTGGGAACTACGGCCGGATCCTGGAGTTTCCTTGGAAATGGAGCGGAAGGCCCGGCGGGCTGCTGAGGTAGAAAAGAAATATAACGTAAAGATCGATTACGTCAATATCCCCTGGGGGGAATACCTGGGCAGGTACATAACATCCGCCATGGCCGGCGACAGGATCGCGGATATCGCCATTGTGGAGGCTGAATGGTTTTATCCAACGCTCCTGATGAACAATCTCTGTACTAATTTAAGTGATTTAGGGGTATTTGATTTTACAGCGAAAAAATTTGAACCGGTTACGGTGAATTTAGGCACTTACCAGGGAAAAGTTTATGCTTATGAAACCGGCCGGCTCTATCCGCGGGGAGTGCTTTTCTGGAACAAGAGCATGTTCGCCCGGGAAGGCTTGCCCGACTTATACAAGATCTTCTTCAACTATGAGTGGACCTGGGAAAAGATGCTCGAACTTGCGAAGAGATTAACAAAAGATACCGACGGCGACGGTATAATCGACCAGTGGGGGATCGGCGGCGCCAACCAGCGGTTGGAACGGGCGCTTGTCATCTCCAACAACGCCTGTTATATTGATATTACCGACCGGGAAGATCCCAAATTCGGCCTGACCCACCCCAATGCCATTGAGGCCCTCCAGATGCACCAAGATTTGATCCTCAAACACGGGGTCGTATCAATGTCACCGGAGGGAGCGCCGTGGGATTATAATGTCCATGCTTTTGTCGAAGGCAAAATCGGGATGCTCGTCGGGCAATTCTGGAAGATCAGTGACTATATGAAAGGGAAAATGCAGGACGAATACGGAGTCGTTTTGTTCCCAATGGGACCGAAGGCCAAAGAGTATGCCTCAGAGATGACAGGACATAATTTCAAGACCATGCCAATCACAGTGAAGAACCCCAAGGAAGTGGCGATTGTAGAGAATGCCATGACCGAGCCGTTCCCGGACGAGGCTCCCGACGAATGGCGGGAATACTATGAATTAAATGTGAATGATGAAGAGTCGATCAAGACCGTCGAAATGATCTGGGAGAAACAACTGGGTGTCGTCAACCTCCAGTGGGCCTTCGGGATCAACGACATCTTCTATACCATTGAGTGGGAGGTAATGACCGGGAATAAAACGCCCACAGCGGCTGTGGAGGAGAGGGCTCAGGAAGCCCAGATGCGGATTAAGGATGCTTTAAACCTCTAGTTTTTGTTGTAATTTGTAATATTACTATAGGTTTTTGCAAGATAGTTTTTGACGGCAAGATTTATTGGAAGAAAGAAGAGGAACCCCAAGGAGGCTGAGGTTCCTCTTGCTTTTTTTGTCCGGGAGAAGAAAAAATCTTTCATGTTTTTTAATGTTTGCCATTTCCAATTTAAATATATTATAATATAGTTATAAATAAAATTTAAAATTCGGGAGGGATGAGGAACAAGATGATAAGAAGACGGAAACTGGTTTTACTTACCCTTGGTGTGCTGATCCTTGTTATGCTGGTGGCCGCCACTACGACCAGTGCACGGATTTTCCGGTCGAAGAAACAGGATTTTGGCGGCCGGGCGATCAGGTGGGCAACCTGGTGGTATTCCGGACCGGAACCAGGCCGGTCGGAACGGGAAGACCTGCGGCTGAAACGCGAAGCCGAGGTCGGGAAGAAGTACAACGTGAAATTTGAGTACGTGAATGTTCCCTGGGGCGAGTTTGTGGCCAAATACATCACCACCGTGATGGCAGGGGATGCGATGGCCGAGATTGTCAGCGTGCAAACCGACTGGTTCTATCCGACGTTACTCTTGAATAACTTCTGCATGAACCTGAGCGAACTCGGGGTTTTCGACTTCAAAGCCCCCAAATTCCAGCAGGAAACCATCGAATTTGCCACCCTGGACGGATCGGTCTATGGGTACGAGATCGGGAGGATCGAGCCTAGAGGCGTAATCTTCTTCAACAAGACCATGTTTGAACGGGAAGGAATCACCGACATCTACCAGACGGTCTTCGACTACAAATGGACCTGGAGCAAAATGGTGGAAGTCGCCAAGAAGCTGACCAGGGATACCGACGGCGACGGGGTTATCGATCAGTTCGGGATCGCCGGGGCGACCGGACGGATCTGGCGGGGTCTGATCATCTCCAATGGCGGTAATTTCATCGATATTTCCGACAAGTGGCATCCCCGCTTCAGCCTGGGCGACCCGGAGGTCTTGGAAGCCCTTCAGTTCTATCAGGACCTTTTCTTGAAAGAAAAAGTCGTCTTGGTCCCACCGGAAGGGTCGCCGTGGGACTACCCGGTCCAGGCTTTCACCGACGGGAAAGTGGGCATGCTCGTCGCGCAGATGTGGAATATTGATACCTTCCGTGACAACATGAGCGACGAGTATGGGGTCATCCTCTTCCCCATGGGACCGCGGATGAAAGAATACACCTCCGAGGCCACATTACATCATTTCAAGGTCTTCCCGGTCACCGTGAAGAACCCGGAACAAGTGGCGATTGTGGAGAACGAAATGACCGAACCTTATAACGTCCGCGGCGAACTGCTGATGATGGAAGAAAAGAACGAAGAATGGCTAGAGATGCGGGTGACCGACGACGAGTCGATCAAGATCGTCCAGATGATCTGGGATAAGCAAATGAGCATCTTCAACCTGCAAGAAGCCTTTGGGGTCATGGATATCTTCTATACCATCGACTATGAACTCCAGACCGGCAACAGCACCCCGCAGAAGGCGGTAGAGGAGTATGCCCAGGAAGCCCAGATGCGGATTAATGACTCCCTGATGTTGTAATCTCCGGGTTTACAAGAAACGGCCGCGCCCCGCGCGTGGAACATTTCTTTCATATCCCGGATGATCTGATTTCTTCTTTATTATTCCTGATGGCCGGAAGAGCGGAGAAATTCTTCCGGCCATCAGGTGCAATCGGCGCTATCGGCGCCATCGTCGCGCCTTGAAAGGCGCGACGCCTTAAAAGGCGCGCCGCCGGTGTTTTTGACCATCTCTGAAGGAGGATCCGTTTTTATTTTGCCGGTCCCTGCCTGCCGCAGGCCGGGCGATAAAAAGGCAGAGAAAAAAGGGGGGGATGACACCTTGCAGAAGAGCAAGTTGTTCCTGGTGATTCTGGCGGGATTGATCTTTATTGTCCTGGCGGTTGCCGTGACCGCCGGCGGGAAAGAGAAGAGATATAATTTTGGCGGGCGGACCATTACTTATGCGACCC
>Ga0209537_1001773_pt1 | contig 23329 bp, 22 predicted proteins | sample BioPla4DNA1_FD_187698 | JGI IMG/M metagenome (GOLD analysis project Ga0209537, IMG submission 187698) | Biogas fermentation microbial communities from Germany - Plant 4 DNA1 (SPAdes) (version 2) | ecosystem: Engineered > Bioreactor > Anaerobic > Digestate | place: Bielefeld, North... | reverse complement strand
GCTTCCATTATTTCAGAATCATATTTAAGTAAATTTTTAAAATCCATATGCTTAAACTCCTCCCTATTATGCATAACTATATAATTTATTCCTTCTAATAAATTTATCAATATAATCAATGGCCTTTGCCAAAACATTAAAAGCATTTTCTGTAGATAATAAGCTCATTCTATCTGCTACAACCTTCTTCATTATATTCCCCCCTTATCTTAAAATTTATAAGCTTTAGTTAATTTTTTATATTTTTTGACAGTCATCAAAATGTAACTACAGTATGTCCAGTTCTTTAAGTTTTGAATCTGTTGGAATTCCCACCTCATTCCATCCCCTAATTTCATAGTATTCACTTAGCATTTTTCCAAGTGGTGGAAGGTTAACCTGTACCCCTTCACCTTCCCTCTTCAGGGTTAAAAATCTCATTGGTAAAGTATCATCTTTCCTGGAGATTCCACATTTTACATTAAATAATCTCTTAATATTGTAAATTCGTTCCCCGGTTTTTATAAGCTCCTCAAATGAATAATCTTCCCATCCTACAACAAATTTCACCCAGTCAACTAGGGTACTTATTTTTAATCCATTTGAAACTGCAAACTTACATACTTTCAGCGAATCCACAACACCCATGAGATTCTGCATTTTAATAACAAATTCAGCTTTCCCTTCTGCTGTATGACGATCATGAGGCTTATCATAGCCTAATTCTGGTATTTTATTAGCTTTTTCATATCCATGGGTGAATCCTGCAAGGTGGCAAGCCCCTCTGTTAGATGTGGCATAGGATAGGGCTAAACCATTAAATGCCCTTGGATCATGTGCAGGAAATTCCAGCCCTTTAACATGGAATGCATATTCTTTAGCTAATCCTCCTATCCTTTCTGCAGCAATTCTAACACCTTCACCAAGTACTTCACCAAAACCTTTACGCTCTCCAATTAACTTTATTAGTTCAATCATCACCTTTTCATCGCCAAACTTTATTTCTAAGCCACCAGTATCTTCTTTGGTGATTATTCCCTTTTCATATAGCTCCATTGCAAATCCTATTGATGTACCTGTAGAAATTACATCTATACCATATTTATTGCATAGCTCATTGCCATAGGCAATTGCTTCAAGATTATCAATAAGACATAGTCCTCCCAATGTTCCCAGGGCTTCATACTCAGGTCCACTACCTTCTACTCCCTTGTAGGGTCCTTCCTGGATCTTTATGACTCTACCACATCCAATAATGCAAGTTTTACATCTATAATTTCCTGTTAAAATTGTTTCTGCCATTTTCTGCCCTGATATTTTTTCTGCTCTTCCCTCCAGGATTATTCCATCATAGCCTGCATTTTTCAGCTCATATCCCCAACATCCTCCTACATCAGATTCAGCAAATGCTCCAGTTAAGGGAGATTTTGTCACAGCTGCATGTCTTCCTGATGTAGGTATACTACTTCCACAAAAAGGTCCTGTCAGAAAATATATTTTATTCTCAGGACTAAGTGGTTCAACATTTCCATCAACTTCATCATAAAGTAGTTTAGCTCCCAATCCACTGCCTCCAAGGTATTGTCGCCATAACTTTTCCTCATAGCTTTCAATATTAATTTCCTCATTTGTCAAATTCACTCTGATAACTTTGTTCCAAACACCTTTCAACTAAACCCCTCCCAGTGTAGTAAACTTTTCATAGGTCAAATTTTATCCGCCACTTAATGAAGCATATAATGATATTGTGTCGCCATCCTTGATATAATCCTCTAAGTCCAGTAGTTTACCGTCTCTTTCAGAATAGCAGTTTCCATAGAAATTATCCCTGTTAATGTTATCAGGAAATAATTCTTTCATTTCAGGGTAGTCATTTATTAATAAATAAATCAAATCCTTAAATAGTATTTTATTTTCTTCTAAATTTACCACTAATTTTTTCCTCCCTACTGCACAGGAAAATGGAGGAAATAGATTTATATAAACGCCCATATATATTTCTCCTTTAAACAAAACATCAATGCATATTATTAACATAACAATTTACATGGCCAGCTACTTGTTTTATAATTTTTTCATCTTGTCTGCAACTTCTTGTATTAGATCCTCTGTAGGAAGTTTTTTGTTAATTTTAGAAGCTTCAACAATCAAAGGATAAAGTTCTACATCTTTTTCCTTGGCTACTGTTTCAAAAATTCCAGCAAAGCTTGAATGGCATCCTGCATAGCCAAAAACCAAATCTATTGGCTGAATATATGCTTTATAATTGTATTCTTCCATTTTAGGTGCTAGTTTTTCATCAATGAATTTAAGAAGCTTGTAAAAGTCTATGTCTTTAATCATCCCCATTCTGTTAAAGACTGCAATGGCAACTTCTGTAGGCAGGTTTCCAGCACTTCTTGCCATTCCCATAAGTCCACAGTCTATTGATGATGCTCCACTTTCAACAGCCACTATTGAATTTGCAGCTGCCAATCCTAAATTGTTGTGTCCATGGAAGCCTACTGGTATGTTAACAGCATTTACCATAGTTTCTACATATTCTTTAACCTGTAAAGGCAGCATTGTTCCTGCTGAATCCATTATTGTTATCTCATCAAGTCCATAGGACTCCAATCTCTTTGCTTCATCAGCCAAGTCTTTTGATGACAATATATATGCTTTCATTAAGGCATACCTTGCCTTCATTCCATATTTCTTTACTAGTTTGATTGCTTCCTCCGAATCCCTACCATCACCTGCATTGGCACCAATTCTTAAAAATTTGATACCTTTACTTGCTGCTAATTCAATATTTCTTTCATTTGCATTTTTTTGTCCAATAAACATTCCAATTTCAGCCTTATCAAGGTATGGTTGAGCCAATTCCATATACTCCAGATCATTTAAGGGTGATATAGAGTTGTTAGCTTCATAGGCGCCCACTCCCAGGCAATTTCCCATTTCTATGACATTTATATTGCTCTCAATTAATCCTTCCAGTATTAATTTGGTTAGTTCAGCGGAAAAGCCTTTGCCAACTACATTGGCTCCATCCCTTAGTGTACAATCCAATATTTGCATTAATATATCTCCCCTTTATCTAAGCAAAGTTTTCTATTATTTTCTAATCCATATATAATCCACCATTTATATCCATACAATATCCGGTTATAAAAGAAGCATAATCTGAACATAAGAAGGCAACAGGTTCTGAAACTTCATTGCATTGTCCAATCCTTTTTAAAGGAATGGAATTTACATGTTCCTTCATTAATTCTTCTGAACGCCATGCTATCATCTCTGTATTTATCATATCCATTTCCTTGTAAACGAAGTATGTGAGTATAAAAGCATACAAAGATGCTACAGCTGCTGCTTCTGTTGCAGTAAATATACCTGATAAAATTCCTCCTATCAAGATTATTGGAGTAAGTAAAGGGAAGAAGGCATCCTTAAAAAGTTTAAAGAACTCTTTTAAATCTGGAAACTTTCGCCTTGGATAATTTCTCTTAATTGCATAGTAATAAACCATTACCATCAAAGCTATCCCCATCAGCAGACCTGGTATAATGCCACTTACTAATAATTTGGTAATTGATACTCCACCAGCCACTCCAAATACAACTAAAGGTATACTTGGAGGGATAATTGGACCTATGGTGGAAGAGGCTGCTGTTATTGCAGCACTAAATTCTACATCAAATCCTTCGTTTTTCATTGCCTCAATTTCAATTGTTCCAAGGCCTGATGCATCTGCAACTGCTGAACCACTCATGCCGGCAAAGACTATACTGGCTAAAACATTTGCATGTCCAAGACCACCTGGAATCCATCCTACTAAAGCATTACAAAATCTGAAAATTTTTCTTGTGATACTTCCTGTATTCATCAGCTTACCTGCTAGTAAGAAAAAGGGAATTGCTAATAGTGTAAAATTATTCACCCCTGCTGTCATTTTCTGCACCATGGTATGGTATGGAATATTAGTAATTCCATTTTGCATTATAAGCACTATGGCTGATGTGATACCTATTGCCCAAGGAATTGAAACTCCAATGATAAATAAAAATATAAGCACACCTAAAAAAACTGATAATGTCAATGCAATATCCATATTCATCCCCCTTGTCTTCTTAGTCCACATCATAGTCACTATGTTCCAAAAAATACTCTTTAAAATGAATCATTTGTAAAATCAGGTAAAGTATCACAAATGGCATACAAATAATGATTGGTATGTAAACTACTGCTGTGGATAAAAATGGCATGGATCCCATCCTATAGGACCATGAACTCCTGGCCATTTTTATGGCTCCATATATTAATCCACTGCAAAACAATATACTGACTCCATTTATAATTGCTTGTATTATAAACCTGACTTTAACAGGCAATTTCTCTAAAAAGAAGGTAGTCTTCATCTGCCCATTCTCTGCTTCTACCAAAACAACTCCAGTAAATATTAAAAAACTATAAAACATTCTAGCTGCTTCTTCTGTCCACGGTACGCTTACTTTTAATACATATCTAAAAAATACCTGTAAAAGCGCTAGTACGACTAAAATTATCAACATTATGATGCAGATCTTATCAAATATCTGTAACACCTTAATCTTTTTCACATAATGTGCCCCCTTTTTATAAAGTCTATATATCCAGATCAGGTATTTTACCAGCCATTTTTCGTAAAACCCACCTACCTAAATAGGTGGGTTTTACGGTATAAATAAACTTACTTGTTAAGATATTCTTCAACCAATTCCTGTACTCTTGGGTCCCAGGTTTTGGAAACCTCTTCTATACCTGATGCTGCTGCCTCTATAAATGCTTCTCTATCAACTTCTATAAATTTAACTCCAGCTTTTTCAAGTTCTTCTATAATTTCTCTTTCATGGTCATCTAATTGCTCATCTCCCCAGACTGTTACTTCTTTGGCAGTTTCCATTATTATGTTTTGTAGATCTGCTGGTAAACTATCGTAAAAATCTTTATTTATTGTCCAATGGAATACATTATAAAGATGTTCAGTCATCATTATATATTCATTTACTTCGTAGATTTTATTTACATAAATGTTTTCAATGGGGTTTTCCTGACCATCTGCTACTCCTGTTTGTAGTGCACTATAGGTTTCAGACCAGGCTATTGGAGTAGGAATTGCTCCAAGACTTCCCCATACTGTCAGCCATGATGTAATTTCTGGAACACGTATTTTTAAACCTTTCAAATCTTCTGGCGTATTAATGGGTTTACTTGCTGTTAAATTACGAGCTCCTCTTTTCTGTAAAGCAACTACATACTGGTTACCTCTGGTTTCAACAGCTTCTTTAATTAAATCTCCAATTTCCCCTTCCCATACAGCGTACACATCATCAACACTCTTATAAATAAATGGTACTATTGTTGGGTCAAATTCAGGTGCTAACTGGCCTGTTAGATTATCGCCGAATATTGACATTTGAACTTCGTTTATTTTAACTTGCTCTAAGTTCTCTAACTCAGTTCCTAAAACAGCATCTGGGTATAGGTTAATCTTAATCCTGCCTTCTGAACGTTCTTCAACAAGTTCCTTAAATCTTTCTATAGTTTTATTCTCATTGGTGCCAGAGCTTGTATGAATAGCAAAATCAATGGTATACACTTCCTGGCTGTCAGTATTGTCACTTGACCCTGATGGTTTGTTGCTTGCTTATCACCACAGGCTGTTACCAATGAAAAAACCAATATTATACACAATAATAAATAAATTGATTTTCTTTTCACTTTAATTCCCCCCTTTATATTTACTGTTTCTTAAATATTGGAAAAATTGAATCTAATTAAATGTTAATACTATATAAGTCACTGTAATCATCTAAACAATGCTTATATAGATTCTTATAAATGCTAAACATAAGGTCATATCTCTTTATGTTATCAGGATTTGGTCTAATCAAATATAAATTGTCTTCCCTTGTTAGTGCATTATTTAAGGATGAGAACAACCCCACACCCAGTCCAGCTAATACTGCACTGCCTTTAGTTTCAGTTTCCACCGCCTCTGGTATAGCTACTTTAATTGAAAGAATATCTGAAATAATGCTGCTCCATAATCTACTCCTGGCACCACCGCCGCTTATTGTTATGTAATCAATGTCTACATCATAGGTCTCCTTATATATTTCTAAATTGTGTCTTATGGCAAAGGCTACTCCTTCCATAATAGAGCGGTAGAAGTGATATTTAGTGTGATTATGTGATATTCCAAAGAACATTCCTCTAGCTTTTGGATTCCAAATATGGGACCTTTCTCCTACTAAATAGGGCAAATATATTAGAGAATTGGATCCTGGGGGTATGTCTTTTATTTTTTCTTCAATCAATTTACAGAAATCTATTTTTTGCTCTTTTGCCTTATTTATTTCATCTATGCAAAAATTCTCTATGAACCATCTGATTGACAGTCCCCCTCCGTTAACTGGAGTCATGATAAGATAAGGAATATCTTTAAGGTAAAATGTGTTTAAAAATCTGTTATCAAAATAATCCTTTTCAGATGGTAGACACAACCTTGCTACTGTGCCTATGATTAATGCAGGCTTTTTAGTATCTGTTACTCCCAGGCTAATACATGCTGCCACTGAATCCATAACACCTGCTATTACAGCTGTCTTATCTGAAAGTCCTACCCTGCTTGCAACCTCTTCTTTAACATTTCCTACTATTTCGTCACTATGTAGTATCTGAGGTAATTTATCAGCATCTATGCCTAAAATGTTGCACATTTCAGCTGACCATTCTCTCTTCCTTATATCATATAAAAGTGTAGTTGAAGCCCTGGTATGGTCAATTGAAAACTTTCCTGCATGGCTTCAATGCTTTTTTCCCACCATTCATAAGGATCTTCTTCAGCCCATCCACTTTGTCTTGATATGATATGATAGTTTCTGTAAGCTGTACCACGTAAATTTAATTCTTTATCATAAATACCAACTTTACAGCCTGTAGTTCCAATATCAATCCCCATTAAATATTTCATTCATAATCAAATATTTCCCCTTCATTGGTAGCCATTGTAGCTACTGCTTTTGCTGTATCAATGGAACTTCCACCGCCAACTCCAATTACAACCTTTGCCCCAATTTCTTTAAGTAGTTCTGTAGCTTTTTTTACACCCTGTATAGTTGGATCTGACTCAACCTCATGAAAAATCAAGTACATAATATTGGCTTCTTTTAATGAAGCTTCAATATTATTTAGTAAATTATTTTTCATTATTCCTTCGTCAGTTATTATTAAGGCTGTATCACCTCCTAATTTTTTTACTATATTGCCTGTTTCAGATACTGATTTCCTACCAAATACTATCTCAGTTGGCATCTTGTAAACAAACATTTATATGACCTCCTTAAATTATGTTGAATTTTACATCCCATTTGTTTGCCAATTCTCTTAAGTCCTCAAGCACTGCTTCTGATAGTACTATTCCTTTAACTTTAGCATGTTCTGATTTAATCATCTCTACTTCCCCAGGCAAATAAATTTCACTTACACCATCAGCTTTTTTTAAGTTCTTAATATCATTTTTCAAAATTGATATTTTTTTATAAAACTCCTCTATTTCTATGTATTTTGAAACATCTATAACATGAAATACATGTCCCAGGTTTTGAGGTGTTTTAAAGTCTTTCCACAGATTATGTAAATATGGTCCAAAATCTGATCCTGATAATATTCCTGATAATATTTCAATTAGCAAGGCTATTCCATATCCTTTAACACCACCAAAAGGTAATACAGTTCCTTCCAGGGCTTCTTTGGGATCTGTTGTTGGTTTTCCATCCTTGGTTATAGCCCATCCCTCAGGGATTTTTTCATTATTTTTTGCTGCCATAATGATTTTCCCTTGTGCTACTACGCTAGTTGCCATATCTAGAATAATAGGTTTATCATCTCCTGTAGGGATTGCTACAGACAATGGATTTGTTCCCAAATATGCTTGGCAAGCTCCCCAGGGTGCCATAGTAGGAGGAGCATTTGACGCAGCAAAAGCAATCATTCCATATTTAACTGCTCTCTTTGTAAAAAATGCTGCTGAACCAAAATGATTAGAATGCTTTACAGTTACAAAAACCGATCCTGCTGCCTTTGCCTTCTCGATGGCCATATCTATTGCCCTAACCCTTGCAACAATTCCCATTGAATTATGAGCATTTACCACAAGGGCTCCTGGATACTCTTTTTCAATAGTTATATAGCTGCTTTTCCTAACCACACCTTCTTCTATTCTCTTCATGTATATTTTCATCCTGCTAACCCCATGGGATGATACTCCGTTCAAATCGGCTTCCACTAGGCTCATAGCTATAAGATTAGCATCCTCTAATGGTAGCCCTTGTTTTATCAACAATTTTTCACAAAAGTCCTTCAGTTTCACCCAGTTTATTCTTTTTTCTGCCATTAGTTCAAATCCTCCTACTATTTATTTTTCATTTTAAAATTTGCTGATAATTCTGCTGCCGTTAATATAGACTGTTTAATTTGATTAAAATCTGCTATTCCTTTATAAGCTATATCATATGCAGTACCATGAGCAACGGTTGTCCTAATATAAGGTAGGCCAGCTGTTATTACTACTGCTGGTAACATATCTGATATTAACTTAACCCCTATGTTTGCTATATCATGAAATGGTAGGACTATTGCATCATATTCACCTTTAAGTCCTCTTTTAAATATTGTATCTGCAGGAAGGGGATGGCTTACTCTTATATTCTCTTCCCTTAATCTGTTAATAGCTGGTTTAAAGATGCTCTTCTCTTCATCTCCAAGCAAACCACCATCTCCTGCATGAGGATTCAGTCCTGAAAGAGCAATTTTAGCTTCCATCAATCCAAACCCTTTCAAAATAGAATCAATTTCCTTAATCTTTTCATATAAAAAATCCTCATTTATTAAATCCAAGGCTTTTCTTAAGGGAACATGGTTTGTAAGTTGAAACACATAATATCCATCCTGTCTTATTACTGTCGTTGTGCTTTTGGCATTGAATAGATATCCAAATAGCTCAGTTGCTCCTGTATGCTTTGATCCTGCCATTTTCATTGCCTCTTTATTTGTTGGAGCTGTACATGTTGCATCAATTTCATTAGATTTCAGTAATTCTGCAGCCTTATATATTTGATCCAAGGCAGCCTTACCATTTCCAACCTGCAATACACCTGGCTTAAATTCATAATCCAGCGGTAAATCTAATATATCTATTGTCTTATACTGGAATTTTGCTTCCCCTGGATGAGATATTATATTTACCTTAGCATCAAGACCTAATTCTTTAATTACAAAATTAATGACTTCTGCACTTCCTATAACTAAAGCTTTGCATTTGTCATGCAAATCCTTATCCAATAGGGATTTGCATACGATTTCAGGTCCTATTCCAGCAGGATCACCCATTGTTATACCTACAGTCATCTTCATTTGACCACCCACTTTGGACATAAGATATTTTATATTGAATCCATTTCATAAAATGCTTGTATAATTAAAAAATTAATTAAGTTGGCTAGCCATACTTATTAAGCATTAAAAGTGTGCAAATTACCTGGTAGAATGTTCCTATATTCTGAATTTTCTTTATTGTTCGACCGCAAATCTAAACCTTTAAAACTGACTTATGCTGGGGAAAGATATCTTTATTATGTAAATATGTATGACCTGATGGTAAAAAAAATGGAAATTGAGTTTGCTGAGATTACTTCAAATAAGAAAGGCAAGATTATAATTGGAATTAGCCCATGGAGATCTTCATATATGCTTCCAATTATCCTTCCTGCCTTTAAAGAGAAGTATCCCTTTATTGAAATAGTGACAAAGGAAGGAATTGAAAATGAGCTTTGCGAGCTGGTAGATAATAACCAGGTAGATTTTAGTATAAAATGTTTTTCCCATCCAAATCCAATGTATAACTGCGAAACCATTATGAAGGAAAGAATCTTACTTGCCATTAACAGAAATAACCCAATTATTAAAAAGTTAGGATTGAAGGAAGAATTCTGTAAAAACAATATCCATCATATCAATATTTTAGATGTTAAGGATGAAAATTTTATTCTACCTAATCAATATCAGGAGCTGTATAGTGTAATACAAAAAATGCTTAAAAAACACAAGATTAATATTGAAGGTTTTGAAACAGCAAATGTTGGAACTGCATTAAATCTTGTAAGACAAAATTATGGTTTGACTTTTGTTCCAGAAAGTATAATAATCCATTCAAAATCTATAAGAGATATTGTATTTTTTACTGTTGATAGTCCTACTTTATACTGGTATCTCACTATAATTTATAAAAAGAATTCTCATCTTTCAAAGATATCGCGCTTATTTGTCAATGAATTAAAAAATACTTTTAAGAGTCAATTTGTTGAGTAATAACCTTAACATTATTATTCTCATTATAAAAAAGTGATTTGACAATCTTTTTTCACTTATTTTATATTTAAAATATAAATTCATTTTCTTAGGTATTTGTTTCAAACCTGTTGTACGAGGAGGTGACAATATGATACATGCAAATTTTAAAGAAGAGTTAGAAGCCCGAAGGTCAATAGTCAAATGGGGAAAAGAATTATACTATAATAGTATGGTTAAGGGTAGCGGTGGAAATATATCTATTAAGGTAAATGATACAATTATTTTAACTCCTACAGGCTATTTCTTAGGCCACTTAACAGAGGATTGTTTAAGTAAAATAGATATAACTGGAAATCTAATAGATGGATTAAAGCCAACTAAAGAATTACCTATGCATCTGGCAGCATATGCCTCAAACCCTAATACAAAAGCAGTAGTTCATGTTCATCCAATATATTCAATTGCTTTAGCAAGCATGCTCCCACCTGATACTTACATGCCTATTTATTTACCAAGTGTGGCAGCAAAAGTAGGAAGGGTCAGGATAATTCCTTTTAGAATCCCTGGAACTTCTGATTTGGCTAAAATAGTCGGCGATGAATTATCAAAAAGTTCAGCTGTCCTTCTATCCAACCATGGACTTGTTGCTACTGGAAAGTCTGTGGAAGAAGCTGTATCTATAGCTTATGAAATTGAAGAAAATGCTCATCTTTATTTTGTTACTGGTGGTAATATAAAACCATTATCTGACGAAGTGTTAGTGAATATTCTGAGAAAGTATACATAATTATGCCAAGATAGATTATTTTGTATCAGTTAGATGTGAAAAAAACGCTCCTTCCTAGTTTTCATAATCACTAGAAAAGAGCGTTCTTTTAATCAGATACAAATCACAGCTTAATAAACATTGGCAAAGGTTGGTATGGATTCATTTATGTATATGTCTAACCCTGCTTCCTCTAAAGTTTTACCATCTACCAGCAGTTCTACCTCCTGTATATCAGTAAACTGGCTTAGGGTAAGGCCAATATTCCTTACCATTCCATTTAATACTACTTCCACATCCTCCGGATAATCATAATCAAAGGAAATGTCCACATAGGCAGTTCCGCCACTTACATCTACTCCATGGAAACTTACCCCTTCTGGTATATCTGAACTAAGGTCCAGTCCAGCAGGAGGTCCATCAAATAAAAGCTCTAAGGCAGTATACATATTTGGCACTGGTGCCAGAGTTGGAATAGTTACAGGTACATAGTATTCGAAGTTTTCTTCATAGTCCTTGCCCTTAAAATATACCATGACTTTAGAAGCTCCTTCAATTAAATCACCAGCCAGATTTATATTTTCCCTCTTAAAGGTCTTTGATGTGTCTGTTCCATGGGTGAAAACTGGTACACTTTCCCCTTCTACCAAAAATTGGACCTCATTTATGGTTGGGAATTCTGTTAAGGTATATACTACTCCATTGATTAAATTTTCCTCATCCTTCTTTGATTCAACATTTAGCACTTCCCTGCTAAAATCAACCTTACACAGGCCTGTTTCCGGGTCAATGGCCATTCCCAGTATTTTAGTACCTTGAGGTATAATAGGACTAAGTCCTGTGGAGCTTAAGCTTTCCCTTAGCTCTGGACTATCTACCATATTCCTTAAGGCCAGCTTTGCTATTCCTTCCTCCCATGGAATTCGTCTCATAACCGGTACAAGCAAGCCCTGCTTATCCTTAAAGTAGAGGACTGTTTCCCTCATGGAATCATCATCTGCTATTTCAAAATCATAGTCTTCATCAGACCTGATAATTTCAATCTCATCTGCATCTGGAAGAAAGCTGGAATCATCACCATCCTTTGAACCTCTTAGTTTAAGACTTAAGCCAACTGCCAGAACCAGTATTATTGCCAGAACTGGTATTAGTAGTTTATTCTTATAATACATCACTTACCCCCCTTCACACTTTTAATACATTATATTAGGGGATAAGCAATACTATGATTACTTATTCCAATAAAAAAAGCGGAGTTTCCTCCGCCTCTAGTCATACTTTTCAAAATATCTTTCAATTCCATTTATGATGGATTCAACAAGCAGGTACTGATAAGCCTCATCCTGTAGCTTTGCAACCTCTTCCTTGTTGGTTAAAAATCCTATTTCAATTAATACTGCAGGCATTTCTGTATCCCTTACTACTACATAATTTGTCCTTGGCAGTAGGCCCCTGTTAGGAGCACCTGTACCCTTTGTAATTTCATCCATCATTATCTTTGCCAGATCTTCAGTTTGTTCCTTTGGAACCCTGGCCTTATCCTGGGAATAATACATTACCTGTATGCCTTGTACACTGCTGTTGGGATTTGAATTAGAATGTATGCTTATGAATAAATCTGCCTGAAGGCTATTGGCTATCTCTGGCCTGTCATATAAGCCTACACTTGTATCACTGTCCCTGGTCAGTACTGTATTGTATCCTTTGCTTCTTAAGGCTTCATCAAGCTTGAGGGATACAGCCAAGTTTATATCCTTTTCCCTGACTCCATTTTGTACTGCTCCCGGGTCCTGGCCACCATGGCCTGGATCAATTACTATAATTCTATCTGAAGGTTTTATTTCTTCTGTTCTTCTTACCCTGATGTAAATATTTCTGGTTTTATCCCTTGATAGGATATCATACTCTATGCCTCTTCTAAAGGTAATTTCAAACCTGTAATAATCATCTTCCCTTGTAACAGTTATGTCGTTTACAAGTCCATCAGATATGTTTAAATAGCCTTCCTTTATATCCAAGTTTTCTGCTGGTACTTCTACTATCATGGTCCTTCTGTTTTCTATATATACTACATCATATTCTGTTCTTTCCTCTGCCTTAATGCCAATAAGACCTTCTTTTCCTTCTCTCCTATATTCAATAACCTCCTGCAGGCTGGTTTCAGGAATTATAATTATCTGATCATCATGGCTTATTATATTGGCTTCAGGGTTAAATACTCCATCTGCTATATCCAGGACTATCCTTACTATCCTGTCATTTGGATTGTAAAGATTGTCTGGTACAAACTGGGATACCCTTACCCTTTTCACAAAGCCTATATTGTAGTCATAGTTAAAATAGTCTCCACCTTCTAAGGATGAGTCCAGTAGATCTATTACCATTCTGGTTGGATTTGTTAGCTTCATAGTTCTAATTTCTGCTTTCTTGCTGGAGTTTATTACTATGGCTTCCTTTCCGTCAACAATATCCCTTTCAATGCCTTTTACCCTGTTTACAGGGTGTATGGTAATAGCCTTGCCATCATCCTTTGAAACAATGTCAAAATCAGCCTCTTCACTTAAGTTTAGAACTACTCTGGTTATATCGGGGTTTTTGCTAAATTGTGAAATACTTATGGAATCTATTGGACCCCTGTCTACATTTATCCTTCCTACTCCATCTTTAAAGCTTATATTATCCCTTATATCCAGTACTGCATCTTCAATATCGATTACAAGTCTAGAAGGATTTTCTAATGTTAATGTAGAAAACTTAATTTCACTGGTTCCAGAAATAACTACCTTTGGAACCTGTGTGCTTCCTTCAACTACTGCCACATCCACTACCTTGTTTGTATTTCTATCCTCATCTTCACCTTTGTCAGTTTTGGTATTTATAAATGGCAGCTTACTTTCTTCATCATATCCTACTTCATAGCCTAAGGTTTCTGAAATAAGCCTTAAGGGTACCATAGTCCTTGAATCTGCTTTGCTTGTCCCATAATTAAAGGTAACAAGCTTTGGAATCCAGGAGCTATCGATGGTCTTTCTTTGTCCATTTATGTATACCTGGTTGCTGCCTATGGTTAAGGCCATTTCAAAATTGCCATTGATAATAGTTGCTGTTTTGGTTTTTTGATCCCAGGTAACTTCAGCTCCATATTTTTCTGTTACAAATCTTATGGGAACAAAAGTAGCACCATTTTTAATAAAGGAAGGTACATCAAATTGGACTGCTTGTCCGTCTAAAATGACGGGTACTGCCCTTACTTGCTGGTTCTTCCCGTCATACCTTACTGTAATAAAGGTTGAAAAATAGTCTTGGGCCATTGATACTGAAGATGTGATAAATGCAAAGATGAATACGAGGGATAGAAATACCTTCCACTTTTTCATATATACTGCCTCCTTCTATCCATCCTCTGTTGTATTTAGTGCTTTAAATTATTTATATCATTTACAAACTTAGGGTGTCAATAAATTGGAGGTTTTGTAACCATACTGTAATAATGCTGTAATATTTACTGGGAAAGGGCCCTATATAGTTCATCGCTGCCTGGTGGAGGTATTTCTTCAGCCTTATCCCCCCTATAAATCATCCTTCCCTTCTCTACTACCTCCCCTATTACGGAAATATCTATATTTTCCTTCCTAAGCCTTTCCTTAATGAAGTCTACCTTATCCTTATCTGCAATTACCAGCATACTGCCACTGGATATAAGCCTATAGGGATCTATATTAAGTATCCTGGCTATTTCTTTTGTTACCTCCTTCATAGGAATCAGATCCTCATATATCTTAACCCCCTTATTAATGGCCTCGGATGCCTCCCATACTGCACCCAGTACTCCCCCTTCTGTTATATCGTGCATATATCCTACTCCCATTTTGCCCAAAATAATTCCTTCCTTTAAAACAGTGGCCAATTTGCCCATCTCTATGGCTTCCCTTAATTTTTCTTCTCCAAGCTTATCCCTTAAATAGTCCTTCTTTTCCTTGGCAATTATGGAAGTTCCTTCTATGCCGGCATATTTAGTCATTAGAATTTTGTCCCCTACCTTAATCCTGGTAGAGTCCAGCATATTTTTCTTCTTCATCTTCCCAAGGGCTGTTGCAGATATGACTATCCTGTTTACTGCATCGGTAACTTCAGTGTGTCCCCCTATTATTTCCACATTGAGCTCCTTGGATGCCCTGCCTGCATCCTTCATTATGGTATCCAGATCCTCTTCTGTGGCAGAAGGAGGCAGTAGTATTGTAAGCAGTACTCCAATAGGTTCTGCACCACTGCTGGCTATATCATTGCAGGATACATAGATTGCCAGGCTGCCTATTTCCTCTGTGGTACCTGTTATAGGGTCTGTTGATAGGACACATACCTCTTCCCCAAAATCCACAATGGCATTGTCTTCCCCTATGGCAGCCTTTACCAGTACCTCATCCCTCTTGTTTTTTATATTGTTAAATACCAGCTTTTCCAATAGATCGTTGGGAACCTTACCTATGTTCATTCTTATCCTCCTCAGGCTAAAATTGTATGTATTATATTCTATTTACATTATAACAGAATGGGAACACTTTTGGTACACTCCAGTACACTTTTATATAAAAATAGGATGGAATTTATCCATCCTATTTTTCCTCTATGGCTTCCAGTACCAGTTTATTTACAATTTGAGGGTTGGCCTTTCCTCTTGTAGCCTTCATTACCTGACCTATTATAAAGCCCAGGGCCCTGTCCTTACCATTTTTATAGTCTATAACAGACTGTTGATTTTCTTCTAATACCTTACCTACTATTTGCTTAAGTTCATCCTCATCACTTATTTGGATCCAGCCCTTTTCCTTTACTATATCCTCTGGCTTTTTGCCTGTTTCAAACATCTCCCTTAGTACTTTTTTACCTATATTGTTGCTTATTTTATCATCATTAATTAGCTTTAGCAAGGCTGCCAGATCCTCCGGTCCAAATTTTAAGTCTCCAACTTCTATGCCTTCATCATTTAACCTTCTGAGCACATCTCCCATTATCCAGTTGCTTACCTGTTTTGCATCGTCACACAGTTTAACAGTTTCTTCAAAGAAGATAGATAATTCCTTGGACTGGGTCAGTACCCCTGCATCGTATTCTGGCAGGTCGTATTCCCTCATGAATCTTTCCTTCTTGGCATGGGGCAGCTCTGGTAGATTGGCCCTTATTTCATCTATCCATGCCTCTTTGATAGTAACAGGAGGTATATCCACATCTACAGCATACCTGTAATTATCTGTAGTACCCTTGCCCCTCATGGCTACTGTTACATTTTCCACATCATTCCATCTTCTTGTTTCCTTAATGGTGTTTTTCCCTTCCTTCAGCAGGGATATGTGCCTATTTTCTTCATATTCAATGGCAGTGGCCACTGCCTTAAAAGAGTTTAGGTTCTTAAGCTCTGTTATGTTGGTTCTCTTTCCTGTTTCTGTATCCACCACGTTTATATTCACGTCACAGCGGAGGGAGCCCTCCTCCATTTTACAGTCGGATACTTCAATATATTTTAAGGTGTTCTTTAGGTTTTCCAGGAACATTCTGGCTTCTTCTCCAGAATTGATATCTGGTGCTGTAACTATTTCAATTAGGGGAACCCCTGCTCTGTTATAGTCCACCAGTGTATCTCCAGCTTCTGTATGGATGGACTTTCCTGTATCCTCTTCTATGTGAATCCTTTGGATGCCAATTTTTTTAGGGCCTTCTTCACTTTCTATTTCCAAATAGCCCTTTGAACATAGGGGATTGTCATCCTGGCTTATTTGATAGCCCTTGGTTAAGTCAGGATAGAAATAATGCTTCCTGTCCATCTTAACCCTGTCTGCTATCTGACAGTTAAGGGCCAGACCTGCCTTTATTCCATATTCTAGGGCCTCCTTGTTCAGCTTGGGAAGGGCACCGGGCAGCCCTAAACAAATGGGGCAGCAGTGGGTATTGGCATCTCCACCAAATTCGTTTTTACAATGGCAAAACATCTTAGTTTTTGTTAACAGTTCTACGTGAATTTCCAGTCCTACTATGGTCTTATATGCCACTATGTTCACCTCCCAGGGATAGTTCTGCTTCAAAGGCATAGGCTGCTTTTAGTATATTTATCTCCTTAAATCTATCTCCCATAATTTGCAATCCTACTGGCAATCCATCTGCATAGCCACAGGGAACTGATATGGCACACAGGCCGGCTACATTGGCAGGAATGTTGAATATGCCTGAACCATACATTTCAGTTGGATTCTTTACACTTTCTCCTAGTTTAAAGGGTAAATTAGGTGTAGTTGGAGAAAGTATTACATCATAGGTTTCAAATACCCTGTCAAAGTCTTCCTTTATCAGGGCTCTAACCCTAAAGGCCTTTTCATAGTACTTTTTTCCTTCCTGGCTGCTTAATATATAGGTTCCTGCCATTATGCTTCTCTTTATTTCCTCTCCCAGGCCTTCTGTTCTGGACTTGATATATAATTCATCCAGGGTCTCATAGTCTTCAGTCCTGTATCCATAGCCTACTCCACCGTACTTGGCCATGGCGGAGCTGATTTCAGAAACTACTATTAGGTAATAGGTTGCCCAGGCATATTTGGCATGGGGAAGGCTTACTTCTTCCACCTTGGCACCTAATTTTTCAAATAGCCTTGCTGCCTCCAGTACCTTTTCCTTGACCCTGCTATCCATAGGCATGTTCATGTATTCCCCAGGTAGGGCTATCCTCATGCCCTTTATGTCTGCCTGAAGACTTTCCAGATAGTTTACCCTTTCCACCTCCATGGCACTTGGATCATTTATATCACTTCCTGCAATTACATCCAAAAGCAGGGTAGCATCCTTAACATTTCTTCCAAAGGTACCTACCACATCTAAAGAATTGGACAGTGGAATCAGGCCATATCTTGAAACCAGGCCATAGCTTGGCTTGATGCCTACAATACCACAGTAGCTGGCTGGTTGACGGTTTGAGCCTCCTGTATCTGAGCCTAAGGCCAAGGCTACCTCATGGGCCCTTACTGCTGCAGTGGAACCGCCACTGGAACCACCTGGTACCCTTTCCTTGTCTATTGGATTTTTAGTAGGGCCAAAATAGGAGCTTTCTGTGGAATAGCTGCCAGCAAATTCGTCTAAATTAGTTTTACCTAGTATGATTCCATCCTCTTCCTTGATTCTTTTAATTACTGTGGCATCATAGGGAGGTATGAAGTTTTCAAGCATTTTAGAACCTGCAGTAGTTCTTATAGCCTTGGTCACAATATTATCCTTAACACCTACGGGAATACCTGCAAGTTTACCTAACTTTTCTCCATTTTTAACCTTCTGGTCTACCCTTTTGGCAGCCTCCAGTGCCTCCTCCTCTGTTATGGTTATAAAGGCATTTAAGTCCCCATCTATTTCCCTTATTCTATCCAAGTGGGCCCTTGTTACCTCCAGGGCTGATACTTCCTTTTTTTCAATCTTTTCTCTTATTTCTTCTGCTGTTAATCTTGTAATATCCATCTTATCACCCCTCTACTCCATTACCTTTTTTACCTTAAAGTAGCCATATTCCTCTTCCGGTGCATTTTTAAGCACTTCTTCCCTGTCCAGGCTTTCTTCTACTACATCCTCCCTGTAGGGCTTATCCTTGATATTTAAAAAGTATAAGGGCTCAACATTTTCTGTATCAAGTTCATCCAGCTCCTTCACCTGCTCCATCACACCGGTAAACATGCCCATAAAAATATTTATTTCCTCTTCAGACAAACTTAATTTACACATATCTGCCACTTGTAATACCTCTTCCCTTGTCATTTGTCTCCCTCCTTAACTAACCTATTAATTCTAATAGCCTTTCCTCATTTATTATTTCAATGCCTAATTCTAAGGCCTTTTCATATTTGGAGCCCGGGTTTTCCCCTACTATTACATAGTCTGTATTCCTGCTGACAGAGTTTGAAACCTTGCCTCCCATCCTTTCTATTATATCCTGTAATTCCTTTCTTTTATAGGCCTGAAGGGTGCCTGTGATGACTACCCTCTTATCTGTAAATATGGACTCTTCTACTTCCTCTTCTTCATATTGTGGATTTACCCCTACCTCCAACAGTTTATCTATGCCCTTTAAAATTCTTTCATCATGGAAGAATTCTATGATGCTTTCAGCTATTTTAGGTCCTATATCCGGTATGGTTATGAGCTCCTCATAGGAGGCATTTTTTATCCTGTCCAGGGACTTAAAATGATTTGCCAGATCCTCACTGGTCTTTTTGCCTACATTGGGAATGCCCAGGGCATATATGAAGGCATCCAGGCTACAGTTTTTGCTTCTTTCTATGGCATCAATCAGATTTTGGGACCTCTTTTCCTTAAAGCCTTCCAGCTTCATCAAATCTTCAAACCTTAGCTCATATATCTGGGGTATATCTTTCAGGTTCAATTCTTCAAAGAGCTTTTCTATAGTTTTTTCACTTAGGCCTTCTATATTCATGGCATCCCTGCTGGCAAAGTGTACCATCCTGGATACTAACTGGGGCTTGCAGGATAGGGAGTTGGGGCAAAATATATGAACTCCATCCTGAACCAGCTCTGAATCACAGGCTGGACAGTGGGTAGGCTTTTCTATTTCCTCTGTTTCTCCCTCTATATCTACAACACCAAGTATTTCTGGAATAACCTCATTGGACCTTCTAACTAAAACCCTGGAGCCTATGGCCACCTTCTTCCGCTTTATATCATCATAGTTGTTCAGGGTAGCCCTTCTTACGGTAGCTCCCGCAATTTCAACAGGCTCAAGTATGGCAGTAGGGGTTACCTTGCCGGTTCTGCCTACATTCCACTCCACATCCAATAGCTTTGTAGTCACTTCCTCTGCTTCAAACTTATAAGCCATGGCCCAGCGGGGGAATCTCATGGTGCTTCCCAGTACTTCCCTGGTCCTCATGTCATTTATCTTTATAACCACCCCGTCTGTCAGTAAATCCATACTATGCCTTTCCTTTTCTATCCTTTCAATTTCCTCTATTACCTCCTCAATGGAGGCACATTCCTTTATATAGCTGTATACGGGAATCCTGTTTTCCTTTAAAAATTCAATCATTTCCATGTGGGTCCTAAAGTCTTTTCCTTCTATGTAGCCTATATTATAAAAATAGGCTACCAGTTTTCTGCTGGCAGTAACCCTGGTGTCCAGATTTCTTAGGGCACCTGCGGCTGCATTTCTGGCATTTTTTAATGGTTCATCGGCAGTCTTGTTGTATTCTTCCAGGGCTGATAGGGGCATAAGGCCCTCTCCCTGTACTTCCATCAGGCCTTTAAAATCAATTCGCAAGGGGATGGTTTTAATAGTCTTTAACTGGGGCAAAATAGCCTCCCCAACAATTCCATTGCCCCTGGTGGCCCCCTGAACCAGAACCCCGTCCCTGTAGGTAAGATTTACTGTCAAGCCATCAAACTTGTACTCCACCACATAGCTAGGAGGTGGTAGCTTATTATCATTTTGCCTGTTGTATTCCTCTATCATCCTTCTTACCCTGGTATCCCAATTCCTTAAGCTGCCATAATCCTGGCTTTTGTCAAGGCTTAAGAGTCTGGCTATATGGGTATGCTTTTCAAACTTATCCAGTATTTCCCCTCCAACCCTTTGGGTAGGTGAGTCCGGCCTTATAAGGCCTGTTTCCTTTTCTAGTCTTACCAGCTCATCAAAAAGCTCATCGTACTCCTTGTCACTTACCTTAGGATTGTCAAGGGTATAGTAATAATAGTTTAATTCATTGATTATCTCTATAAGCTCATCCATTCTTTTTAGCTTATCATCCATATTCCCACCTCCTATAGTATTTCTATTGGGGCTATAGATAATAAAAGCCTCTTTAGTCCTACTCCGTCAAAGGCAACAACCAGCTCCTTATCATCCTTACTATCCTTTATCTGGACTATGGTTCCTATACCCCACTTATTGTGCCTTACCTTTCTGCCTGTGGATATATCCTCTTCATTTATCCTGCTACTTACTATTCTTTCCTTAGCTTTGCCTGTATAATCCTTAACCTGTATAAAGACCTCCCTTGAACTGTTAAATGTTCCTGCATCTATTGATATACTCTTTCCCTTTCCAGTTGATGATTCTATCAGGTCCTCTGGCATTTCATCCAAGAATCTGGATGGCAGTGTATAGCTGGTTCTGCCATATATGGTCCTTATTTTCGCATAGGTTACAAATAATAGTTTTTCTGCCCTGGTTATAGCTACATAGCAAAGCCTTCTTTCCTCTTCCAGCTCTGACTCGCTGTCCAGGGCTCTGCTTATGGGGAAGAGCCCTTCCTCCATTCCCACTAAAAATACTACTGGAAACTCCAGGCCCTTGGCAGAATGAACCGTAAGTAGGGTAACTGAATTTTCCCTATCCTCTGTCTTATCCACATCTGACAGGAGGGATATGGTAGATAGAAAGTCCTCTAGGCTACCATTAGGATTTTTAACCTCATAATCCAAGGCTACGGATATGAACTCCTTAATATTCTGAAGTCTGGTTTCAGCCTCTATGCCTCCCTCTTTTTCCAGTTCATCAATATAGCCTACACCATAAACAAGCTTCTCAATAAACTCATCCACACTTAAGACTTTGCTCATGGCTGCAAATTCATTCATCATGTTGACAAAATCCTTAATCTTCTTTTTAGGGCCGGCTGATAGGGTGTCAACCTTGTCTATATCCATCATAACACTGTACATGCTCTCATCATTTTGGCTGGCATACTCTTCTATCTTATTTATTGTAGCTGGACCTATGCCCCTTTTAGGAACATTTATGATCCTTTTTAAGGATACATTGTCAGCTGGATTTTGAATAACTTTTAAATAGGCCATTATATCCTTTATTTCCTTCCTGTCGTAGAATCTAAGCCCACCTACTATTTTATAGGGGATGCTGTCTCTCATGAAGGCCTCTTCAAAGGATCTGGACTGGGCATTGGTTCTGTAAAGTATGGCCATATCATTAAGGCTATAGCCTTCTCCCAGTAGTTCCATTATCTTTGAAGCTACAAAGCTGGCCTCTTCCTTTTCATCTAAAAGGCTTTCAACTACTACCTTCTGCCCTTCCTCATTGGCTGTCCAAAGGTTTTTGTCCTTCCTTTCAAAATTGTTTTTAATTACATGATTGGCCACCCCTAATATGTTTTTGGTGGATCTGTAGTTTTGTTCCAACAGTATGGTGGTGGCATTTTCAAAGTCCTTTTCAAAGTTCAGTATATTACTTATATCTGCCCCGCGGAACTTGTATATGGACTGGTCTGGGTCTCCTACTACACAGATATTCTTATATCTTCCGCTTATAAGCCTGATTAGTTCATATTGGCTCTTGTTGGTATCCTGATACTCATCTACAAATACATACTTAAACTTTCTTTGATAATAATCCAGTACTTCCTCTTCCTTCCTGAACAGCTCTATGGTCTTCAGGATTAAATCGTCAAAGTCCAGTGCATTGTAAGCCCTTAGCTTCTTTTCATACAGGGCATAAAGCTCTCCCACATTTCTTGCATAGAATTCACTGTAGTTCTGGTTTATGTATGTATCAGGATCTATCATTTTGTCCTTAAGATCGCTGATCTTTGCCAGTACAGCTCTTTCCTTGTATATATCCTTGTTTACATTTAATTCCTTAATGCATTCCTTCATTAAGGTTACCTGGTCATCTCTATCATAAATAGAAAAGCTTCTATCATAGCCAATCTTGTCTATATCCCGTCTTAAAATCCTTACACAAACGGAATGGAAGGTTCCCATCCAAATATCATCTACATTATTCTCCAATAAATTTGACACTCTTTCCTTCATTTCATCAGCAGCCTTGTTGGTGAAGGTAATTGCCAATATATTTCCTGGGAAAATTCCTCTTTTTTCGATTAAATATGCTATCCTGTGGGTAAGAACCCTGGTCTTACCACTGCCTGCCCCAGCTAAAATAAGCAGGGGGCCATCTCCAAATTCCACTGCTTCCCTTTGTTTATCATTTAAACCTTCAAGGTAATCCATCAATTACTCCTCCTAAGTATTCATTTCCTAAATATTATATACCAAGAAAAGGATTATTCCAAATAAAAAAGAGGTTCTATAATAAATGTTGGGGTGGAAAATAATTTACCCTAACATTTATTTTTTCTAAAAATAAAATGCACTCGTGAAATAAACCTGCTAAAATGTTAATTGGCTAAAAAAAACATACAAAGGAGG
>Ga0209537_1001765_pt1 | contig 23395 bp, 25 predicted proteins | sample BioPla4DNA1_FD_187698 | JGI IMG/M metagenome (GOLD analysis project Ga0209537, IMG submission 187698) | Biogas fermentation microbial communities from Germany - Plant 4 DNA1 (SPAdes) (version 2) | ecosystem: Engineered > Bioreactor > Anaerobic > Digestate | place: Bielefeld, North... | reverse complement strand
TTGGTTTTCGTAGATTCAATTATAGCAGAAAAAAGGGGGTCATTGTTTTTTTATCTAAAAAAAACTATGTAACCCTTGATATATAAAGGAAAAATTAAAAAAGTAGTGTGAAAAATTTTACACTAACTTTTTTAATATAGAGAGAAAAATATGAAAATTTATTGTATAATTTATTTATGAAAAGGGTTTTTGGATGGGAGGAGAATATGAAAGAAATAAATGTAGTATTAAGGGAATTAACAGAAAGTACAAATATAAAACTAAGATTAACAGAAATTAATAACACAGAAATATTTGATAATCTTCCTTTTTCAGCGTCAAGGGTATGTAGAAAAATTAAAGTTAATGATAAATTATATAAAATATATTTAGAAAAAGATGATATAAAAACCTTGCCCTTAATAGAGTATATTTTAAATAAGTCAGATATTGAGGATAATATTATAGAAAGAATTTTAGAAGAAAAAATACAGTGGTCTACCATAGAGAAATCTATTATTGCCAAAGCAGATAAAATGTTACTTATCGAAAGCGAAAAGATAGATGAAGTTTTAGAAATAGTACGAGAAACTTATTTAGATGAAGAAATATATGTAGGAAAGGTATACGATAGAATAATAATTATAGGTAATATAGAATATGAAGATGAATATGCTAATTCATTAAAAGAAACTATATTACAAAATATAGCTGTTAAAGTTAAAATTTCAATCAGTTATTTAAATGGAACTTTTAATGGTTTTAAAAAAGCTTATAATGATTTAGTGTTAGCTTTAAAAATAGGTAATAAGTTTAATATTAAACCAGAAATATATTATTTAGATAAAATGTATATAGAAAAGTCAATATATAATTTAAAAGAAGAATATTTAGAAGAGTTAAAAAATGAATATAAAGGTATATTTAAAGGCTTTAATTATGAGTTATTTCAAACATTAAATGAGATGTTAAAATGTAATTTATCATTAACAAAAGCATCAAAGAATTTATTTATTCATAGAAATACTCTAATGTATAGAATTGAAAAGATAAAAAAAGAAACGGGCTTTGATATAAGAAATTTTAAAGAAGCTACATTTTTGTATCTTTTATATTTAAATATCAATAGTTAATAGTTTAAAATGAGCAGTTTATCCTGCTCATTTTTTATAGATTTTGAAATATTTATTCTGCAATATTAATAAAATCAAATTTAGAAACATCAAATAAACCTTTATCTGTTATTTTTAGTGCTGGTATAACAGGCAATGATAAAAAAGATAGAGTTAAAAATGGATTAAAGTTAATATCAGGAGCAATGTCTTTTATGGCAGAATGTAAATTTTTTAAATCTTTAATAACATAACTAGATTTCCTTCCAGTTATTAATCCAGCAATTTCAAGTTGAATAGAAGCCAAAATTTTGCCATCTTTTACTATTAAAGTTCCACCATTCATTTTTTTGATTTCTTTTGCTGCTATAAGCATATCTTCATCATTTGTTCCACAAATAATTAAATTGTGGGAATCGTGGGCAACTGTAGTTGCTATAGCACCAGCTTTTAAATTTAAACCTTTTATTACTCCTAGACCTATGTTACCAGTATTTTTATGTCGTTCAATCACTGCAATCTTTAATAAATCTAAATTTGTATCACTTTTGAAATATTTACTATTTTTAAGATTGCTAATGTTTATTTTAATATGGTTACTTTCAAGTTTATTTGGAATTATTTCAATAACATTTAAAAATTTTTTGCTTTCTAGCTTTATTTCTAAATCTTTTTTAGATAAATTTTTAATATTAACATTTGATATATTAGGATAAACAAAATCTTCATTGTAAGAATCGCAAACTAAATTATTTTTATATACAACTAGATTACCATTTTTATAAACTGCTTCGATTTTAAAGCCTTCTAAATCTTCTAATATTACAAAGTCTGCAATATAACCTGGTGCAATTGCACCTTTGTGTTTTAGATTATAACATTCAGAAGGATTTAAAGTACTCATTTGTATTGCAGTTTCAGGAGAAAGACCAAAAGAAATTGCCATTTTTATTGACTTATCAATACTTCCATTAAAAATTAGATCATCTATATGTTTATCATCAGTACAAAAACAAATTCTTCTACTATTATTAATTGAAGCAGCTTTAATTAATTCAGTTAGATTTTTTGCAACAGAACCTTCTCTTATATGAACATACATACCTCTTCTTAATCTTTCGACTACTTCATCTGCAGTTACTGCTTCATGATCAGTTAAAATGTTTGCTGTAGCATAAGTGTTTAAAAGTTCATTAGTAAATCCTGCACAATGGCCATCAATTATATAGCCTGTTGATTTTGCATCCCATAATTTATTTATCATGCTTTCATCACAGTTTAAAACAGCTGGAAAGTTCATGACTTCAGCAAGACCTAATACTTTTTTTTCTTTATAAAAAGGAAATAAATCTTCCTTCTCTAGTATTGCTCCAGAAGTTTCAAATGAAGTTGCTGGTACACAAGAAGGGAGCATAAAATAAAAGTCAAAGGGGATATTTTTTGATAAGTCCATCATTATTTTAATGCCTTTGCTGCCAAGTACATTTGCAATTTCATGAGGATCAACAACGGCAGTTGTAATACCATGAAGCAATGCAGCCTTTGAATATTCCCTAGGCGTTACTAATGAAGATTCTATATGAGCATGGGCATCAATTAATCCAGGGCATATATATTTATTAGTTCCATCAATTTCAACTTTTCCTTCATAGTCTCCAAAACCAATGATATAGCCATTTTTTATAGCTACATTATCTCTAAAGGAACTATTTTGAAATACATCTATTATAGTTATATTCTTAATAACTAAATCGCAAATATCAGCTTTGCTTGCAGCTTTTATTTGAGAAATATAATTTTCTTTTTTCATAAATCCACCTCTGCATATATTAAGAAAGATATTTCAACCATTATAATTAATCTGGAACAAGTTGTCAATTCAAAAATTTATGAAAGTAAATAGCTATTTTTATATATTAAGTTAATAATGGGAATAAGATTACAATTTTAATTAATTCACTATTTTTAATGTAAAATAATATTATATTTTAGATAATATTTTATTTTGGAGAAAATATGAGTAAAAAAATATTACTATTAGGCATATCAGATGAAATACTAGTTTATTTGATTAAATATTTTAAATTAAATAATGCTGAAATATATCTTGTTTTAAGTAAAGAGGAAGCAGCTCCAATATTAAATGAGATTGAGAAAGATGTAGTAATTGTAAAAATAGATAATAATTTAGATCAAATTGAAGTACTATTAAATTCAGTAGAGCCAGATATAATATATAATTTTTACGGTAGTTATAATGAAAAACAATATAAGTTAGAAGATTTAATAGAAAATAGTTATTTAAGAACAATTTTATTTTTAGAAGCTTTATCTCATTTTAAGACATTAAAGTTTGTTAATTTAATAAATAAGGAAATTAATATTAAAGACGGAAGCTTATTTGAATGCTATAAAACAATTGAAAAGTTAATAATTGAGAAAAGTCATTTTTATAAGGATAATTATGGTATAAAAGTAATCACTAAATATAGAACTGGTGATATTGATGAAGATTTTAAAGGTATTTTAGAAATATGAAAAAGTTTTGAGGAATTATATAAAAGTTAAATTATGTATAAAAACCGTGATAATAATCACGGTTTTTATTTTGTTTTAGTTGTATAATTTTCAGGTAGTTATTATGTTAAAAATAATAATGTTAAGGAGGATTAAGATGTTTAATGAGGAAATTATGAAAGTTGCTTTAGGGGCAAAATCAAAAGTAGAATTATTAAAATCTAATAAAATTGGCTATTTTATTAGTTCAATGTTAGCAGGTATTTATGTTGGAATAGGAATAATGTTGATTTTTACAATTGGAGGACTGCTAAGTTCAGCTAATTCATCTGCAACAAAAATTGTTATGGGGTTGTCATTTGGAATAGCATTAAGCTTGGTAATTTTTGCAGGCTCAGAATTGTTTACCGGTAATAATTTTATTATGGCTTTAGGAGCATTAACAAAAGAAGTTTCTTGGGTAGAGGTAATTAAAGTTTGGATAGTAAGTTTTGTTGGGAATTTATTAGGCTCAATACTTGCAGGCTTAATGTTTGTTCAAACTGGATTAGCCTCTGGAACAACTGGAGAGTTTATAGCAAAAGCAAGTGCTTTAAAAATGTCTCTGCCAGTAAATGAACTGTTATTTAGGGGTATATTTTGTAATATGTTAGTATGTTTAGCTATATGGTGCAGTTTTAAATGTAAAGAGGAAGTATCTAAACTGATAATGATATTTTGGTGCCTTTTTGCCTTTATAACAACAGGTTTTGAACATAGTATCGCTAATATGACTTTACTAACAATAGGACTTGCATCTCCTTTGGGTCAAGTAGTTAGTATTGGAGGTTATGCTTATAATATTTTTGTTGTTACTCTTGGAAATATGATTGGAGGAGTAATATTTTTAGCAATACCATATTACATAATTTCTAGAAAACAAAAAGTAAATTAAGAAGTGTTAAAATAGAATATAGCTTTAAAGATAGAGAATTTAATTTTCGATTGTTTTTTCTAATGTCTTATTACATAATAGTAATAAGACATAAATTTTTTGGGAATATATTACATATGTTTTTTGAGAGGAAGTGTTATTAATGAATAAAGAAATTGTATCTACAAAAAATGCTCCAGCCGCTATAGGCCCTTATTCTCAAGCTATTAAATTAGGTGAGTTTATATTTACTTCAGGACAAATCCCTATAAATCCGGTAAAAGGAGAAATGGAAACTGAAATAAAGGCAGCTACTAAACAAGTTATTCAAAATATTAAGGGAATTTTAGAGGAAGCTGGCAGCAGCTTAGATAAGGTTATTAAAACAACGGTATTTTTAAAGGATATGAATGATTTTGCAGCAATGAATGAAGTTTACGCTCAATATTTTGGGGATAAGGCACCAGCTAGAAGCTGTGTTCAAGCAGCGAAATTACCTAAGGATGCGGTAGTGGAAATAGAAGCAATAGCTGTGCTATAAAATCAATTTAGACTATAATATATTATAGAAAGAAAAGAATTTTTTGGGGGATTTATATGGTTAAAAAAAACTTTATGTTCATATTTAAGATAACTCTGATCCATGTGCTTACCTATATAGTCTGTGGAATAATATTTTCAATGTTTTTTAAGTATCAAGAATCACTTAAAGTTACAGAGGGCTTTAGGGATATGAACCATATTATGGTTCAGCTATCGCCAATTTTTCAAATTGTTAGAGGTATTTTATTTGGATTAGTATTATTATTAATAAGACAATCTTTTCATGGCAAAAAATATGATTGGTTAAAATTATGGTTAATTATAATAGTAATAGGAATATTTAATACACCAGCAACTGCACCATTTTCAATTGAAGAGTTTATTTACTGTGAACCTTCAAATATGGCATGGAATTTACAATTAGGTGGATTAGCGGAAATACTTGTACAAACATTATTATTTAGTTTTTTATCAATAAGAGTTATAAAACACTCAAGTTAGTGTTTAAGGAAACTGGGCTTATTCCTTAAATTAAATGTAAGGAAAAATCTGAATAAATAAACTCCAATTAGGTTATTATAGGAAAGGATAATTTTTTTGGAGGGTGATTTATGTTTACTGTTATGGCGATAAAAATTGAACCAAGAGTAAAAAAAGCTCCAGAGGTTCAAGAGATTTTAACAAGGTATGGCTGTATTATACATACAAGAATAGGCTTACATGAAGCCACTAAGGATTCGTGTTCAAATTCAGGTCTTGTATTATTAAATCTTTTAAGTGATGAAAAAGAAGAAATTAAGAATTTACATGAAGAATTAGAAGCAATGGATGGTGTTACAGCAAAAATATTAGAAATGTAGTAAACAAGAAATAACCGCTATTTTTAGCGGCTATTTTTTTAATGTATATATAAAGTGGTTTTTTCTTTGCAAATCCAATAATTAGATATATAATTGATAGTTGGGGAAGTGAAATAGAGATTTGTAAGAGAAAGGAAGATAGTGGTGAAGAAATTTATAAAAATATCATCATTAATAAGTACTTTTGTATTAGGACTTTCATTATTTACTGCTTGTAGTAATGAAAAAGCTGAAAGTGAGCAAAAGACTATTAATGTGTTAAATTATGGAGAAAATATTGCTGAAGGTTTACTTGAAGAATTTGAAGAAAAGTATAATATAAAGGTTAATTATAAGACTTTTGATGAAATGGAAACAATGTATATAGAAGTTTCATCAGGCAAAACAAATTATGATGCAGTTTTAGTTGCAGATTATATGGCAGATAGAATGATAAGTGAAGGTTTGCTTCAAAAGATAAATAAAGAAAATATACCTAATTTAGAACAAATGAGCGAAAATGATTTAGGACAGCCGTATGATCCTAATAATGATTACACTGTACCATATATGAATGGAACTATAGGTATTGTTTATAACAAAGATTTAGTATCAGAACCAGTAGATAGCTGGAAGGTTATGTTTGATGAAAAATATAAGGGACAAATATTTATATTAGATTCAATGAGAGATGCTATAGGAGCAGCGGCAAAATACTTAGGATACTCATTAAACACTACAGAAGAAAATGAACTAAAGGAAATTGAAAAGGCTTTACTTAAACAAAAAGATTTATTGCTTACTAAGGGAGCAGACAATGTTATGGATATAATGCGTCATGGTGAAGCAGCTGTTGCCATGATTTGGTCTGGAGAAGGTTTAAATTTAAGTGAAGAATATGAAAATTTAGAATATGTTATTCCAAAAGAAGGAGCAAATTACTGGCTAGATTCATGGGCTATTCCAGCAAATGCAAATGACAAAGAGAGCGCTGAAAAATTTATTAATTTTCTCAGTGAAAAAGATAATGCTCTAAGAATTGCTGATGAAATAGGATATACTAGTCCAAATAAGCTTGCCATAGAAGAGCAAGCTGATGAAATTAAAAATAATCCTGCAGCATATTTATCTGAAGAGCTAATGAATAAGTGTGAGGTTTACAAATATATGAAGACTGAGCAATTAGGATTATACGAAGAGTTATGGCTAAGAGTTTATGCACAATAAGAATAATTATTAATAATAAATTAAACAAATAGAATAAAATGTATAATCATAGTATAATATTAATAACATCTACTAAATATAGGAGTTGATTATTATGGATGATAGGATTATAGATTTTAATGAAATAAAAAATAGAGTAAATGAAAAAGATGTAGATAAATTTGAAGCTTATATGTTTTCTTTATACTATGAGATGAGCGATGGTAAATTAAATATGGCTGAATTTTCAAGGAAGGTCATGGAGTATATGGAAAAAAACAATATATCTCAGGATAAGTTTATGAAGATGCAAACTAAGCTTATGGAAAGGTATGGTTTTGATCCTTCGGACTTAGAAAATCAACTTAAAGCTTTAGGAATAGAAAATATAATTCCTGGCGGAGGAGATATAGAAAAGGCTAAAAAAACATTAGGATTTCAAGAAAAGTACAAGGATAGGTTAAAAGTAAAAACAGTAAATAGTTATTATATTAATAATGATAAAAATAAATTAGAAATAATAACTGAGGGAACAAATGTTATTTTAAAAAGTGAAAAAAACATAGATTTAAATGATATTGAGCTAAATGAGTTTTTATGCTCCTATAAAAAACTTAATGATGAAAATCAACTTGAAATATCTATTTGTGAAAATACAAGAGAATATATTTATTAAAAAATTGACAGTTTACAATTAGCAATGGACAATTATGTGTATTGTGAGTTGGAAACTGTCAATTTTTATTTTAGCGAAAATCAATGTATGAAATAATTATATACATAAAAAATAGTAGGAATTCTATGGGGTTATAGTTTATAATAAATAAGTATGTTAATCTGAAATTAAATTTATAAATTATTTTTAATAGATAATTAACTAGGAGGATAAAATGAGCGTTTTAACAGTAAAAAATATAAACCATGGTTTTGGTGATAGAGCAATATTTGAAGATGTATCCTTTAGACTATTAAAAGGTGAGCATGTTGGGCTTATTGGGGCAAATGGCGAAGGTAAATCTACTTTTATGAATATCGTAACAGGAAAACTTATGCCTGATGAAGGTAAAGTAATTTGGGCTAATAATGTTAGAGTTGGATATATGGATCAACATTCAGTTTTAGAAAAAGGTAAAAGCATTAGAGATGCATTAAGAGATGCCTTTAGATATTTATTTGATTTAGAAAAAGAGATGAATACATTATATGAGCAAATGGGAGAAGTAGATCCAGAAAAATTAGAAAAAATGCTTGAAAGAACAGCAGTTATCCAAGATTTATTAGATAATAATGGATTTTACATAATAGATGCAAAAGTAGAAGAAGTTGCAAAGGGACTTGGTCTTTTAGATTTAGGATTAGATAGAGATGTGGATGATTTATCAGGGGGCCAAAGAACAAAAATACTACTTGGAAAATTACTTCTTCAAAATCCAGATATATTATTGCTAGACGAGCCTACAAACTATCTTGATGAAGAACATATAGAATGGCTTAAAAGGTATTTACAAAATTATGAGAATGCCTTTATATTAATTTCTCACGATATTCCATTTTTAAATTCTGTAGTTAATTTAATATATCATGTTGAAGATAGGAAGCTAACAAGATATGTTGGTGATTACTATGAATTCAAGAGACTTTATGAAGAAAATAAGAAGAGATTAGAAGCTGCTTATGAAAAGCAGCAAAAGGAAATTGCAAGACTTGAAGACTTTGTTGCGAGAAATAAGGCTAATGTGGCAACAGCTAATATGGCTAAATCAAGACAAAAGAAGCTGGATAAAATGGAGATAATAGAGCTTACAAAGGAAAAACCAAAGCCAGAGTTTAATTTTAAAATGGCAAGAACTTCTGGAAAGATGATATTTGAAACTAAGGATTTAGTAATTGGATATGATAGTCCTCTTACAAAGCCATTAAACCTTTATATGGAAAGAGGACAAAAGATTGCTTTGGTTGGAGCTAATGGTTTAGGTAAATCCACATTACTTAAAAGTTTACTAGGAATAGTTAAACCTTTATCTGGAGAAGTACAACTTGGGGATTATCAATATATTGGTTACTTTGAGCAAGAAGATAGATCAGGAAATACAAATACCTGTATTGAAGAAGTGTGGAATGAATTTCCTGGGAAAACTCAATATGAAATAAGAGCAGCTTTAGCAAAATGTGGTTTAACTACAAAACAATTAGAATCAAAGATTATGGTATTATCTGGAGGAGAAGCAGCAAAGGTTAGATTATGTAAGATAATTAATAAAGAAACAAATATTTTAATATTAGACGAACCTACAAACCATTTAGACATAGATGCAAAGGAAGAATTAAAGAGAGCTTTAAAGGAATATAAAGGAACGATACTATTAGTATCCCATGAACCAGAGTTCTATAGAGATGTTGTTACAGAAATATGGAACTGTGAAGATTGGACTACTAAGGTAGTATAAATAGCTGATTTTTCACAAAGAAAATTTATTCTAAGAAATCTAACAGTAAGTACTAAATGCAGGAAAACTAAGATATAATCAAGGAATTAAATAAATTACACTTATATTAATGGGATTGCTAAAAGGCAGTCCCATATTATTTTTAAGAAAATTTATGTAATATATCAACATATAAGGATATACATTGCATACTGTAAGTAGTAAGTGCTTATATATCAAAATATTGTTTATAAATATGGTAAAAGCGGTTAGATAGAAATGATTATGAAAGAATTAAAATTATCTATTTCCTGAAATTGAACGTTCCTAATCTATTTTTGTTGATACAGAAGAGTAGTTTGCAAATCAAGAACAAAGGCTATAAGCTGTAAAAAAGAGATTAGAAGAAAATGGACATTTATATACTGTTATTATAAAAGGAAAAGTTCCTTTTATAAAAATTGATAATATTTTGTATGAAGCTTATCCCCACGCAATTAATGAAAGTGGCATAGTAATTCATGGTGCTCGTCTAAAGAGATATTTAAAATAAGGAAATTGTTTAATAAATGTCTAGACAATGGTCAATGGATAAAATTAAAGAAGCGGATTATGTATCAATTGTTGAATTAGTAAGATTAACAGGTTCACGTTATAGTACCCTTAAATTTTATACTGAGGAGGGAATGCTTCCTTTTATACAAGGAGGAGAAAAACTTACAAGGAGATTTCCAAGAGAAAAAGCCTGTACAAGAATTGAAGAAATTAAACTTTTAAGAACTTAAGGATATAGCATTATTGAAATTAAAAAGTTTTTAGTAAATAAGAATTTATAAAAAAAGAATTACATTAAATGTAATTCTTTTTTGGTTGCGGGGGTAGGACTTGAACCTACGACCTTCGGGTTATGAGCCCGACGAGCTGCCGACTGCTCCACCCCGCGATAGTATTTAGTTTAATCAACTATTATATATATTACTATAGTCTTATGTGATAATAATTTCAAGTCTAGAATTCCTTAAATTTTGACCTTCTGAATACAAATATTCTGAAAATTTACTATTAACTCTATATTACTTAGAAATTTTAAAATAATTTTAGTTTTAGTAAGATTTTTTATAAAAAATTAAATATTAAGCTTAATATATTTTTTTGATTTTCAACCATATTATGGTTATAATTATATAAAAGGGACAAATATAATAAATTACTTTTTATAGGAATCCATACTTCAAGTAATTAAAAATTTAACAAAGTTTACTTTAATAAAAATTCTATTAAAGGAGAGGGAATATGTTAAAGGGTGTCAAAGAAGAATTATATGAGAATGAAAAAGTAAAGAATATGCAAGGGATATCAGAGGATAAAAAAGATAAAAAAACGATTTTTGAAATAGCTTTATGTATAAAAGAAAAAGTGGATAAAATTTTAACAAATATGAATAAAGAAACTATTGAAACAAAGGATTTAGAAGGTATTAACAAAGAAGACTTGAAGGAAATATTTAATATAATTGAATTATATGACACTAATAGAGAATTATTTTTAAAAACAGAATTTTTAGATACCTTGGAAAGAGAAATTACCACAATAGTAGAAATTCTATGTAAAAGGGATAACATAAAAAACTTTATAAATTTTGATAAAGAAGTCTATATGGAAGAGTATTTTGAGAATAATATTATTGAAGAAGAAGATGAGTTTTATAAGGAACATCTTGAAAATGTCTTGTTAATAATAAAGGAAATTGAAGAAACCCTTGCTGATAAAGCTTTAGAGGATTTAAATAATTTACTTACCGTCTTAAAAAATATCAAAGATATTCTTATAGATATTAAATAATAATCATATTAAGTTAATCATAAATGGGAGGTAATGGACTTCTATAAGTACAAATACACCTAAATTGGAATATATTATATTAGGGGACTAGCCTAAAAATATAGAAATTAGGTGTTTATATGGATTTCTATTTAAAAAGAAAACTAATAATTTTAAGAGATGATTTTAATACAGGTAACTGGAATTTGAAAACGTTTCAAAAATTTATGGCAGATATTAGATATAGCATTTTGAATATATCTCAGGATGAATTTATTGAGTTAATGACAATACCAAAAGAATTATTCAAAGGCTATATTTATCTAAAAGATTATTCAACATGGCAGATTAGCAATAAAAGTTATTTTTTAAAGAATATAAAAATCTTTAATGAAGAGTTTTTTGTAAAATTAGCAGATAAAATTTATAAATTGCAGTATAGTTTAGAGGATATAGTAGAAACAATTGATTTTATAGGATTAAATTTTAATGTAATGAGAAAAAATTATGGAAAGAAGATTGGACTGCCTTTAAAGAATATTGAGGAAATATTAAGAGAGTGTGTGGTAATTAATAATGAGCAATTAATTAAATTAGGACCAGTATTTGCTGAAAGAATTAATAGAGTTTTAAATATGAAAAGCTGAAAAATAAACCTAAGCTATATTTTAGCTTAGGTTTATTTTTCAGAGAGCTCTTATAATTTATAGAAATCTTTTGCTTTAGTATTATCTTGAACATCCATTAAAGCTTCTCCGAATCTCTGATAATGAACAATCTCTCTTTCTCTTAGGAAGCCAAGTATTTCTTTTATTTGAGCATCATCTGTTAAATTCATTAACCACTCATAAGTTACTCTGGCTTTTTGTTCTGCATTCATATCTTCGTGTAAATCTGCAATTATATCTCCTTTGGCTTGAATATAAGTAGCTGTCCAAGGATTTCCAGTAGCATCAACATAGAAAAGAGCTTTGCCATGGTCAGCATAATGGCCATCTAATCCTGCTTTTTTTATTTCATCTATAGATGCATTTTCCATTATTTGATGAACCATAGTTGCAATTATTTCAACATGAGCCATTTCTTCTGTTCCTATATCAGTTAAAAGAGCTTTTGATTTATTAGTAGGCATTGAATATCTTTGATTTAAATATCTTAGAGCCGCAGAAAGTTCCCCATCTGGTCCACCATATTGTGTAATTAATAGTTTTGCCATTCTAAGGTCTGTTGATTTTAAGTTAACCGGGTGTTGTAATGTTTTAACGTAATACCACATTATCTCTTTCCTCCTTTCTCATTTTCCCATGGCCATGGACTATTTACCCAAGCTTCTGGATTTTGGAAATATGCGCTTCCGAAATTTGTTAGAGGGCCATATTTCTTTTCATAGTCCCATATTAAGCGTTTTAATTCAGAAGAAAGAGCTGCGAAATCTTTAGTGGCACCCTCTGATTCAGGATGAGTATCTAAATATAAATTTAAATCAACTAATGCAAATTGCACTTTTTGAATTTCTAACATATGCTCATGTTTATTCATCATAGCTTCTTCTACCTCCTACATATCCAGAATTGCAATAAGGATCATATAAATCTTTAAATATTGTTCCTGAAATTATTGCATCATCTAAATTAAAAAAGTTTTTGTATGGTTGAGGCTGAATGTGAGCTTTAGCATAAATAGGAGGATTGAAAAGTTTATATGATTCATAGCAGTTTTCATCAGTATCTTTACAAAAAACGTTACATGAATATTTAGCAGGATTTTCTAAACAATCTTCTAAACAGCTAGATTTTTTTCCTTGACTGCAACTACCTTTGTAAGATTTACAGCTTCCCATTTTATCATCTTTGTAGTTTTTCTTATCTTTAAATTCATCCATTAGGTCTTCTAATTCTTCTTTAATATCTTTAAAATCGTCTTTGTATTCCTTTTTTTGATCTTTGCCCCTTAGCATTTAAATTTCCTTTCCCTTCGTTTTTACATTATCACTTTATGTAGAAAAAGATAAAAATGTGATAAAATTTAAATATCATTTATAAAAATTGTTATATTTTAATTTTAATTTTATTATGATATTATCTATTAGATGAATAAATAACAGAAGGTGACGAATTATGAATATAAACTTTGATGAAATATCAGGGGAAGTTATAACAAGAAGTAATAAAAAATATGATGAGGCAAAACTAAGTTGGAATAGAGCTATAGATGTTAATCCATTAATAATAATTAATTGTTATAATGAAATAGATGTAATAAATGCTATTAAATTTGTTAAAAAAAATTATCTTGAATTTAGAATTAGATCAGGCAGACATAGCTATGAAGGTTATTCAACTGGTGAAAATTTAGTAGTTATAGATGTAAGTAATTTAAAAGAAATAAGTATAGATGAAGATAAGGGAATAGTTAAACTAGGTGGGGGAGTTAGAAATAGAGAAGCCTATGAAGCTTTGGGAGCTAAAGGATATCCTTTTCCAGGAGGAGGCTGCCCAACTGTTGGAGTTGCAGGTTTAATTTTAGGTGGCGGTTGGGGATATTCAAGCAGATATTTAGGCCTTGCCTGTGACAGCTTATTAGAAATAGAAATGATAGATTATAAAGGAAATAAGCTAATATTAAATGAAAATATTAATAGAGATTTATTTTGGGCTTGTAGAGGAGCTGGTGGAGGAAACTATGGAGTAGTAGTTTCTCTAACCTTAAAACTTCCAGAAAAAGTTGATATGGGTACATTAATTAGAATAAATTATAAAAATATAAATGAAGAAGATGCTGTTAAAATCTTAGAAAATCTTCAAAATTTATATAGAAATTTAGATTATAAAATGAATTTAAAAACATCCCTTTATAATTCAAAGGAAGATGGTATTGGTATAAAATTAATAGGTTTATTTTATGGAGAGGATAGTGAGGCAAGAAAAATATTAAAGTCCATAACTGAAGTAAGCGAGAAAATAGAAGCAGATTTTGATTATATGACAATCCTTGAATGTAATAGATGGATACAAGATAGTCATCCAGAATATGAAAGCTATAAATCTGGGGGAAGATTTTTATATAAGGAATTAGATGCAAAAGATATAAGAAGTCTATTAGATATTATTAAAGAAAGAGCAAAAGGTTCTTATTATACTGCAATAACTTTATATGGTCTTGGAGGTAAAGTAAAGGAAATATCAAAAGCTCAAACTGCTTTTTATTATAGAGATGCAAAATTTATTTTAGGCTTTCAAACAGTATGGGAAGATAATAAATATAAAAATAATAACAAAGATTGGTTTTTAGCTAGATATAATATAATTACTGAATTAACTGAGGGTGCTTTTGTGAATTTTCCATTACATGAATTGAAGAATTACGAGGAAGAGTATTTTGGAGCTAACTTAAAAAGATTAAAAGAAATAAAAGAAAAATACGATCCAAATAATTTTTTTATATTTCCACAAGTAATAAACGGAACAAATGAATTATTATCTGACAATACGAATAAAAGATGATATAATTTACAAGGATAAGAAAATGAGGTGATAAAATGAGTAGCATAGCTGGTAAAGGTTGTGAAAGACTGATACCTACTGAAGAAAAGAAATCATTAGAAGAAATAGAACGTAGTATAGTTAAAAGATATAGAAAAAAAATATGGACTCGATTTGTAAAAGCAGTTAAAGATTATAAACTTGTTGAGGAAGGAGATAAAATTGCTGTTGCAATTTCAGGAGGAAAAGACTCACTATTAATGGCAAAATGCTTTCAAGAACTAAAAAAGCATGGACAGATGAATTTTGAGTTAGAGTTTATTGCAATGGATCCTGGTTATCATCCTCAAATAAAAGAGTTGCTTATAGAAAACTGCAATCATTTAGGGATACCAGTACATATATATGAAGGGAAAATCTTTGAAGTTGTAGATAAGATGGCAAGAGATTATCCGTGTTATCTTTGTGCAAGAATGAGAAGAGGTTCATTATATAATAAAGCAAAGGAATTAGGTTGCAACAAATTGGCTTTAGGTCATCATTATAATGATGTAATAGAAACAACCTTATTAAATGTTTTATATGCTGGAAACTTTAAAACTATGCTTCCTAAGTTAAAAGCACAGAATTTTGAGGGAATGGAACTTATCAGACCTTTATATTATATTGAAGAAGACGATATAAAGAGATTTACAAACTATGCAGGAATATGGCCTTTAAATTGTGCATGTATGGTTGCAGCGGAAAAAATAGGAAATAAAAGATATGAAATAAAAGATTTAATAAAGGAATTAAAGAAAAAATTTGATGGTGTTGAAAAATCTATTTTTAAAGCCGCAGAAAATGTTAGTATGGATTCTATTTTAGGTTGGGAGAAAAATGGCATAAAAACTAAATATTTAGATGTTTATGATGAGGATTAATATAGATTTTTAACAAAATGAGCTATTTATAATAGCTCATTTTTTATATTTCTATTGAAATATTTAGAATAACTTAATAAAATAATAATAGGATTATTTTTCTTTAATGTAATAATTATTAAAATTAAAATGTAATTTGTAAAAAAATACATTATTAGGAATTGAAATTTATATAAAGAAAAAACACCTTAGTAAAATATTTTTAACTCTTAAAACTTTTTTTCAGAAATGTGATGTAATAGATTAAAAATAGTGTATAATACTACTAAAGAAATTAATAAAAATACAATAAATCTATTATATTCATACAAAGTAAAGGAGATATATTATGGACAGAGAAACAATTTTAGCTATGGATCCAAATATATTAGTGAGCATGATTAACATGAAATTGAGAGATTTCTATTCAAATTTATCAGTTTTATGTGAAGATTTAGATATAAAAGAGGAAGAGTTAAAGAAGAAGTTAGAAAGTTTCGGATATGAATATATAGCGGAGCAAAATCAATTTAAATAAGGGGAGGATTTACATGAAAATAAAAAAGAGTGCTAAAATCTTTATGATAATTGCAGCAGGAGTTAGTTTAGCTGTAACTTTATTGAATGATGAAAAGAAAAAATCAAAGGAAAAAGAAAGCCAGGAAGCATAAAAATATAAAATTAGAGGAAAAGGGATAATATGAAGAAGGATTTTTTTTCAAACAAGGATGTTGTTTCCCTGAAGAATTATTATTTAAATAATAAAGTGCTTATAAATAATTTTAAAGAGTTTTTATTAAATTCAAATGATGCTTTAATAAAATTAGTCAATGGAGTATATATATATATATAAATATAGAAAAAGCTTTTGTAATGCTTTATGGGGACAATAAAAATATAATAAATAGTAATGAAGAGTTATGTATTTTGACTTTTGATGAATTTAAAAAACTATTTTACAATGATGATTTTGAAAAGTTAATAGATGCTTTAAGTAATGCTTCTATAAATTTAGAAGTAAAAATTAGAAATTATAAATCAAAGGATTTATGGATAAAGATAAAAGGTGAAAATATAAAAGATGAAAAGGGTCAAATAGTAGGATTTATTGGCTGTTTAAATGATATAACTAGAGAGAAAAAATTAGAAGTTGAATTAGAAAGATTAGTATCCTATGATGAACTTACTGGTCTTAATAATAAAAAGAATTTTAAAAGAATAATAAATGAAGAAATTAGAAATCATATTCGCTTAAAAAAAAGAGGAGCTTTTATAATGATAAATTTAGATAATTTCAAATTTATAAATGACTCCTGTGGACATGAAGCTGGTGATTTGTATTTAATAGAATTTTCTAATAAATTAAAAAAGTTAGTTAGAGATGAAAAATATGCTTGTAGATTCAGCGTTGATGAATTTATAGTATTTCTGCCATATATTAATTCAATAGAAGAAATTAATGATTTTACAAGAAAGATAATGAGTCTTTTTGAAAATTCTTATATTATAAGTGACAAGAATATTTATACAACTACAAGTATTGGAGTTTCGCTTTTTCCAGATGATGGTCAAAGTTTCGAATCCCTTTTGAAAAGTGCTGATTCAGCTTTATATAAAGCTAAAACCAATGGAAAAAATCAAAAGCAGATGTTCAATGATAAAATATCAGAAGAAATAAATAGAATATATTTAATACATAAAGGCTTAAGAAATGCTTTAGAAAAAAATGAAATGTATGTTGTTTTTCAGCCTAAAATTAAATTACATAATAATGAAGTTGATGGTTTTGAAGCATTGCTTAGGTGGAACAGTAGAGAAATTGGTTTTATAAGCCCGGGGGAATTTATTCCAATTTCAGAGAGTACAAGACTCATTATACCTATTGGTAAATTTGTTTTAAGAGAAGTGTTTTCAAAGATAAGGTATTTACTTGATGAAGGCTATGATAATTTTAAGATCGCTGTCAATTTATCAGAAATTCAGTTAAGAGATGGGGGATTAGTTAGCTATTTTAATTCATTAGTTAAAGAATATAATGTACCTCTAAAATATATTGAACTTGAAATAACTGAAAGTATGTTAATGAAATCAGTTGATAATAATATAGAGTGTTTAATGGAATTAAAAAGGTTAGGTGCTTCAATAGCATTAGATGATTTTGGAACTGGCTATTCTTCTTTAAATCATTTAACAAAACTTCCAATTGATGTTTTAAAAATAGATAGAAGTTTTTTAATTGATATGAAAAAGAATAACAAAAGTAAATATATTATAGAAAATATTATTGAATTGTCACATAAATTAAATATTACTGTTGTGGCTGAAGGTGTTGAAGAGGAAGAACAGGTAGAATATTTAAAAAGTATTAATTGTGATAAAGTACAAGGTTATTATTATAGCAAGCCACAAGAATTTGATAATATAATAAATATGTTAAGTAAAAAAGGCATTTAATGCCTTTTTTTTGTGAAATTATCTTATTATAGTAAAACTCCTTGTCAAAAAAAATAAAGTTAATATATAATGTAGAGTGATTAAATTTAAGGAGGCACATATGAAAAAAACTAATAATTTAGTAACAGGAAATATTTTAAGTACATTACTTAAGCTTTCATTGCCTATATTAGGAACTTCTTTTATACAAATGGCTTATAATATGGTAGACATGATGTGGGTAGGAAGACTTGGGAGTCATGCTGTTGCAGCTGTAGGAACAGCTGGATTTTTCACTTGGTTTGGAAATTCATTAGTATATATAACTAAAGTGGGGGCAGAAATAGGAGTGTCTCAATCTATTGGAAAAGAAGATTATAAAGGTAAAAATAAATTTATATATAATAGTTTTCTAGTGAATATAATAATGGCTATTATTTATACTCTTATTGTAATTACATTCAATAAGCAGTTAATAGGATTTTTTAAATTAGGAGATGCAAATATTATAAAACTTTCTCAAGAGTATTTAATAATTGTGGCTTTAGGACTGATTTTTACCTTTTTAAATCCATTGTTTACTGGGATTTTTAATGCGTCGGGTAATAGCAAAATACCTTTTTTAATAAATTCAGTAGGATTAGTATTTAATATAGTTTTTGATCCAATTCTTATTTTTGGCTTAGGAATATTTCCTGAGCTTGGGGTAGCAGGAGCGGCAATTGCAACAGTCTTAGCTCAGGCGATAGCTACATTGCTATTTGGTATATCCTTTATAAGAAATGGCTATAGTTTAAGCTTAAAAAATAGAAAATATATTGATAAAAAGTATATATATAAAGTATGTAAGTATGGAATTCCAACAGCTTCTCAAAATTGCTTATTTACCTTTTTTGCAATGATAATAGGAAGGATAATCGCCCAGTATGGAGCAGTAGCAATTGCTGTTCAAAAGGTAGGTTCCCAAATAGAAGCAATTTCATGGATGACTGCTGAAGGATTTTCAGCAGCACTAACAGTATACATAGGGCAAAATTATGGAGCAGGTAAATGGGATAGAATATTAAAAGGATATAGGGCAACAATTTTAATATCATCTATGATTGGAATTTTTGCTACTGTATTGTTTATATTCTTTGGAGATATAGTTTTTACCTTGTTTATACCTGAAAAAGAAGCTATGTTAAAAGGTGCAGATTATTTGAGAATTTTAGGATACTCTCAATTATTTATGTGTTTAGAAATAACTACCACAGGTGCTTTTTCAGGTTTTGGAAATACAATTACTCCATCTTGGGTAGGGGGAGTATTTACTGGATTAAGAATACCGGCAGCAATATTATTAACTAAATATACTAGTTTGGGAATTGACGGAGTTTGGTGGAGTATTAGTGGTTCTAGTATTGTAAAAGGATTATTATTAACCTTTTTATTTATAATTATGATAATAACACCGAATAAGGAAAAATTTATTAAAAGTATTGACAATTTGCAAGAAGGATCATAGAATATTAATAAAAATACATTAGAATAATCCGTTGAGAAGGAATAGTAGCTATTGTGCAAGGTTAAAGAGAGCTGAAGGTGGTGAGATTTCAGTACCGTAGCAAATAGTGAATGGGCCTTTGAGGAGTGAAGCGAAATTTATTAAAGTAGCTGATCCGTAAGTCCTACGATACAAGGAATAGGGTATGATAGTACCTGAATAGAGAGCCTTTTTAAAGGAATATAGGTGGCAACGCGGTTATATTCGTCCTATACATTTTTGTATAGGGCGTTTTTTATTATATAAAAATATTTATACTAAGATTTGTTTTAGTTATTAGCTGAAAAGGGGGGGGATTCTTATGGCATGAAGTATAGATACATTAAGCAAAACAATAAGCAATAAAAAATATATGAAAATTGGGGGTATAAATATGAATACAAATAATAATATTAGAAAAATGACAATTAATGCTATACTATTAGCTTTAGGGGCTTTATTACACCAAATAACTCCTGCTCTTGGGTTTCCAATGCAGCCGGATTTTGCAATAATGCTGCTAATTATAATAATATATTTAAATAAAGATTATAAAACAACATTAATATCTAGTATAATAATTGGAATATTTACAGCATTAACAACAAAGTTTCCAGGAGGACAAGTACCTAATATAATTGATAAAATTATTACAGGGAATATTATTTTCTTTTTCTTTTTGGCAACAAGAGATAAAGTAAAGGAGAATATAAAGATTTGCATTGCTTTACCTTTTGGAACAGCCATTAGTGGATTTACTTTCTTAACATCTGCTTTCTTTTTAGTAGGTTTACCAGGAGAATTTATTCAATTAATTATTGCTGTTGTATTACCAGCTGCAATATTAAATTTAATAATAGGAACTATTCTTTATAAAATCATTGTAAGATCATTAGCTATAAATAAGTTAAAAATTTAATAAAAAAATAAATAAAGGACTTTTTGTCCTTTATTTATTTTTTTATAAACTTATATATTTCTTCAGTATTTTCATTGATTACTTTAAAGCTATATCCATTATCTTTATAATATTTAATTATAGAAGGAAGAGCAGAAACTGTATTTTTATTTATTGCAGAACAATGCATAAGCATTACAATATTTCCATCTGAGTTTGCAAGTTTTGTAGAGTTTCTTATTATTATATCTATAGGTAATTTACAATTGGCTCCGTCTCCACAATCTCCTGTCCAGTCATATATTTTAAAATTATTTCTATGAAGTAAATCAACTAAAGATTGATCTAATTTATAAGATTTATTATTGCAGCCAAAAGGAAAACGAATTATATAGTACTTTTCTCCAGTGACTTCATAGAGGATTTCCTGACATTTTAACATTTCTTCTAAAAAAGCTTCATTGCTTGAATATAAATTCTTTCTATCATGAGTGTGACTATGAAGTCCTATACTATGACCTTCATTTTTTATTCTAAGAATAATATCTTCTTGACCTTTCACTTGAGATGATATAATAAAAAAGGTCGCTTTAACATCTTCTTTTTTTAGAATATCTAATATTTCTTCGGTAACCTTTCCTCCAGGACCATCATCAAAGGTTAAATAAATAACTTTATCATTAGAAGTTGCAAAGGTCTTTATAGGAAAAAGTAGTAAAAACAGCAGAATTATTAAAGAGGAACTTATAATCTTAGTAAAAATATTATTTTTCATAAATTTCCCTCCTAGTTAGTGTAATAATGAAATGAATTTTACACTATTTTAATTTATTATATAATTAGTATACCAATTATAATTAACAATAAAGTATATAATAAATGGAAGTAATGTAGAAATATAAAAACTAAAAAATATGTTAATTTTAGGAAAAATATGATAGAATGATAATAAAAAGTAATAAGTAGAGAAGGCATAGGTGATAAAATTGGGGAAAAGAAACAAAAGTTTAGCTTTTGTAGTTATAGGTATATGCTTTTTTATATTTCTTTTAAAAGAGAATTTAATAAATGATTACATAATTTTCAATTTGATGATATTTATGAATATAATATTAATTATTTCATTAATATATTTAAATAAAAAGTATAGAAATTTGTATAAAGTATCAGAAGCTAATAAAAGCAAATATGACATGGCTATAGATTTTTTAGAGGCTGTTCTATGGGAATGGAATAGTGAAACAGAAGAATTTTATATATCTCCTAAAATAAAAAATTTGCTATCGATAGACAAGGAAAATATTAAGTTATTAGATTTATTTTCTTATATAGCAGAAGAAGATAGAAATGAGTTAAAACTATTTTTTGATGAGATGATAAAAGATAAAATTATAGATAATTTTTCTTTAGAAAGCAATATGATTAATGATTTAGGACAAAGAATAACAGTAGAAATTCAAATAAGAAGTAATTTTAGAGACGGTGTTTTTATAATTTCAGGAATGATAAAGGATATTACTGAAAAAAAGCAGCAAGAAAATATCAATAAAGCTATTGAAAATAAAAATAGATTGGCAGTTGAAGGGTCTAAAGATATTGCTTTTTGGTGGAATGTTAGACAAAATGTTATATCATTAAATAAAAGAATTAGAGAATATATTGATTTTGAAGGAGATAAAGATATTGTAATATCTTATACAAAGTGGAGAAGTTATATATACAAAGATGATCTTTCTGAGTATGATAAGCAAATGATGAAAATAATGAGTTCTAAAACAGATGAATTTTATTCAATAGAATTTAGAATTTTAAATAAGAATAATGAAATAAGGTGGCTTGAAAGCAAAGGAAAAAAGACATTGGAGAAAAATGGAGATGTATTTATATTTGGAGCCCTTTCTGATATTACAATTAGAAAGGAAAAAGAACTTGAAAATAATTTTTTAAGTTATAATGATGAGGTTACAGGAATTACTAATAGAAGATATTTTTTTAAAGAAGTTGGGAATTTTATAGAAGAAAATCCTAATGAAAGTTTTGCTGTTATTTTTATTGATTTAGATAATTTTAAATATATTAATGACACTTATGGACATGATGTTGGGGATTTATTATTGGTTGAATTTACAAATATAATAAAAGGAATGGAAATAGAAAACTCTCTTTTTTCTAGATATGGCGGTGATGAGTTTTTATTAGTAAAATACAAGGTGTTAGAAATAGATGATATTAAAAGTATGCTAGATAATATAATTAAGGAATTAAGCAAACCTATCTCTATTAATGATATAGAGGTTTTTTGTACCTTAAGTATTGGTGTTAGTATCTATCCTTCTGACGGAAAAGATATTAACACATTATTAAAGAGGGCTGATATGGCTATGTATCTAGCAAAAATAAATGGTAAGAATAGATATGAAATATTTGATATGAATATGTTAGAAATATTAAATAGGGAGTTTGAAATAGAAAAGAGGTTAAGGGTTGCTTTAGATAATAATGAAATAAAAGTGCTATTTCAACCTAAAATAGATACAGAGACAGAAGAAGTAATAGGTTTTGAGGCTCTTGCAAGATGGGAGTGTCAGGCTTTGGGAATGGTTTCACCTAAGGAGTTCATTCCTATTTCAGAATCTTCAGGTTTAATAATACCGATAGGTAATTATATAATACTATAATAGTGCATTTTTACTTGAATAATTTTACAGTTGAATAAAAAAACTGATTCTTAAGCTATTTTTAATGACTCAAAAATTTTTTCTATTGGTGTACCGCTTATGGCAGCTTGGTAAATATATA
>Ga0209537_1001762_pt1 | contig 23425 bp, 21 predicted proteins | sample BioPla4DNA1_FD_187698 | JGI IMG/M metagenome (GOLD analysis project Ga0209537, IMG submission 187698) | Biogas fermentation microbial communities from Germany - Plant 4 DNA1 (SPAdes) (version 2) | ecosystem: Engineered > Bioreactor > Anaerobic > Digestate | place: Bielefeld, North... | reverse complement strand
CAGGCCAGCTATTTTATGTCTACTAATCTTAGGTGGTCTTGTCGTTGTGCCTTTTTTCGCTGTCAGGAGTTTTAGAAAATTCTTAAAATTTTTTCTTAAAAACTCTTGACTTTAATTAGCTGGTCTTTCTTTTTTTATACTACTAAATTTGCACGAATGCAACTGTTAAGATTAAAGCAAAAGCAGGATTGATGACCTGATACATCAGTCCGGAATTAATTGTTATGATAAAGACAAAAAGGCACAGCAATATTAGTGGGTTTTTTATGCCACCATGTGTATTATTAAATGCTTTGTTCTGCTCATTTTCATGCTCTGCCGGCAGCATCCAAATAAAGGCTAAACCGATTACAAGGCATAGCCCGATAAACGGCGAGAGATTCATGGCAACCACGTTGACTGCAATCATCAACAGATTGGAATAAATCAGTACATCTGCACAGGATTTAATACGCTCGTTCTTGGGTGTAAAAGCTCTGAGGAAAAAATCCATGTGCCACTGCACAGCCGCTAAAGTATCCGCTGACAATCAATCCACCCAACCATAGAGAGGATGGGGCAAAAAAGAAGGGAACGGTAACAATAAGGCATACGCCCATGCCACCGAGCATTATTCTTTTGCTGTTCCCCAGGATCTAACGAACAGACCGCAGGTAAAAAGCCCAATGAAATGTGCAATTATGGCAGCCAGTATATAACGCCCGGCATCTGCTCTATACAGATCCAGCAGGCTATAGAGCACCTGTCCCTCAAACAGAAAAGAGAGAAGATACGCAAAGGAAAATGAAAATGCCGCAACGGAAAGCCTGCGAGAATTTAACAAATTATGTCCGTTCATTTTATACCCTCCAGTTTAACGAAGCTTCCGTCTTTTTAATGCATTTGTAAAATGCCGTTCGTCAACTTAGCTCATTCGAATAATTCTCGTACCAATGAATTGTCTTATGATTAATCTATTATAATCTAATTTTGCGTTGTTCATTCTATGCATATCAACTTCTTTACTTGAGAATATATGTTAAGTGATAACAAAATCTATTAGATCTTCACATTGTAAATATACCCCAAATAGACATTTAAGCCTTTACTTATAGTAGTAAAACCAATTTCCATTATACTCTTTTTCACATTTTTCCTGCGACGCAAAAACGCAATCATTAATCGCATTAACAGGGTATCCATTTTCTTTCATTCGTTTCAAATGATATTTATTAATTTCTTCAGTTAAACCACTATCTCTTGCTTCTTTTAAATCTTCATTTTTACGAAAAATATATGATACAAAGTAATTATCGGCTTCAATGTAAGCCCCAAAATCTATAGATGAATATAACTGCGGGAATTTACTTACAACTTCTTTCCTTGTTATTTCAACTATCTTTTCCCAGTTTGCATTTTTATCTTTCATATATCACCAATTTCTTTCTGGTTAAATTCTTCAGAATAAACTCCAATATCATCTTTTATAATCTTTGCTGTATTCATTTGTACTACCTCGCATTGCATTTTACCCATAATAACATATCTTATCGCAAATCGCAATTTGTGTTTTATTTGATTCTCATTTCATATCATTATTAGCTTCTGTTTTTTCAATTCTATCTACCCAACACGGCTGATTGCATACACTTTAGTGATTTTATTTTATCATCTTTAAACTCATCAATCAAACAGTATCCATGTTATCTTTTAAAAAGACCATCATCCGGTAATCATTCCTTGCTGCCCAAAGGGATTTATTATAGTTCACATTTGAAAAGACTATTGTCTTTGTAAATTCTGAATTTATTGTTCAACCCTCCTAAATTTTTATAAATATAAGGATTCATCTGAGCTTTATATTTATTATAAGCTCAGACTACTGAGCTTTAATATATCTATTTTTCATACATAATTTACCCCTTTCATAGTTTTCTTTATTGTATCATTGACAATCCCAAACTTCAACAACATATTCGTTTGGAAACAAATATGTTCCATTATCCCTATCATCTTTCGCAGTTCTTTTTTACATGTAATAAAAAGAATTATTAAAGATGTCAATGAAAATTCCTATCTCAATTACAGGAAAGGTCTGATGCCATTCATATAAGATAGATTTTATCAATTTAACCTTATTACAGGTATCTTTTAATAAATCAATAACACTATTTAAGTGATGTACTTGTACCCAAGTATTCTGCTGTACTAATAACATTTGCAAAGCTGCGGCCCAGTGAAGCCATAAAAGTGGATTGAACTATATCTGCAGGTATGGTTTCGCCGTTGAAAACCAGATCTTTTGCTGCACAGCAATCATAAAGAAGTATATTGGAATATCCCAAATCAAAAGCTGCTCTGACTGTTGTATCTACGCAATGCTGTGTCATCATGCCCGCAATAACTAATTGATCAATTTTATGCAATTGCAGAAAACTATGTAGTTCTGTATCTTTAAAACTGTTCGGAGTGTGTTTGATAATAACTTTTTCCCCTTCAATTGGCTCGATTGCTTTATATATTTCCGTGCCGACTGTTCCAAACTTAAAAAAAGCAGCGTCCTCTTTCATGTTAATATGCTGAATAAATACCACCAAATCCCCTTCTGCTCTGAACCTAGCCAGCACACTTTGAATGTTTTTCGCCGCCATAGCAGCATTCGGTAACGGATAAGCCCCATTTTCAAAATAATCATTCTGAACATCAATAATTAGTAATGCCTTTTTCATACCTTTCCTCCTTCATTTCTTGCTTTTAGCTGTAAAATTACTCACTTATTTCGATTTTTACGTCAACTTCAACGTTTCCTTTAATCATAGACCATACAGGGCTAATATTACTGCTTTGAGTATTTGTCAATATAAATGGATTATAATTTATATAAACATGGTCTTTTACTTAATTAAGCAAAATAAAAACTGGAATGAGCCTTGATTCTCAGTCTATTCCAGTTTATTTTAAAATATATAAAATCCAATGTTGTCTAATCAGCTTCACTTCGCAGTAAGGACTTACTTTTTATCCTTGGAACCGCTATGTAAGCTCACACGATCAGGAATCGCTTGGTTATGGAAACGAACCCGATAGTGCTTTATATATGCCTCATCATTATCTCTCGATTCATTATCCAGCAAGAAGGCATGCAGCTGGCCTTCAATATTAGGTGCCAATTTGTTTTCGTCCAGATCCCAGTAAGTAATGCCTTCCGGTTCTTCTCAGGGGATACCTATATTATAGGCATAATTAAAACTACCGCTGCCACTCCGGGATCTTGCCAAAAGAATACCGGATGGATAGTCGAAAAGGCGAATGCCTCCATTTTCTCCGTTATCGTCATAATGCCCATTGATCAAATACAGCATGGAGCCATCCGGTGTGAAAGCACCACCTTTCATATGGTGCATTTCAAAAGTTTCTCCGTTGGGCTTTGCAAAGAATTTTTCACTAAAATGCTTCAATGACAATACACCGGATTTCAGACTATCTTTATCTATCTGATATAAGTGGGCAAGATTTTTTCCGCTGATAGTAGAGTTTGATGTAATGTGAAAATGGAAATTTCCACAGTCTTCCTCTTTGAGTAAAGTACCAATTGGAATCATCGGTAGTGACTCCCTGTAATTCATCGCTCCATCCATTTTCTCTGTCTTTCGGGTAGTTCTTTTCAAACTTAACAGAAATCATTATTTACTCCCCCTATCCAAATAGATAATTTGCTCAATTATATCACTCAAAAGTAGAAAAGTAAAACAACAAATATCTAGCTCTGCCTAGTGTTTATAAACAACCTTGTGTTTACATAATTTTAGATATGTTCTTCCAAATATAAATCCGTGACTTAGAACCTAGCTTGAATACGGTTCAAAATCACGGAATTCCCTTTATATTAAAGCACTTTTACTCTCTTATTTATCCACCCTTGTTATCAATGCAACTTTATGAATTAATCAATAGTTCCCGTCTCATCAAAATATCTACCCTTCAGTAACTTCCCTGTATGCCCACAAAGATGAAAATTTAATTCCCATTGCATTTCATTGTACCATAATTATATAAAAATTACTTAACCATTCAGACCCAAGCGTAACATTAACCTATATTGGCATTAATCAAGATTAGATGGATGATGTTTATCTGAATTTATAAGGCAAATAGCCTTTACACTTTAAGTAAAAAATACAAAAATAAAATCAATAAAAAAAACTGTTTAACTGAAAATCATTGTTGATAGAAATAATGTTCGAAGCTATTTATTTTATAGTATTTTAAATTTTATGCATAATATTAATTTAAATCGGCAAAAATAGTATCAATTGATACTATTTTTATTGACTCTTAATTTTTATAAGTGTATAATTATATTATAAGCTTATATATTAGGAGTTGTTTTGCAACTAATGACAAAAACAATTAAAGAAGTCGATGACTTTCTTAATGAAGTACATAAAAGGTTAAAGACTTCAAAAGATAACCTTTACATAGTACGAAAGAAAGGTAAAGACAAAACAGATGAGTTCAGAAGTATGTATAACATTAGTTCAGATATAGTCTGTGAAGAGATTTTGAAGAATGAAGAAATATACATAAAGTTAAAGCTTAGAAATAATGTAGTATGTATGTCATTTCATCCTAAAGAATTCGATTTGAAGTATCCTTACAATTAAAATGATACTTATACCTTTAAAAGGAGGTCTAATCAATTTCATCTTAAACGATTTCCTAACTGGCATATAATACTACTATAGGGAGTACATGGGGGGGCTGTTATGGGATTTTCTATGATTAGCTATTGTTATGAGTGTGACAAGGAAGTAAAAGTAATTTTGAAAGAGCAAGAGATTACAACCGATATTAAGGGAACTAGCGTCTCTTATATTGGTAATATTGCTTATTGTAATGAATGTGGTGAAGAAGTCTATATATCAAAGATTGACGACGAAAATATAAGAAAGGCAAATGAAAAATACCGTGAGGCAATTGGAATTATACAACAAAGTGAAGTCAAAGATTTGCTTACAAAATATAATATCGGACAGAAACCATTAGCTAACTTATTAGGTTGGGGAGAAGCTACAATAGCTAGGTATGTTAACGGATTAATGCCAACAAAAGAATATAGTAACAGGTTAAAGGAACTTTTTAATACGCAAAAGATGAAAGAGCTTTTTGATAAAAGAAAAGATGTTTTAACTCCTGTAGCTCAACGAAAAGTAGAATCAAAATTAAAAAAACTTTTAGAAACGAATGAAGCGGATATCAATAGACCGCTTCAAGTTGCAAACTATTTTCTTAGTAAGATAGATATTGAAGCTGGCGAGTCCATTACTCCTTTAAAAATCCAAAAGCTTGTTTGTATTTCTCAGAGCTGGATACTTGCATTATTTAAAAAAACACTTTTCAATGAAGACATACAAGCCCGGCAACATGGACCTGTGATACCCGATTTGTATATGCATTTCAAAAACCAAGGCTTCAATAGTAACGATAGTTTACCGAAGGTCAATGATTTTGATATTAATATATTTAATGAAGAAGAAAAAAGCGTGTTGGAAATGGTCTGGAAAGTTTATGGTAAATATGATGGTAAATACTTGGAAAAGATATGTCATATGGACGAATCGTGGAAAACTGCCTGGGAAAAGAGGGAGGAAGCTAATAGAGGCACAGTCGTAATTTCCAAAGAAAGCATGCAAAAATGTTATACCAAGTTAAAAGAACAACTAGATTTTGATATTAATTCAATTAATAGCCTAAATAAACTATGTTGCTATTTAAATTGTATAGATTAGATTTATTTATATTGTAATAAACCTAAAAGCACTAGAATACACCTAATGCTTTTTATATTAATCAAAAACAGAAAAGAGCCTACAATTTTTAATTCCTCATTGCCCTTACCTGCGGGATCATCTATGCCTCAATCAGCATCCCGGCATAACAGTCAATGGAAAGGGTATTATTTTTTAGGGGTGCTTGCAATGGACTTTCCCATTTTTTGTGGAGTTTTTTAAGTTCCGGAATGCTCGGTTTTCATTATACCAAAAACAACACATCGACCGGTATAATCACTGCTTTCTTACATGCTTCAATTCTTTACTGCATTCATAGTTTTCCAAATTGCCATTGGATGCTGTTCTATATTCTCCAATAGCTCTCCGGAAAATAATAAGTCTGGCTTATAAACTCCAGCAGCAAATCTATGTAAATATTCTTTATGCTTTGGTGTTAAAACAACACTGTTTGCAAGAAAATCCTTTACTTCAGATCTGGCTTTATCCAATTCAAGCCTTTCACTTTTTACCAGCATGGGATATAAATCCTTATAAACTGTCTGCTTTTTTAATCCATCCACATGGTCAGGTGAAAATCTAAGTTTTACTGCTTCTCCTGAAATGGAACCGTAAAAAACTACTGCATTGCAATAACTGTCATAATCCCCTTCAGAAAGGATACCATACTTCTTCACATTATATAAATCGTAAAAATCCCTTGCCGCAAGACGGTTAAACAAGGCTGCTGTTTTAGCAGCTAAAAGTTCGATATAGTGTAATGTTTTAACTTCTCCCCTGATGCCAAACAGCTCTGTATTTATTTTTCTCATCACAGGTGGCCAAATATGATGTCTTAAAGAATAGTTGATTTCAATTTTTAAATTATCATAATTACCCGCATTGTTTTGGAAACGAGCTACAATGGATTCTAAAGCAAAATAATCTTTGGATTTTTGTGATATATTATATCCTTCCCTCTCTAAGTACCCATGTAGTATTTCTTTTACCCTTATCCGTTCCTCAAGCACCTTTTCTCTGTTATCATAGGAGTGAAAATCCAGATCGATATCCACAGATAATCTGGGCAAAGCAAAAACGGTCAGGTTTAAAGCAGTTCCACCCTTTAGAACTAAACGCTCTCTTAAAAAAGCATTGCTATTTATAAATTCAAGTATCAATATTAATCGGTGAACTTTCTCTACTACATCTTTGTGAAATCCTGTCTTCTCAGAAAGTTCCAGGTAATATTTTTTATCTGCCCTAAACAAAAATATCACCCTTTCCTTCCAGAGGTTTTGGCACTATGAGACCCCATCGTTTTATGAGCATACCGTTATCGCTTTTTGCTTCTTTATCTAAATAACTTTTCGTATTTCCTGTCCTTTTTTCTATCTGACTCAAAAAACCATCTGTTATCCCCAAAGACTGCTGATATCGTTCCAAGAAATAACCTGCTTTTTTATAAAGTATCTGTTTATCATATATTTCAAGATATTTTGCCAGTTTCGCTTCATCAAGAACTCTGCATATTTTTAATATCTCATCCAGCTCATAGACACCGCCGCAATAATCTAATCTATCCAGTGAATCAACAACTGTTCTTTCAAGGTCCGTAAGCCTAATATTATTATTCAGACGGTAATGGGCAATTCCTTCCTGAATTCCCTTACCTACATATTTGTATAAAACACCTTCAAATTCAAAATCGGATATCTTTTGCTCTGATGCTACATAAACTAAAAAACTTACTTGGTGGGATAATCCATGGATCTCAAATGCAGAGTGGTAAGTCAAATAAGCATTATTATTTATTTTGCTTGCAACTAAATACCGGTCAGCCGTTGCTTTTCTGTTTTCCAAGTTAACAGCACAATACAAGTTTCGACGCACACGTTTTACAAGGCCTTTTTTTACATATGAATTTAATATGACTTTTGTATTTTCTACGCTCCCTACAACTTTTTGAGCATCTTCAAGGTTAAATACCTCAAGTTTCAAAAAATCCTCATAATACTTCATATTAATCACTCAGTTTCTTATTTTTCTTTTAAGTCAATAATATCATTAACTTTCCGGTATAATTTAATACTATTATAATTTAAGTTTCGTATTTTTACAATAGATTAATAAAAACATTAACTTTATAATATAAAAATAAAACTGCAGTATTTATAAGCCAACTACTTAAGATATAATAAAACCCGAATTTGTGTCATCAAAGCTGTTGTTAACAGATGCTCCTTCGAAAATATAAAACAGTTGATGGAATTGATGTCTATGAGCCATTTTTATAATATCTTTTCGCAGGAACATATTATAGCTCTTTATCATTATCCTGTTCTATTACCTGATTTATAAAATTAATTACATTGTCTGAGAAAAAATAATCTTCATGAGCAATATTATCGAATATTTTTATTTTCGCATTATTGAAACTGCATGACAGTTTTCTTGTAAGGACGAACTTAAAACTTTATCACCGGTAGATCCAATAATATAAACCGGGCATTCAACCATTTTCAGCATATTCTGCAGTGCGTATATTATTTGAAATAAATACCTTCAACGGTCCCCAGAATATGGGGATGATTTTGTTATATAAATCTGAAATGTCTCTGTATCCTGCAGCGATAATCAAAGAGTGACATTCCCTGACACTTGCCAGATATGTTGCGATTCCTGCTCCATAACTATGTCCAATTATTATAATCTTACTGTCGGGATAGTGATTTTTTACCCATTCATATAGATCTTCCACGGATTTTTTCATCGTTTTTAAATTCATTTTACCGCTGCTATCCTGAGTTCCGTAATAATCCACTGAAATAAACGGGCAATCGAATTTAGAGGAATACTTTCCAACAGAATTGTATGCAATATAATTGGAACCGCCAAAAAACAATATTACCTTTTTGCTATTTTTCGAATCAAGATTATTGCCGTAACCGGTTAATGTATCATTAAACTGAATTAATTGCGGAGTACAAGAAATATTTGTCATCTTTTTAGCTTTTTTATAAAATGAATAGCTTATTGTTTGCATAATAAAATTACATCCAAACTCCGCTATTAAGAACCACATTATGAGCTTTAATAAAATCCTGATAATATCCATCTTTTTCCCCATTTCATATTCCCTCATATTTCTTTTATCAAATAGATACGTTTTATCAGTCTTGTTTATACGTGACCGTAACTTGCAGTAAGATATTATCCATTTTTTCTTACCGATTTCCTCTTAGTAATATATTTTCACTTTTCAACAATCCTTCTAAAGAATTCTATTGCTCCTTTCACATCACTTTCATTTGGGTGTCCTTTGGCAATTCCACCAATCAACTTAAAAGGCCCAAATGTGTCAAAACCTCTACATCCATATGTTCCAATCAACCGGGAGGACTTCTCTGTAATGATCTGCTCTATTTTCTTTGTGTAATTTCCTTTTACACCATAAGTATATATAAGAAATACTTGTTTATTACTTGGCAGATTGTTCTTAGCAAAATCCATAACCTTCTCACTGAATTTACTAAAATATATCCCTGATGCAAAACCTATTACATCATAATTAGATAGGTCTTCATTTTTACATTCAACCACATTAATTAGCTTTACATCATACAATTCTTTAATGGCATCCAAAAGTTTTTTTGTATTTCCATGATGTTGGGAATAGTATACAATTGCTATTTTCATAAAAGCCTCCTGTTTTTACCGATCTTTCTTTTGTAATCGAGAAATATTCTTGTATATCCGATAAATCAAAAATTTATTCTGTCCCCTTTATATTATTGAGTATCCATTGATCAATTATCACGGCCGCTTCCTCGGGTGTAAGAGTAGTATTATCAAGGAGCGTCATCTTAGGCTCTGTCTTATCTGCATTTTCTTTTAGCCATCGATTGAATTCCAATGAGCTTTTCACCCAATTTTCATCAGTCACACCTCTTCCAACTCGCATACGACGTTCAATCAACTCATCATCACAAACAATGGCAATGAAAAAATAGTAGAAACTTTCCACGTTGATTTAATTATATATTACACAATTGATATTTTCCATTAAAAACAATTCCATAATGATTTTTTATATTTTGTGGGCATGGTTTTACATCTACTCCGGTTCGTCAAGGGAAAGTATGAAGGTAAGGTTGTCTTCAACTATGTCGAAGACACGCAAACTTGACGGAGTAATGCATTTTGCAGATAATTGGGGTTGTCTTCGACTATGTCGAAGACAACCCTGACAAAGATGGTACGTATAAAACGCTCCATAAGTTGGGTCAGAAAGTAGAAGGAGTTAAAAAGGTGTCGTGTCGAGTTAAAAATGTGTAGTGTCGGATCAGTAAAGTTTAAAGAGCAACTGTTGCAATCTTGAGATGTTTTAGTCAAAGAGAAATCGAACCGCTACCGTCTCCGGTATTAGCCATGTCACAAATATACACGATTCTGTACACAAAATCGGCAGATAACCAAATCCGATTATCTGCCGGTTTATATACGTTATTTTATCTTACTTGGTTCATACTCAACATTTAACGTAGAACCAAACTTTCACGGACGATTCATTTTCTTTATCAAACAAGTTCTTATCAGACAACACCAAAGAGTAAATCTCCATAGGTGGGTATCGGCCACAAGCTTGCATCCACCATGGTTTCAAGTTTGTCGGCAGCAGCGCGCAGTTCGTTCATAAGCGGGATGATGTCATTCTTATAAGCACGGGCATGCTCCAGAGAATCTCCTTCATGCGCATCAACTTCTTCTATCTTCGCACTTAGCGAGTCGATATATGTCTTAAGGCTGGATGTCAGTGATACTAGCTTATCCAGCTCTTCCTTGACGAATGACGAACCTGCACCTGCTGCATTGAGGGAAGCAACGGTATCTGCAACCTTTCTGACATAGGCCAACGATGCCGGAAGAATTTGCCTGCTTGCCATTTCAATCATGGTCAGAGCTTCTATGCGTATTGTCTTGATATAATTCTCAAGACAGATTTCATAACGGGAATGTACTTCTACGCTGCTCAAAACGCCATGCTTTTCAAGTACCTGGATGTTCTTTTCAGCGATAAGTACGGGAATGGCATCGACAGTGCTCTTCAAATTGGGCAGACCTCTTTTCTCGGCTTCAGCAACCCATTCCTCGGAATAGTTGTTGCCATTGAAGATAATGCGCTTATGGTTCTTGATGATCTTCTTCACTACAGCATTCACTTCTGCCTTGAAGTCCGCAGCCTTTTCAAGGCGGTCGGCAATCTGACTCAGAGTTTCAGCCATAATGGTATTGATTATTAAGTTCGGAGTAGCAATGGACTGTGAAGAACCCACGGACCTGAACTCAAACTTATTGCCTGTAAATGCAAAGGGAGAGGTTCTGTTTCTGTCGGTGTTATCCTTCGGAAGAACCGGAAGTGTGGAAACACCGATTTCCAGGGTTCTGCTATTTCCGTTGTTTTTGACAACTCCGGTTTCTATTTGCTCGATAACACAGGTCAGCTCGTCGCCAAGGAATATGGACATGATTGCCGGAGGTGCCTCGTTTGCTCCAAGTCTGTGGTCATTTCCGGCTGTGGCAACGGAGAAGCGCAACAGATCCGCATATTCATCGACAGCCTTGATGACTGCAACGAGGAAGACAAGGAACTGTGCATTGTCCAATGGTGTAGTGCCGGGATCAAGGAGGTTCTTGCCCTCATCGGTTGAAATGGACCAGTTATTATGTTTACCGGAACCATTGACGCCTGCAAACGGCTTCTCATGCAAGAGACAAGCAAGTCCGTGCCTGTCGGCCACTTTTTTCATTATTTCCATGGTTAGCTGGTTATGGTCGGTTGCTATATTGGTAGTGGCAAATATCGGAGCCAACTCGTGCTGCGCGGGCGCAACTTCATTATGCTTGGTTTTAGCGGAAACTCCAAGTTTCCAGAGCTCTGCATCCAGATCATGCATGAAGTTGGATACCTTTTCTTTCAGAATTCCGAAATAATGATCTTCAAGCTCCTGTCCTTTAGGAGGCTTTGCACCAAACAGGGTTCTTCCTGCGTAGAGCAAATCCTTACGCTTCATGAAGTATTCCTTGTCAACAAGGAAGTATTCCTGCTCAGGCCCTAAGGTGGTTACAACCCTCTTGGTAGTGGTATCTCCAAAGAGTCTCAAAATACGAAGCGCTTGTTTGGAGAGTGCCTCCATTGAACGCAAGAGCGGAGTTTTCAGGTCCAGAGCTTCGCCGGTATAGGAACAGAAAGCGGTAGGAATATACAGTGTTTTATCCTTAACAAATGCAGGCGAAGTACAATCCCATGCGGTATATCCTCTGGCCTCGAAGGTTGCACGAAGACCTCCGGAGGGGAAGGATGAAGCATCGGGCTCGCCCTTGATTAACTCCTTGCCTGAGAATTCCATAATGGCTTTGCCGTCTCCTGTAGGTGACAGGAAGGAGTCATGCTTTTCGGCAGTAACGCCGGTCAGCGGCTGGAACCAGTGGGTAAAATGGGTTGCACCCAATTCAACCGCCCAATCTTTCATCACACAGGCAACGACCTCAGCTACATCCGCATCAAGCGGAAGGCCTTCCTTAATTGTCTTCTTCAGTTTCTTATAAATAGGTTTTGGCAGACGTTCCTGCATTACCGTATCACTAAACACAGCTGAACCAAACATACCGGAACAGACTTCATCAGTGCATTTTGACCTCTCATAAATACATTTTTCCATAATTAACTCTCCTTTCAAAATACTATAAAAGCTTGATCTAACAATAAAATTACAATAATTTCCGGTTCATTACCGGTTATAAACCAATAGAAGAACGCAAAAAAGGCATTCCACTCTCTTAGTGAAACGCCTCTGTTTCTGTTAAAACACTATTTAATTGCTTCAGGCTTTGATAACCAGAATCCTCCTTTGGATTCTATATCAATAAATTGCCTTCCGATAATGTCACTAAAAATAACCTTTTATAAATGCGTATCAATTATAGCAGTGATTGCAGGAATCCGCCAGTCTAATTTCATGCTTTGTAATGCTGCATCACATCACGCAAAATACTCAACCCTTCTTGATGCATCTTTTGCACATTGCCTTCAACTATAAAAGGCCCTTATAACAACCACTAACAATTCTGCTTCTATAGTCCATCGAATAATTCAACTTTACTACATTATAGCAGACTCTTCAATATTTTGCAAGATATAAAATTAAAAATTTCATTTTAAAATTAAATTTAATAAAACCGCTATCATTTATACCCTGCATTTTTATTGTCCGATCAGTTTTCTTAGCAAGACTTCAGCCTTGCGAATATCTGCCTTGCCACCGGTTTTCTTCATAATATAGCCGAACAGCATGTTGATGGCTTTGTCCTTACCGCCTCTGACATCGGCTACCACCTTGGGATTGGCATCGATGGCTTCCTTGCACAAGCTTTCAAGCTCCTCATCGGAGATACCCACAAGATCCTCCGGCTTAATAAACTCCTCTACCGATTTTCCGCTATCCAGCATCTTTTGCAAGGTGCTCTGGGCAACTCCGATGTTGATTTTTTTCTCATCGGCCAGCTTTACAAGAGCGGCAAACTGGTCAGCGGAAATCCTTATATCAAATAATTCCTTTTCTTCCTCGGTATCCATATTTGAAAAGATAGTGCCAACAATCAGGTTAGCCGTATTTTTGACGCTTGCTCCCTCGGCCAGCGTCCCTTCGAAAAATTCAGCCACCTTTCTGTACTTGAAAATCAGTCTGGCTGTAGCTTCAGGAAGCCCCAGGTCATTCACGTACCGTTTGAGCTTGTCAAAGGGAAGCTCGGGCAAGGATTTTCGAATTTCTTCCACCTTCTCATCATCTATACTGAATCTTAGAATATCGGGATCAGGGAAATAGCGGTAATCATCGGAGTTTTCCTTATCACGCATAGGGGTGATGCTATTGGTTCCCTCGTCGTAACGCATGGTCTGCTGAACAATGATTCCTCCCGCATCCAGAATATCAGCCTGTCTTTCAGCCTCGGCTATAACGGCCTTTCGAATGAAACTCAAGGAGTTTATATTCTTAATTTCGGTTCTCACACCGAAACGGGAATCACCGGGCTTTCGCAGCGAAAGATTGACGTCGCAGCGCATGGAGCCCTCCTGCATCTTGCAGTCCGATATCCCGATATAGCGCATGGTAAGCTGAAGCTTTTCGGCATACTCTCTTGCCTCTTCGGCAGAAGAAATATCCGGCTCGGAAACAATCTCAATCAGCGGAACACCGCCACGGTTATAGTCAATATAGGTATACCCGTTCTCATGGACCAGCTTTCCGGCATCCTCCTCGATATGAATGCGGGTAATGCCGATGCGCTTGCCGCTGTCCAACTCGATATATCCCTTTTCACACAGAGGCTCATCATATTGAGATATCTGGTAAGCTTTGGGCAAATCGGGATATACATAATTTTTTCGGTCCATATGAGATTTGGTATTAATTTTGCAGTTCAGCGCCAGGCCGGCTTTAATGGCATATTCCACCACCTTTTGATTGAGAATGGGAAGGGATCCCGGCTGACCGGTGCAAACAGGGCAGCAATGGGTGTTGGGCTCTCCCCCGAATTCGGTGGTGCATCCACAGAAAATCTTGGTTTTGGTTGCCAGTTCTACATGGGTTTCAATGCCACAGACAATTTCATAATTCATATCCCGGCACCTCCTTCGTAATCGCCAATCACTTTTCCGGCGCTTTGTTCATAAAAATGAGCCACTTGAAGCACTGTTGCCTCATCAAACTTCTTACCGATGATCTGCATGCCGATGGGAAGTCCTTTGGCGTCCTCACCACAGGGAATTGAGATGGCCGGAACGCCTGCGATATTGACGGGCACCGTGCAGATATCCGACAAGTAAATCTCAACCGGGCTTGCACCCTTGTAGTTCAGTGGGAATGCAGTATTGGGCGCCGTAGGAGCAACGAGCACGTCACATTTTTCAAATACGGCATCGAATTCCCGATTTATCTCTTCACGAATCAGGCAGGCTTTCTTGTAGTAAGCATCATAATAACCGCTGGACAGCACATAGGTTCCCAGCATGATGCGGCGTTTTACTTCGTCGCCAAAGCCTTCGCTCCTGGTTTTAACAATCATTTCCTCAATGCTGGCATAAGAAGATGTGCGATAACCATAACGGATGCCGTCATATCGTCCGAGGTTGGAGGATGCTTCGGCACAGGCGATAATGTAATATACCGGAAGCGCAGACTTTAAGGCCGGAAGCCTGATGCTTTCTATCACGGCACCATTTCTTTCAATCAGCTTTATGGCTTCCTCTATCTTTGATTTAATCTCCGGATTGATTCCGTCAAAGAACTCCTCAGCAACACCGATACGCATGCCCTTGACATCCCGGTCAAGGCTTTCGGCCAGAGAGGATCCATAGTCATAATCCACACTGGTCTGATCCAGCTTATCGCCACCTTTGATAGCATCGAAAACAATGGCAGCATCCTTCACACTAGTTGTTAGGGGGCCGATCTGGTCCAGAGAGCTGCCGTAAGCGATGAGCCCATAACGGGATACTGCGCCATAGGTAGGTTTAAATCCCACCACACCACAGAAGGATGCCGGTTGACGGATGGAACCGCCCGTATCCGAGCCCAGGCTGTATGCCGCAAGATTGGCACAAACAACCGCAGCCGAGCCACCCGAAGAACCTCCGGTAACATAATTCGTGTTTCTGGGATTAAGCGGAGCCCCATAGCAGCTGGTTTCCGAAGTGCTTCCCATGGCAAACTCATCCATATTGGTCTTGCCCAGAAGCACTGCACCATGGGCTTTCAGCTTCTCCCAGACGGTAGCATCATAGTAAGGCTTAAAGCCCTTGAGTATTTTGGAGCAGCATGTAGTGTTAAGCCCGTCAGTGCAAATATTGTCCTTCAGGGCCATGGGGATACCGCAAAGCAGCGGCGCATCTCCCTCTTTAAGCCTTTGATCGGCCTGCTCCGCAGCATTCAGGGCTGTATCAAAGGTCAAATGCACATAGGCATTAAGGGTTGGATTCAGTTTTTCAATTGCACCGATATATGCTTTTGTAAGCTCCACCGCAGAAATTTCGCGGTTTCGAAGTCTTTTGGCCAATTCAGATATTTTCGTTCTCATTTTTTACTCCTTTCCACGCTGAAAAATCCGTTATACCCTTCGACATTGGAAAGGATTTTTTCATTGGGCAGGGATGGCATCACTTCATCAGCACGCAGATCATCAAATGAAACCATCCTGGCACCTACGTTTCTTATCTCTTCAGTCCCGCCTTCGATGGATTGGTTGATGGTATCTGCAAATGCTATAATCTCATCAAATTCAGCGGTAAATCGTTCAAGCTCCTCATCCGAAAAGCTCAGCTTTGCAAGCTTTGCGAGCTTTTCTATCTCGGTTTTTGAAATTGACATAATTCTCACTCCATTTCTGACAGCATCAGGCTGTCAAATTTGTCCGGATAATTCAAACACGCTTAATTCCTGATTTTAATATGCACCTCACGAAGCTGCTGTTCGGTCACTTCATTGGGCGCGCCGCACAAAAGATCCTGTGCGTTGCTGTTCATGGGGAAAGCCATGACCTCGCGGATGTTTTCCTCATTCTTAAGGAGCATGATCATTCGTTCAATCCCCGGGGCCATACCGGCGTGAGGCGGCGCTCCGTACTGGAATGCATTATACAATGCTCCGAACTTCTTTTTCAAGGTCTCCTCATCGTAGCCCGCAATCTCAAAGGCCTTCACCATGATATCCAGGTCATGGTTCCGGACTGCGCCCGAGGAAAGCTCAACGCCGTTGCAGACAATATCATACTGGTAAGCCAAGATATCCAGAGGTTCCTTGGTATTAAGCGCCTCCAGCCCACCCTGCGGCATGGAGAAGGGGTTATGGGTAAATTGCACTTTTCCGGTCTCTTCGTCGATTTCATACATCGGAAAATCATTGACATAGCAGAAGCGGTAAGCATTCTTCTCACAGATGTCAAAGCGCTTGCCCAGCTCATTGCGGATTAACCCTGCATATTTGCAGGCAAGCTTTTCCTTGTCGGCGATGAAGAATATGACATCACCGGGAACAAGGCCGGCAATTTGGGCCAACTCCCCTTTTAGTTCTTCGGGAATGTATTTGTCGATGGGGCCTTTATAGGTCATATCCTCCTGAACTTCAAGGTAGCCGAGCCCGCCCATGCCAATGGACAGTGCATATTCCAGCAGCTTTTCATGAAAGCCCTTAGACATATCGGCATGAACCTTGATAGCTCTGACCGTCTTGTTGTGGAAGGGCTTAAAGGCACATCTCCGGAAGAAATCAGTCACATCTATGATACGCAAGGGGTTTCTAAGATCCGGCTTGTCGGTACCGAACTCCAGCATGGCCTGCTTGTAGCTGAAAACGGGAAACGGTGCCTCGGTGATTTCATACCCTTCGGGTGCGAACTTATTAAAGGTTTCCGTCAGAACCTCCTCGCCCACGCGGAAAACATCTTCCTGGGTGGCAAAGCTCATTTCAAAGTCGAGCTGATAGAACTCGCCCGGAGAACGATCGGCCCGCGCATCCTCGTCACGGAAACAAGGGGCGATCTGAAAATACCTGTCAAAGCCCGACACCATCAATAACTGCTTATATATCTGGGGTGCCTGGGGCAGTGCATAAAATTTTCCTTTATACTTTCTGGATGGAACGATATAATCCCTTGCTCCTTCCGGAGAGGATGCCGACAGAATCGGTGTCTGGATTTCGACAAATCCCATCTCGGTCATCTTCTGCCTTAAAAAGCTGATAACCTGGGACCTAAACAGAATATTGTCCTTTACCTTACGGTTTCTCAAATCAAGGTAACGGTACTTTAAGCGCACTTCCTCACGAATTTCTTTGGAAGTGGTAACCTCAAAGGGCAAATCCTTGTAGACCCGGCCTAAAACCGTAACCTTTTGTGCCGCTAGCTCAATGGTACCGGTGGGAATCTTGGGGTTGTAGGTTTCTTCATCCCGTTTTTCCACCACACCTTCAATGGATAAGCATTCCTCTTTTCTGATACCTTTTGGAAACTCAATGTTTCTAAATACCACCTGCATGACACCGTACATGTCCCTAAGGTCAATAAAGGACACACCGCCGTGATCCCGGATGTTTTCCACCCAACCGGCAATTTTAAGGACGGTGCCGATATCTTCTTCGGTAATTTGATTCATTGTCTTGGTACGATAAATCTCTGACATAAAATCTCCCTCCTCATGTTTTCTTAATTCACTGTGTCGGGAGAGCGCTCTTTAAATTAAAAAGCTGCTCGCCCGAAATAAAATTTCAGGGCGAACAGCACTATATCAACGTCCGCGGTACCACCTGAATTACTGTACTCAATTGTACAGTCACTCCTTAGTGTCTGCCGTTGTAACGTACGGCTTACGTCGCACCTACTCGCCATATGCAATATGACTTTCAGATTGAAGCTGGTGAAGTGTTATTCGCATGAATTCACTTTACAGGGTTCTCACCATTCCCCGCTCACTGTAAACGATAATTCATGTTACTCCTCTTCGTCATCGCTCTTTTACGTTTTTTTACTATTAATTTTAATATACCTCAACTTGCCCTGTCAATAGAATTTTTTACTTTGATGCTTTTTTAAGTTGTTCAAGCTTTCTTTCGGCTCTATTTCCCCTGCAACTTCAAATAAAAAAGCTTGCGACTTTAATTTTTTGATAAGAATTTATTTAATCTTCACAATCTTTTCCTGTGATGAAGTAATGCTTCCACTTCCTTTTGTATATTCTAAAAATGGATGACTAAATATTTTAAATGGTCTTAGGGCATGTCTTATAAAAGCATATTGTCATTAATCACATTTTCATTATAACCGTTTATGCTCAAGAATAATATGATGAAAATATGCAATATTTCCAAAATTAGTTATTTACTCTACTGCACATTCAAGCTTATACTTCTTTGAAATCCAATAAGATATCAAACAGATATATTCTTATCAATTTTCATATTGATCTCCTTTTGATCTCCTTGGAATCATTTTTCTTTCGTTATCAACACCACCGTTTCCACGTGTGACAGTCAGTCTTTTTTATGATATTCTGATGTTCTCGGGCGGTTGGCTCCCAACAAACCGTTTACTTAACCATGTTTTGAATTCTTTTTGATAAGAATCGTTGTGATTATTCCAACTTATCCCCCACAATTGTTTATTTGACCCTCCTGTTTATTTAACTACAATAATCTCATAATCCCGCGTACCCAAACCGATTCTCACCGCGTGCTCCATACAGGAACGCCATTCAGATTCGGGCGTGGTGTTGATGAAGTGGTCATGATGGTCAACAAAGTCCGGTTTTTTCATGTTGTCGGTCAGGTGGCTTCCCGGAAGTGGTGTAGCTTTCAGACAGGCATCTACACAGGCTTGATCCAATGCTACCGGGTCAAAGGATGCAAACATACCCAAATCAGGTAAAATAGGCACATCATTTTCTCCATGACAGTCGCAGAAGGGTGACACATCCACCACCAGAGAGATATGGAAGCAAGGACGGCCGTCCACCACTGCCTTGGCGTATTCCGCCATACGATAGTTTAGCTGCTCGACGGCAGCATCATTATCGAATGAGATAGCATCAAAATTACAAGAACCAAGGCAACGACCACAGCCCACGCAATTTTCCTTATTAACCGTCATCTTTTTGCTTGCTGTGTCAAATACTAAAGCATCGTTGGCACACTCTTTCAGGCACTTGCGGCAACCCCGGCACAAATTCTGGTCGATATGCGGCTTGCCATCACTGTGCTGTTCCTTTTTCCCTGCGCGGGAGCCACAGCCCATGCCTATGTTTTTAATCGCTCCGCCAAAGCCAGTCATCTCATGCCCCTTGAAATGAGTCAGACTGATGAACACGTCAGCATCCATAATAGTCCGACCGATTCTGGCTTCCTTTACATATTGTCCTCCCTTTACAGGTACCGCAATATCATCAGTACCCTTCAGTCCATCCCCGATCAGAATAGGACATCCTACAGTCAACGGCGTAAAGCCGTTTTCCCATGCACACTCCAAATGCTCAAGGGCATTTTTACGTTTTCCGGGATACATGGTATTGCAGTCGGTCAAAAAAGGCTTGCCGCCCAGTTCCTTTACAACGTCAACCACAGCTCTGGCATAATTGGGACGAAGGTAGCTGATATTTCCCAGCTCACCAAAATGCATCTTGACAGCAACTAGCTTGCCATCCATATCTATCTGACCTATACCGGCTTTTTTTATGAGTTTTTTAAGTTTGGTAGGCAATCCGTCTCCGAAAGGTACCGTGCGGAAATCCGTAAAATAAACTTTTGCTTTTTCCATTTAATGCTTGCCCCCTTTTTTTGAAATAATTGCTTAAATATATTCAGCTATTTTATAACCAACGTCCAAGCTGCCAATACAATCTTGGAAAAGCCGATAAACAAATCTGTTTTATCAGCAAACACTGAGATTTATTCTATCACATTTTGAACAGCTCTCATAGATTTTTTTAGAATCAAAAAGTATATATGCCGATTAGATAATATTTCAAGTGATGGTTTACATCTGGTTATTTATTCAGCCAAAAATATTATGATTGCATTATCCTTGAGAATGTAATAAATTATTCGTATTGCGGGCAGTACAGATATGCAGAGGTCAAAAAATTTATTACGAAAGCAAATGCGAATTCTGTGGAAAAAATTTTTAAGTTTTAGGGGTGTTATATATGAGGAGCATTCACAAGATCATTATTCTTATAGTCCTATCTTTTGTCTTTATTTTAATGACAGGCTGTTATAAAGAAATGGATACCATTGTGACAAATGCCGCCACGACGAATACTGTTCCAACAGATACAACTCCAACAGAGACTGCCAAATTGGATTACGTCCCAACGGATATAATGATTAGGGAAAACGAAACAATAACCTCTCTTTCACCCGATGGGAAATACCGTGCCGAAGCATATGGTACAGTTATATCCATTACAGCTGCCGGGCTTTTTCCCTATGAAGGTATCCGCATATTAAGCGCGGATAATGGCGATATTATCTGGAGTATGGAGCGCTGGGCTTACACGGTAAGTTTTACATGGTCGCCCGACAGCCAATATTTAGGGATTTATTATACAGGGCGAATTTGGGGAGATAGTATTATTGTTGATATAGAAAACAAAGAGCAGATATCACTGCCTGAACTCGATGAAATTGCTTCTCATTACAATGAAAGCGTAAAGCCGCAGGAAAACAGGCCTGATCCGTATATTGAAATTACCGGCTGGGAAGACTCGGAAACGGTAATTGTGGATTTTTGCTGGACCAAGGCAGACGGGGATGAATTCCGCGGCCAATATACCTTCAATGTAAAAACGCATGAAGTTGTTTATAAATAAAGAGACAATCAGAAAATCGAGCTCTGGCTGTATTATTTTGTAAAGAAAACTACATCCCCTAACTTCGCTCCTGCAACATCTGCCACACATTCACATTTTATTTTTAAAAGGAAAAAAGCCTTTCCTCTTACATTCTCATCCTGCTCAAGAGACTCAAAATTTGCCTGTCCTTTTGAAATAATCAGGTTTGCATTATAAAGGGTATTAATAAATTCTTCCGATACCCTCTCAAGGCATACACCAAGATATTTTGAACCATTGGTGATAACCCTTGCCACCTTGTCCATTCCGACATAGAGGGCATCTTCCATTGTTGCGTCATTCAGTATAGGAGCTCCCTTAACCACATATGTAACTTGCTTGCCAAGCCTTGTGAGTTCTTCCACGAGTAATTTGTCAAATACTATTTCTCCTGAATTGTCGCCTAAAAGCAAAACCTCCTGAACTTCTTCCAGCTTTTTTCTGAAAAGTTCATAATGGTCTATTGAAAAACCGGTATCCATGCTGTGGGCCAATGCTTCATGGATATCAAAACTCCTGTTGATGCCTAAATCGATTACATTTCCTGCAACGGCAATTTTCAATGCGTCATAAAGCCTGTCGTCCGAATTCTCAATTTTTTGCTTAAGCCCGTTATATAATTCCAGAGCAAGATCATTTGACTTCTTTTTTATCTCTTTATAAGGGTCATCAATCCCTATCAGTTCATATGCTTTTAACAAAACTCTCGAAGAGTTTTCAGCAGGCGTAACCTCCGTGTCAAATGTCTTCACATAATCCATAAGCTCATATATTACTTCGTGCATTTTTTTCTCGTCTTCTATTCCTGCCATTTTCATACAGGATACTGCTTGCTTTAAATAACAGTATACGCAATCGATATATGATCTCACAGTCAATTCTCCTTTTTGATTGTAATTATAATAATAATTTATCATCAAACTCATTGGCATTTTTACCAAGTTTAGAATAAAAACAATAATTATTTTATGGAAATTATACCAGTTAAATTTGTATTGTAGCTTTCCTGAATGCGCCGGCTTATATGGTGTAATCTATTCTTAATAACGCTTTCCCATTAGGCAAACCCTGCTTTATTGAATACACGCATTATCTTCTATCTGGTGGTGCACTTCATTCAAACGGTCAAACACATGCAAATATGGCGAATCCGAAACAAACTCTTCTCCTGTGTTAATTTGGATAACGCAAAACACATAACGGGGTTTATTATAGATACGACCATAGAAATTGGTATCACATTAAAGTATAAGTCACCGGATCCGTCTCCTAAAGCAAAGGTTTACTCCTAAAATCGTACAATACTATGTTTATAAAAATCAACTATAACACTCTTATACCTAAGTATAGCCTAAGATTTTCGCTTAAGAGCTTTCTTCAGAATTACCATCCTTTCTTAGGCCTGAGCTTAACCTTTGCTTCATTCTTTTTGGCACTCTTATATTCGTTAGCGGATTGGACAATAAGAATCGTTATAAGTAATGTAATTGTAAGAGAAACAGCAGCAAGCACAGGGTTTGCCATTTCCTTTACGGCTGGAACGTGATTTCTGAACCCGATAATCATCCCGCCTGCCGTAATCGGATAAATATTCACAAGCAGCTTATTGCCGCTTATAAACATTGCGGCATAGCCGAAAACGAAAGCCAAAATTACCGACATTAAATGATTAAGGCCAGATTTTGCCGTAACAGCTATAAGAGGACTGATACCTATATATAAAAGCAGGTTAAATACCGTAATCTGAAAGAATGATTTAAAAAAGAGCTTAACTGTTAACCCGCCCAAGCCTAACAATTTATAGGCTATCAGGGTAAAAAACCACGAAAACGCTCCATATATCAAGGACAGAATACATCCCAGCAATAATTTTGAACCCAGTATTTTTGAATATTTAACAGGTACCGTAATTAAGTTTTTTAATGTATCATCCCTGATTTCTCTGTTAATTATATATCCTATGATTAATGTAATTGTCATAGGAAAAATCATAGTCATATTTTGCTGGATAACCTGTTCTGTCACCGCCGGGGTATAATTGACCCATAGCGCCGGACAGAAATTGACCCACACCAAACCAAACGGTTACCATAAAAGTGTGACGAAAACTTTTATGGGGTGACCGTATGATAAGGAGTGGGACAATTAATATGATACACGAAGGTTCACAAAAAGGAAAGAGTGCTTATGCCATTAGTAAAGAACTTGGCATATCAAAAAACACAGCAAAGAAGTACATGAA
>Ga0209537_1001758_pt1 | contig 23465 bp, 21 predicted proteins | sample BioPla4DNA1_FD_187698 | JGI IMG/M metagenome (GOLD analysis project Ga0209537, IMG submission 187698) | Biogas fermentation microbial communities from Germany - Plant 4 DNA1 (SPAdes) (version 2) | ecosystem: Engineered > Bioreactor > Anaerobic > Digestate | place: Bielefeld, North... | reverse complement strand
TCGATTTTCTCCTTGTCGCTCGGCATATCGTAAGCGAAGATACCGCCGAAGTAGACGCCCGGCAAGCGCCATACATCAGCTTTGACTCCAACTTCTACAGCGCCGATCAAGTGGTAACGGCTGTCTTTAATGAAGTTTGTATCATAGTCGAAGTTGACCTTGCCTTGGATGAAAGCTTCGCTGGCGAAATCAACCGGCAGGTTGTATTCTGGTGTATAGAAGTCCAGTGCATAGTCAATGCGCGGTTTGTCGGGATCATAGTACGGTGTGGCCTGCCGTGCACCTTCTTTGGTGTCTTCGTCGGCCAGATATACATTCACTGCCTGGTTCAGGGTGAAGTCATAGGCCTTTGTATTCAAACTTACGGCGATAACGTCATCGAAGTCGTCGCGTTTTTTCGGGTTGGTGGTATCGTACGAAGCTGTCAGTTTTCCGGTCACAGGATCGAACGCGAAGCTGTATTCAGCACCGACATCGATGCTGTTGTTCCGCTTCCAGATAGCGTCGATTGGTTTACCTTCGCCGACATAAGCGATGTTCTTATTGATGTCGTTACCACCCATTACGGAAGTCTTCTTCCAGCCGCCCTCGAACTTGCTGTTGCGGTGGCCGGCCCAGACTTTCAAGGCATCGGATACCTTGTATTCTGCTTTCACTTCGTACAACCAGTCTTTGTCTTTTTGATAGAAAGCATAGACACCATTCAATTTCAAGCCGGGGACAGCGTCCTCGAGTTGGGCTTCCACAGCAACATTGTGGTAGTAATCATAGAGCCCTTCGGAAGGATCTTTCGTGTCCTCGGCGTAGCGGTTCAAAGCCACATCGAGCTGCAGGACATCAACCTTGGCAGACACGTCAACCAGCAGGTCGTTGGCCCAAGGACCAGGGGCTGATGTATAGTTGTCAGGCGCTCCCCAGGTGCCGCTAGACCATGTATGTGGAAACATCCACGCAAACTTTACCGCCAGGTTGACTGGGCCGAGTTCATAGTCGAAACCTTCGACCATCAAACCAAGGGTCTTGTTGGCGTCAAACTTGGCGATATAAGGCGAGAAGTCTACCGGCAGACGAATGCCGAACCTGTGTGTCAGGCTCCTTCCGTCTGTGATATAGGGTCCCGAGAACGTAATGTGCCAAAAGGCGGGGTTCTTGCCGGGATCCTTGGCCGATTCATCATAGATCTTGAAGAACGGCATTAATACGCCTTCTTCCTTAAGCTCACCATCTTCATCATACTCCAGCAAATAGACTAAACCCCAGACGTTTTTCTTGTCGCCGAATTTCCAGTCGGCCGATTCATACTCGACACCACTGGCGGCTAATGCTGCCACACTCAAGGCCAACACTAACAGAGCTGTCAAGAGTGTCAGCTTCGAAATCTTCCTCATCATCCTACTCCTTTACTCAAATATTTTTTTGCCAAAGTCCATTTACGGCGTCAACAGATTGAGAACGAAAACGACTCTTTCTTCTCTGCCAACCCCCCTTTGGTCATGCACAGGCAGTGCATTAGCATTATATTCATCCCTGTCATGCATGCATCTGCCTTTCTCCAAAAGAGCCGTACTTTACCGTGTTTCGTACTTCAATTCCTGGAGAAACGCATCCATCGCCGCAAACCGCAGCGGTTCTTTCAACCTCACTACAGTCCTTTGCCGGTATGGCCGCAAGAATGTCAGGCAAAACATGGCCGAAATCTTGCCGGGCACGCCCGCAGCGGCATTAAATGCATGCTGGTGCAGGGAACACGCCTAATATATTCTACATTATTTATGGAATACCTTCCCAAAACCACCACTTTTTTACCAAAACTGCAAAAAAAGCCTTGGGAGGAATTACTTATTAGACTATTATTCTCTGCCTTTTGGCAAAATCCTTTTATTCTGGAAGATAAACCCATTGATTTTTGATAAAAAAAACACCACCTGCAGTGGTGTAAAAGACAAAGTGTTGGTGGACCCCCTGGGATTTGAACCCAGGACCAACAGATTATGAGTCTGCTGCTCTAACCGCTGAGCTAGGGGTCCGTTACCGTTACCTTGTAATTATACAACGGAGGCGGTAACAATGTCAACCGACAGAACTACTGGCCTAGAAAATCCTTCAGCTTTTTGCTGCGGCTGGGATGCCTGAGTTTGCGAAGCGCTTTGGCCTCTATTTGCCTGATCCGTTCCCGGGTCACTCCAAACACCTGGCCCACTTCCTCCAGCGTGCGGGGGCGGCCGTCGTCCAAGCCGAATCTTAAGCGCAGGACTTTTTGCTCTCTGGGTGTCAGAGACTCCAACACCTCGCTCAACTGCTCCCGAAGCATGGTGAAACTAGCTGCTTCGGCTGGAGCAGGCGCGTCTTGGTCTTCGATAAAATCGCCTAGATGGCTGTCTTCTTCCTCCCCAATCGGAGTCTCCAATGAAACGGGCTCTTGGGCAATCTTCATGATCTCTCGGACACGCTCGACCGGTAGGTCCATCTCAGCGGCAATCTCTTCGGGAGTGGGCTCACGGCCCAACTCCTGGAGGAGTTGGCGGGAAACTCGGATTAATTTGTTGATCGTTTCCACCATATGCACAGGAATCCGAATCGTCCGGGCTTGATCGGCGATCGCTCTTGTGATCGCCTGCCGAATCCACCATGTAGCATAAGTGCTGAACTTGAACCCCTTGCGATAATCAAACTTCTCCACGGCTTTGATCAGCCCCAGGTTTCCTTCCTGAATCAAGTCCAGGAACAGCATGCCTCTGCCCACATACCGCTTGGCAATGCTGACGACCAAACGCAGATTGGCCTCGGCCAACAGGCGTTTCGCTTCCTCATCACCCTGCTCGATGCTTTTGGCATATTCCATTTCTTGCTCCGCCGTCAGCAGCGGAACACGGCCGATTTCTTTCAGGTACATCCTCACCGGATCATCCAGGCCCACACTGTCGGGAACAGACAGATCAAAATCCTCTTCAGTTTGATCGATTTCACCGGCGTCTTCGAGTGCATGAGCATCCAGCGGATCACCATCGCCAGTCTCGGGAATGATATCCACTCCCAGTTCGGCAAAGCTTTCATAAATTTCGTCGATTTGATCAGGCGACAAATCCACATCTTGCAGTGCGTCCATGATCTCGCGATACGAAATCAAACCCTGTTTCTTCCCGCGATCAATCAGCTCTTGCACATGTTCAACGTTCAATACATCTTTGTTTGCCATTCTTGTTCCCCCCTTCCTGCCAGAAGATAGTGAGCCTGAATCTATCTACTCCTCGCTGGAAATATCTCCTTGCGGAGCTTTGCATATTGTCTGAGCAGCTGACAAAATTGGAGCAAAACATCTGATTCCCTATGATTCTCCATCAAAACCAGTTTTTCCTCCATGGCGGCCAAACTGCGTGACCAAACATTTTCCTGGAACAACCTAAGGTAATCCCGCCAGGAGCCTGGAGGCTCCGCCTGGCCCAACAGCCGATCCGCTATCGCTTCTCCCTGCTTATCCCATGCGTCCGTCAGCAGCAGGGTGAACAGGTGCTTATAGTCTGGATTAGTGAAGCTTCCGGCGCCGAGGCCCAAGGCCAGCATTTCGTCGATGAAACCCGGATTGGCCAGCAGTATTCGCATCACACTGGTTTCAACCGCCTGAACTTGCTCAGGGCTTGCCGTCTCTGCTGTACTTGCCGATGCACCATGCAGATCTTTAATAGTATATCTATTTTTCGGTGCAATATGTGAATCTGTGCCCCTTCGGCCTGGTTTTTCACGAGAACCAGCCCGGCCTGCCGCTCTGTTCAGTTCGGCGGCGAACACAGCTTGGTCCATGTTCAGCAGCTCGGCGGCGTACTTACTGTATTCAGCTTGTTCTATAATACTTTCTACCTGTCTCAGTATATTAATAATTTCTTTCGCCGCGTTTACTTTTCCTTCTGCCGAATCGATCTCATGCCGAGCGGCGATCTGATCTATCAGATATTTCAAGTACGGGTCGGCACGCTCAACCCATTCCACTACCCTATGCGGCTCCTGGCTGCGGGCGAACGCATCGGGATCAGAACCTTCGGGCACAACAGCCACTTTGACACTCAGCCCCGCATCCACCAGAATCTGCAGTCCGCGTTGGGTTGCCATGACTCCGGCTTTGTCACTGTCATAAGCAATGACCACGTTATTGGTAAGCCTGGAGATCAGCCTGGCGTGATGCTCAGTGAAAGCAGTCCCCAAACTGGCGGCGGTATTGGTGACCCCTTTGGCGTAGAGACTGATGCAGTCAGTGTATCCTTCAACAAGGACCACATAGTTCTTCTGCTTGATGCTGTCCTTCGACCAATTCAAACCGTACAGGTTTCTGCCTTTGTGAAAAACCAAGGTTTCCGGTGTGTTCAGGTATTTCGGCTCTCCCGGACCAATGGTTCTGGCGCCGAATCCGACAAACCTCTTGTTGAGGTTGCAGATCGGAAAAATGACTCGGTCGCGAAAGCGGTCGTAATACCCATTCTTGCCAGAAATAACGAGCCCCGCTTCTTTCGCCAGTTCAAGCGGCAGTTCCGTGTTTTCCTTAAGGTAGCTGACCAAGCCATCCCAGCTGTCCGGGGCATACCCGAGGTAGAACTGTTTGGCAAGCTCTTGGTTAATCCCCCGCTGAACCAGATAGCTGCGGGCTTCCTGGCCTTCTTTGGATCGGAGCATCCGGTAGTAATATACTGCCGCCAACCGGTTGAGTTCATAGATTTGCTGTATTTTTTGCCTCCGTTCGCTTTGCTGCGGCGGAAGTTTAGGTAGTTCGACGCCGGCGTGCTGCGCCAGTGCGGCCACTGCCTCCGGAAAGGTCATGTTCCTTGAATTGACCAAGTATGTGTAGACATTCCCGCCGCTGCCGCAGCCAAAACAATAGTACAATTGGTTGCTTGGGCTGACGGTGAAGGATGGTGTCTTTTCGTCATGAAACGGACAAAGCCCTACAAAATTGCGCCCACGCTGCGTCAGCTTCACATCCTGGCCGATAATCTCCACAATGTCCACCGCAGTCCGGACCTTCTCGATAAACTCCTGGTCAAACTGGGGCACAATATCACCTCACTAGTCAAGCGACCACCCCTGCGGCATAAACAATCTTCGAAACTCGTGTATGGCGTAGCTGTCGGTCATGCCGGCGATATAGTCGGCGATTGACCGGGTAAGGTCTTTGGGTTCCTGCTCCAGCCCCAACCGCTGCATCAGCTCTTTTGGATGCTCCAGATAGTAACGGTAAAGCATTTTCAAGAGCATGTCGACTTTGGCTTCTTCTTTTTTCGCCGCCGAACCAATATAGACACGGTCAAACAAGAACTGGCGCAGAATGTCGGTGGCCTCGCGGACTTCGTCACTCATACAAATCTTAGTTTTTCCCAAACTGCAGTAAACTAAATCTTTGACCATCGTGTCGATTCGCTGTGAGCGGGTTGCCCCCAGCACTTTCACCGCTTTGGAAGGCAGGTCGCCATCGGTGATCAGCCCGGCGCGGATCGCATCATCAATGTCATGGTTCAAGTAGGCCACACGGTCGCAAATGCGCACGATCTGGCCTTCCAAAGTCTTGGGCGGCTGCGGGCCGGTGTGGCAAAGAATTCCGTCCCGGACTTCAAAAGTCAGGTTGAGGCCTGGAAAATCAGGTTTATGCCGTTCCAACAGATCCACAACCCGCAAGCTCTGTTCATTGTGTCGGAAATGGCCGGTCAGCTCCTGCAGGATGTCTTCGCCTGCATGGCCGAAAGGAGTATGCCCAAGGTCATGGCCTAGGGCGATGGCTTCCACCAAGTCCTCGTTCAGTGCCAGAGCCCTGGCCACAGTGCGGGAAATCTGCGCCACTTCCAATGTATGTGTCAGCCTGGTACGATAATGATCACCTTCTGGAGCGATGAACACTTGTGTTTTTGATTTCAGCCGCCGAAAACTCTTGGAATGAATGATGCGGTCCCTATCCCGTTGAAAGGCTGTTCGAACCTCGCACTCCGGCTCCGGGAACTGCCTTCCGGCACTGGCTTCGGCCAAGGCTGCCGCTTTTGACAGCATTTCCCGTTCGCGTTTTTCATATTCCAAGCGCAGCTGCATCACATCACTCCCGCTTTTTGCTAACAATAATAAATACCCATACGGTAATGTATGGGTTCACCAAAACGGGGGAAGATTCCTTCCCCCGTTGCCAGTCTTTCAGCGAAATCTACCGTGGATTGCGGATATTGGCTTGAGCTGCGGCCAGACGGGCTATCGGCACCCTGAACGGCGAGCAGCTGACGTAGTTTAGCCCAACCCGGTGGAAGAAATCGATCGAAGCCGGATCCCCGCCGTGCTCACCGCATACACCAAGCTTAAGCTTGGGATTGGTTTGACGGCCTTTTTGCACACCGGTTTCAACGAGTGAGCCGACACCCACTTGATCGAGTGTCTGGAAGGGATCCTTCTCCAGGATGCCTTTCTCCACATAGATCGGGAGGAAATGAGCTACGTCGTCACGGCTGAAGCCAAAGGTCATCTGGGTCAGGTCGTTCGTGCCGAAGGAGAAGAACTCCGCCTCTTCGGCGATCGCATCAGCGGTCACTGTCGCCCGCGGCAGCTCGATCATAGTACCGATGGAATACTCGAGCTTGACGCCGTATTCCTCCTCAACCTGCTTGGCGACCTCAATGCAGACATCCTTCATCAGTTTCAGCTCTTTGACTGCGCCAACCAGCGGGATCATGACCTCGGGGATTACCTTCTGGCCTTGTTTGGTCAGTTCGGCGGCAGCTTCAAAGATAGCTCTGGCCTGCATCGCGTAAATCTCAGGATATGTTATGCCCAAACGGCAGCCGCGGTGGCCGAGCATCGGGTTCAGCTCTTTGAGGCTTTCCACTGTCTGCTGCACTTCCTCGAAAGTGACACCCATCGCCTGCGCCAGCTCTTCCATGGCGTGGTGTTCGTGCGGCAAGAACTCATGCAGCGGTGGATCGAGCAGACGAATTGTGACCGGCAGCCCTGCCATTTCCTTAAAGATGCCCACAAAGTCATTTTTCTGGTACGGCAGCAGTTTGGCCAAAGCTGCTTCCCGGCCGGCTTTGTCTTTGGCCAGAATCATCTGGCGGACGGCCTTGATCCGATCCCCTTCAAAGAACATATGCTCAGTGCGGCAAAGTCCGATACCTTCTGCGCCGAATTCTCTGGCTACTTTTGCATCATGGGGTGTGTCGGCGTTGGTGCGGACACCCAAGGCCCTGTACTCGTCGGCCCAAGCCATCAAGGTGCCAAAATTGCCTGTCAGTTCCGGATCAATCAGTTTGACCTGGCCTAGAATCACCTCTCCGGTGGAACCGTTCAGGGTGATCCAGTCGCCTTCTTTCAGGACATGGCCGTTAATATTGACAATTTTGTTCTTTTCATCGATCTTGGCATCACCGCATCCGGCGACACAGCACTTGCCCATGCCGCGGGCGACCACGGCCGCGTGAGAAGTCATGCCGCCCCTGGCGGTGAGAATACCTTCGGCCGCGTCCATGCCGCCGATGTCTTCAGGGGAAGTCTCGGTGCGGACCAGGATCACCTGTTCGCCCCGCTCTTTCCATGCTTCGGCGTCATCGGCATGGAAGACAATCCGGCCGACAGCCGCTCCCGGAGACGCCGGCAAGCCTTTGGCGATCACATTAAGCTTGGCGCTGGGATCGATCCGTTTATGCAGCAGTTGATCCAAATGCAGCGGATCGACTCTCAAAAGCGCCTCTTTCTTGTCGATCAAACCCTCTTCCACCATTTCCACGGCAATTCTTACCGCTGCCTGAGCAGTGCGCTTGCCTGCCCGGGTTTGCAGCATGTAAAGTTTGCCTTCTTGAATGGTGAATTCAATATCCTGCATATCGCGGTAATGGTTCTCAAGTTTTTTGTAGATGTCAACCAACTGCCTGTAAACATCGGGCATGGCTTCAGCCAGTGTCGCGATGGGATGAGGCGTGCGGATACCGGCGACCACGTCCTCACCTTGCGCGTTCATCAAGTACTCGCCGTAGAACACATTCTCGCCGGTGGACGGATTGCGGGTAAACGCCACACCAGTTCCGGACGTTTCGCCCATATTGCCGAACACCATGGCTTGTACGTTCACGGCAGTACCCCAGTCGCCGGGGATGTCATTCAGCTCCCGGTAGCGAATAGCCCGGGGATTGTTCCAAGACATAAACACTGCGTTGATGGCACCTTTAAGCTGCTCGACCGGATCGTTGGGGAACAGCTTGCCGGCTTCTCTCAGAACGACTTCCTTGTACTTTTTAACCAACTCTTGCAGATCCTCTGCGTCAAGGTCAGTGTCCAACTGAGCGCCTTTGGCGTTCTTGACCGCCTGCAGCACTTCTTCAAACTTGTCGTGTTCGACACCCATGACTACATCGCCGTACATCTGGATGAAACGGCGGTAGGAGTCCCAGGCGAAGCGGGGGTTGCCCGATTTTGCCGCGAGGCCTTGCACAGTTTCATCGTTCAAGCCAAGGTTAAGCACTGTGTCCATCATACCGGGCATGGAAACGCGGGCGCCGGAGCGGACCGAAACCAACAGCGGATTGTTGGTGTCACCGAATTTGGCACCCATGGCCTCTTCGACTTTGGCCAAGTTTTCCATCACTTGTTCTTCCAAGCCTTCAGGCCACTGTTCGCTGCGGTTGTAAAACTCTATGCATGCTTCGGTGGTAATAGTAAAGCCTGCTGGAACCGGTATTCCCAGTTCAACCATCTCTGCCAGGTTGGCGCCTTTGCCACCCGCCAGAATTTTGTTTCCAGCCTGCCCGTCAGTTTTGCCGTTACCAAAAAAATACACCCACTTTTTGGTTGACATAGCTGTTGATCCTCCTTCAACTAGATTCTGTAATCAAGATCCAAGCAGAAGCCATGCTCCTTCTTGGCGCACACCGAGTCTATTATTCGGTAAATCCTGGAAGAATCCTTCCGCACAACATTTATTTCACAGATTAGTAACAATGAGGCTGAAGTCGGCATATTGGCCGTAAAGCCCCAACACACGCTGCAGGAGCCCAAGGCGGTTCGCCCGGACTTGAGGATCAGGATCCATAATCATGACAGCATCAAAGAACATATCAACCGGCCGGCGGAATCCTGCCAATGCCTGAAGGCTTTCCTGATAAGCATTGGCCTTGAGTTTTGCGTTAAAGTCCTCGGCCACTGCGGTAATCGCCGCGGCAAAATCCTCCTCCGCAGCGGTAAAGAAATCAGGGTTGACGATTTGAGGTCCGCTTTTGCCGGCAATCTTGCTCGCTCGTTCAAAGGCCACGTAAAGATCGGCGAACTCGCCATGCGCGCGGAACTGATCCAGAGCGGCGATCTTGGCCTTGACCTGCGGCAGGCTGCCCAAGCCGAGGGCCAAGACTGCGTCAATCGTATCGTAGCTGTAACCCTGTTCAAGGAGATATACTTTGATCCGCCCGGTAAAGAACTGGACCAAGGCGTCCAAAACATCCTGAGTCCGGTCGGCGAAAAGCTCGCCGTAAGCATTCAAAGCCACCTGCATAAGCTCCCGCAGATCAACATCTATATTATAAGCCAGAAGCATTTGAGCAATGCCTAAAGCCTGGCGCCGCAGGGCAAAAGGATCCTGCGAACCGGTGGGCACTTTGTTCAAGCCGAAATACCCCGCTAAATTATCCAGTTTGTCCGCCAGGCTGACGATCAATCCGGTTGAAGACTTCGGCAGATCATCGCCGGCGAACCGAGGCCGGTAATGCTCCTCGATTCCCGCCGCCACGCGGGGGTCTTCACCGCTGATTAGGGCGTACTTGCTCCCCATAACCCCCTGCAGCTCCGGAAACTCATATACCATGCTAGTGGCTAAATCTGCTTTGGCAAGCACTGCTGTCCGTTTCACCAGATCAAGTTCCGCCTCGCGGCCGAGCAGGCGGCACAAGTCTTCACTGATGGCCTCGATCCGCTTGACCTTGTCGTGGACAGTCCCCAAGCCTTCTTGGAAAACCACCGTTTTCAGGCGGTCCAGATAGCTTTCCAGCGGCTCTTTGCAGTCTTCTTCGAAAAAGAACTTGGCATCCGACAGCCTTGCCTTCAGGACTTTCTCATTGTTGGCGGCGACCACATCCAGTTGGTTGTCTGCGCCGTTGCGCACCCCAATGAACTTCGGCAGCAGCTTCTGGCCCTCTCCGAAGACAGGGAAATAGCGCTGATGCTCCTTCATGGTTGTAATCAGCACTTCTGCCGGAATGCTGAGGTATTCCTCAGGAAATTCGCCTAAGAATGCTGTCGGGTATTCCACCAGGTTGGTGACCTCATCGAGCAATTCCTCATCCGCAGGGATCATCCCGCCGCACTGTGCCGCCAGGCGAGCAACCTGATCCTCGATCATCTTTCGGCGCACACGATGGTCGGCAATGACATAGGCTTGCTTTAGAGCATCCAGGTATGTATCGGGATGTGTGATCGCCACTTCACCGTCCGACAGCTGCCGGTGCCCAAAAGAAATGGTTTGCGAGGCAAGATTTTCAACGGCGAACGGAATCACCTGATCGTCCAAAAGCGCCACGATCCAGCGTATAGGCCTGGCGGCTTTGAGTTCATAACTGCCCCAGCGCATATTCTTGGGGTATGAGATGGAGGTGACCACATCCGGCAGTATTTCGGACAAAACCTCTTTGGTCCCGCTGCCTTTGGCAAACTTGACGGCAAAGACATATTGGGCATTGTCCACCGTTTTGACCACCAGATCATTGACATCCACACCCTGGGAACGGGCAAATCCCTGTGCAGCCTTGGTTGGTGTCCCATTATCGTAGGCGATGCTGTAAGGCGGCCCCTTGATCTCCATGGTCAAATCCTGCTGTTGTTCCGCCACGTCTTTGACGACGACAGTCAGCCGCCGGGGTGTGCTGTAGGTTGTGGCTTCCCCGAACTCAATTCGATTCTCTTTAAGTTTCGCCTTCAGACTCTCCTCAAGCTGGCTGAGAGCCGGGCCGATAAACCGCGCCGGCAGTTCTTCCATTCCTATTTCCAAAAGCAGTTTCACGATTGTTTCACCTCACGATTCAGCATCGGAAAGCCAAGCCTTTCTCGCTCGGCAAGATATGCCTGGGCTGCCTGGCGGGCCAACGCCCGCACCCTGGCGATATAGCCGGTCCGCTCTGTGACGCTGATGGCGTTCCGGGCATCCAGCAGATTGAATGTATGTGAGCATTTGAGTACATAATCATAGCCGGGCAGAACCAAGCCCAGTTCGATCAGCCTCCTGGCTTCTTTCTCGTACATCTCAAAGAGAGTGAACAAACCAGCTGTGTCGGAATAATCGAAGTTGTACTTGGAGTACTCCACTTCGTTTTGAAGGAACACATCACCATAGGTGACACCGTCCACCCACTCCAGGTCAAAAATGCTGTCCACACCTTGGATGAACATGGCCAGCCGCTCCAGGCCATAGGTGATCTCGGCGCAAACTGGCTTCACATCAATGCCGCCGACTTGCTGAAAATATGTAAACTGGGTGATCTCCATCCCGTCAAGCCACACTTCCCAGCCCAGCCCCCAAGCCCCAAGGGTTGGGGATTCCCAATCGTCCTCCACAAAGCGCACATCGTGATTGGCAAGCTTGATGCCAAGAGCTTCGAGACTGTCAAGATACATCTCCTGGACATTGTCGGGAGACGGTTTCAGGATCACCTGGAACTGATAATAGTGCTGCACTCGGTTGGGATTCTCGCCGTACCTGCCGTCAGTAGGCCTGCGGCACGGCTGGACATAGGCCGCATTCCACGGCTCGGGCCCGAGCGCTTTCAGAAATGTGGCCGGAGCCATGGTGCCGGCTCCCACTTCCATATCGTACGGCTGGTAAATGATACAGTTCTTTTTGCTCCAATAGGTTTGCAGATTGAGGATCAGCTCTTGAAAATTCATTGTCTTCACCTTCTTATCCCGGATTCAAGCATAAAAATAAACCTTCGCCCGTATTCAGGGACGAAAGGTTTGCTTCCGCGGTTCCACCCTGGTTGATCTTTTGGCAAGATCCACTCATAACAAGAAACGCTCAAAAGCGCCTTCTTTGCCTGAACACGTCCCTGATTCTCACCAGATACAGGTTCTCTGTACGCATCAGTGCAAATACTCCTCTTTATCATCGCGATTATGAAACTGCTCTCAATATAGCAAAAACTCTGATCGGTGTCAAGGTGTGCCTCCTTCCGGCACACCTGAACTTTTAGTTTTGGCTGGACACCTGATCAAACTCGACCGAACACTTGGTCAAAAGACACGCAGCACCTGCAAGCAGCGCCAGTTTTGGCGCCAGCACTGTCCCCAACACGCCGGCAGTGACAGGAAGCTCTATGATCACCCGGTCATTGGTCTTGATCCGGATATTGGTAGCATTGCCTTTGCGGACTAACTGTCTAACCCGATCGACGACTTCCATGCCCCGCACTTCCCAGATTCTCTTCTGAGCACTGCGGTCTGCCGTGATCAATGCTTCCATCACATCCCAATTGACCGATTCCAAAAGCGACCGGGCGTCGGTGAAACTAAGACCGGTACGTTCACGGACCACATCGATTTTCTGCAGTTCTTCGTTGATTAGCCCCGCTGACATCTAGCTTGTCACCTCCGAATCAGGGAAATCATTCAGTGTGTTTATAAATTCCAGCGAACGCATTGGTTTGTCGAGGCGGTAGTCTATGTAGCTGCGCATACAGGCCTCAAGTTCTTCCAGGCTTTGGTTTGATGGATGAAGGATCGTCAGCCGCGACAAGTCCCACTCCAAAATACGGTTGATCAGCGCGCTTGTGCCTTTGGAAATCACATGGATGGGATTCACTTTGTGTCTGCACGCGCCGCAGACCATCCCGCCCTCCCGGGAGAACAGGATTTGCTCCTCCACAGGCCCACCGCAGTTGACGCACTGGTCTAACTGAGGTTGGTAACCCAGCTGCTGCATGAACTTGAGTTCGAACACCCTAAGCGCGAACTTGCCTTCCCCTGCCTCGATCAATCTTAATGTATTTAAGAGGAGGTCAAATGTTTCCTTGTTTGCTTCTTCCTCTTCCACGAAAACATCGACCAGTTCGCACACATACATCGCCGACGCCATCTTCTCCAAATCATCGCGGATTGCTTGGAATGAATGGATGATTTCTCCTTGGCTGAGTGTATCCAGAGACTTCCCTTCAAACATAAGATAGCGCCCGCAGGTGAAGACCTGAGTCACACTCAACAACCGGTTCCGGGTGCGGCGCGCACCACGGGCGACGGCTGCCACCTTCCCTCTGGTGTTGGTATACACTGTCACGATTTTGTCCGCTTCACCCAGATTCCTGGTGCGCAGGATCACTCCTTCAGTCGTGTACAAACATCATCCGTCCTCCCTCGCAGGCCATGTCCGCAGCCTCTATCTCGCCTTCTGTATCAACCGCGCTGTCCGATTCACCCGACGTGTACTTATAAAGCAGATATAGTCCAATCGCACCGGTTTGCATGAACAGATTCCAGAAGACACTGCTATTGGACACAGCAAGACACCTCCCTCTGATCAATAGCCTACCCATCAGAGGAGAGGTTATGCTTCAAACAATTTCCCTGGTTCGCCCACAGGCTGGGGTTTCCCCAAATACTGGTACCCCAGGTGAGTCACTACTCGCCCGCGGTTAGTCCTTTGCAGAAAACCGAGCTGCAGCAAATAAGGCTCGTATACATCCTCGATAGTGCTAGCCTCTTCGCTGATGGCCGCGGCGATCGCGTCCACGCCGACAGGCCCTCCGTTAAACACTGTGACAATCGTGCTCAACAGCTTGCGGTCGATATGATCCAGGCCGTATTGGTCGACGTCGAACAAAGCCAGCGCCTCACCGGCCACTTCTTGTGTGATGCGGTTGTCAGCCTTGACCTGAGCATAATCCCTTACTCGGCGCAGCAAACGGTTCGCGACTCTGGGAGTGCCCCGGGCTCGCCCTGCTATTTCCTCCGCGCCTTTGTCATCGATCTCAACTCCGAGAATGCGGGCTGATCGCCTGACAATCACCGTCAGTTCGTCTTTGCTGTAGAACTCAAGCCGGTTGATGACACCGAACCGGTCTCTAAGAGGCCCTGTGAGCATACCTGCCCGGGTCGTCGCGCCGACCAAAGTGAACGGAGGCAGTTCCAATCGAATGGAACGAGCTCCGGGGCCTTTGCCGATGATAATATCCACAACCCCTTCTTCCATGGCTGGATAAAGGACTTCTTCAACAGTTCGGTTCAAACGGTGAATCTCATCGATGAAAAGCACGTCATTGGGCTGGAGATTTGTCAGGATGGCCACCAAATCGCCCTGCCGTTCGATGGCGGGGCCTGATGTGGTCCGAATCCCAACCCCCATTTCGTTGGCAATGATATATGCCAGGCTGGTTTTGCCAAGGCCCGGCGGGCCGTAGAGCAGCACATGGTCCAACGCTTCGCCCCGCTGCTTGGCTGCGGTGATAAACAGCCGCATCTGTTTCTTGACCTTTTCCTGGCCGATGTATTCATCGAGAGTGCGCGGCCGCAGCGTCAATTCCAAATCTTGATCCTCGAGCCGTTTCCACCCGCTGACCACTCGTTCGCTATCCACTGCCTATTTCCCCCTCCTGTCCACCGACGCCAGTGCTGTCCTGAGCAGAAGCTGCAGATCACTGGTTTCACCAAGCTTGTCCACGGCCGCTTTCAGCATCAAATCGGCTTCCGTGTAATCGAATCCCAGCGCCGCCAATGCCGCCAGCGCATCGTTGCGCATCCCTGCGTCCGTCAAAGGCGGGGATATGGACGAATCGAGGCTGAACCCGGCTTTGGTGAATTCATCCCGCAGTTCAAGAATCAAGCGATCCGCCGTTTTCTTGCCTATGCCTGAGATTTGCGTAAGGGCTGCCCGGTCTTCGAGGTTGATGGCATTGATAAACTGCTCTGCCGACATGGCGTTCAAGATGTTGATGGCTGTCTTGCAGCCCATGCCGGAGACTGTGATAATCTTCTGAAACAGCTTTTTTTCATCAATGGTGGCAAAACCATACAAATCGATTCCGTCTTCTTTGACATGCATGTGGGTATGCAGAGTGATTTGCTCGGTGCTGCCCTTGGCTCTTTCCAAAGCCGCGCCGCTCAAATACACCTGATAGCCCACACCATTGACGTCGAGGATTGCCATATTCTGATCCTGGCTGATGATTTTACCTCGAAGCAGCGCAATCATATCTGACCTCTCCATCCCAGCCCGTTGTGGGCATGACAGATGCCGACTGCGAGAGCGTCGGTCACATCGTCAGGCCGCGGGACCTCCTTTAGACCCAGAAGCAGGCGCACCATGAAACCCACTTGTTCCTTCGGCGCCCTGCCTACTCCGGTTACAGATTGTTTCACCTGCAGAGGCGTGTACTCTGCAACAGGCAAGCCGCGGTGCGCTGCGGCGAGAATCACCACTCCGCGGGATTGCCCCACCGTCAAGGCAGTTGTCACATTCCGGTTGAAGAACAGTTCCTCAATTGCCAGACACTGGGGCGAGTACTGGTCAATCAACCGTTGGACACCATTGTAGATCATCATCAGGCGTTGATCCATGCCCAGATTGGCCGCAGTGCGTATGGCACCGTAGCCCAGCACCTTGAGCTTGCCGGTGCGGTCTGTTTGTATCACTCCGTAGCCGCTGATGGCGGTACCCGGATCGATCCCCAAAATGATCATGGCAACACTTCCCTTTACCGATTCAACTTCGACATTAGTCCCGAGAGTCCTTTGCCCCTAACAGCGAAAAAACCGCTTGACCTAAGTCAAGCAGTTCTCGCTACAGTGGAAAATGCAGCCCCTCCAGAATGCTGTATTTCTGTTCTTCATCGGCAAAGGGAATGCCGGCCCTTAAGTTGCGGATTTCAAACTCTGGCAGCTTGGCGATGGGGATCTCGGTTATCTCCACCACCACACCCCCCATTTCCGGCTTGCCTTTGTAAATGGCTACGTGCTGATCGTGGATGCCTATATAGAACTGCTCTGCCGCCGCAGCCGCACCTTGCCTGCCGGAATCAATCGGAGGGCTGATGCGGCCGTCGTCCAGCGGTGCCGGTGGGTCAAACAACCGAGATTGGGAAAACCACAGCGCTGTTATAAAACTTACCGTAAAACACAACAAGCCGGCACAGAAAACAACCCACCTTCTGCCCATGGTATTCACCCCTTCCCATTATGTCCGGGGTGAACGGCTCGTATTCAGTCGGCTATTTCGTAATTGGTGTATACCTGCTGCACATCGTCGAGCTCTTCCAAAGCATCTATCAGCCTTTCGATTTTTTCACTGTCTTCGCTGGAAACCATGACAGAGTTCTGGGGGATCATGCTCACTTCTGCCACCAGAAACTCGTATCCAGCCTCCGCCAGCGCCGCCTTGACCTGGGTGAAGTCTCCTGGGGCAGTCAGGACTTTGTACACGTCAACTTCATCCTGAACATCTTCCGCTCCAGCTTCAAGGGCGGTCATGATTAACTCTTCTTCGTCGGTTTTGTCGTCTTTTTCTATGACCAGCAGCCCTTTTTTGCTAAACATCCAAGCCACACAACCGGCCTGGCCGAGATTGCCTCCGTATTTGCTCAGGCGGCTCCGCACCTCGCCGGCTGTGCGGTTGCGGTTGTCGGTCAGCACATCCAGCAAGATTGCCACTCCATTCGGGCCGTAGGCTTCATAAACGATCTCTTCGTAGTTGTCCCCGTCAAGCCCGCCTTTGCCCCGGTTGATCGCCCGTTCAATATTATCGTTGGGCATGTTGTAGCTGCGGGCTTTTTCGATCGCCAGGCGCAGTTTGAAATTGGTTTCCGGATCGGCTCCGCCTTCTTTTACCGCGACAGTGATCTGACGGGCCAGTTTGGTGAAGACCTGGCCGCGCTTGGCATCTTGTGCCGCTTTCTTGTGTTTGATATTCGCCCATTTGGAATGTCCAGCCACAATCCCACTCCCCTTCCAGCATAATTTTAGCATAAGCTGTACCGTACTGCAAAGGGAGTCGTGCAAGTTATTCGAAAGGCGACTGCGTAAGTAGTTGGCGAAGGTGATGTTGAAGCAGGAAGTAGAGAATTACCACCAAGACAACGGCAGCAAGGGGTGAGCCGATTCTGGCAATCAGCAGATAATCATAGAGCCCGTGGCTTGCGGCGGCATACAGCAAACCTCTGGTCAATTCACCCCTAGGATTGGCCGAGAATCTAGCCCGCCCGAAAAAGATCCCGAAAATGCCGGAGAAACAGGCATGAGCCAGTGAAGCGATCAAGGCCCGGATAGGAGCTACAGCCAGGCCGAAAGCCAATGCGTACAGGATGTTCTCCACCACGGAAAAGCCAATGCCAACCGCGGCGCCATAGATGATTCCATCCGCGGGTTCGTCAAATTCCGGGGAACGATAAACAGCGAGGTAAACACCTAACGCTTTAAAGAGTTCTTCACCCAAGCCAATGATCACAAAAGCGGAAAACAGCTGTGCGAACAAAGGCGCCTCAGGAAGCACCCAGTCTGAGAACGGCAGTTCCACAGCGGCAGCCACTCCAACTGCCAGCGCTCCCATGGCAAAAGCCCGCAGCAGCATTCGGGCCGGTTCGCGCTCATAGAGATCTCTAAGCTGAAAAAAACGAAGCCAAAGCAGGCCGGGAATCAATGAGGCCAATACGATCAGGATCAGCTGCAGTGCGCTGCTCAAACAACCACTCCTTAGGCTGTCATAAGTCAAACAGCATGTTCCACCTTATCTTAGCCACTGCCGCCCGATCTATGCAAAGGGATCTCTGCTGTTTTCTGGAAGGATTTGACGTTTGGATCACGAATTTGTAATTATATCCATAATTATTATTGATAAACAAGGAGGTATGATCAAGTGAAGAAGTTCGCTGATGTTCTGCAAAGCGGTGATTGGAAGGCTGAAAAACACGTCCCCACGATTTTCGCGCCGGATTCGGCAAACACCGATCAACCGATTGAAGTCACTGTACATGTTGGCTCTGACATTCCCCATCCGAACACGACAGAACACCACATTCGCTGGATTAAGCTGTTCTTCCAACCTGATAACGATAAATTCACCTATGAATTGGCCGACTTTCAGTTTACCGCCCATGGGGAAGCGGTGGCCGGAGCAAACGCAGGCCCCGCCCACACTGAGCCAAAAGGCACCACAATTGTCAGGCTGAAAGCCTCGGGCACTCTGATGGCCATGAGCTACTGCAACATCCACGGCCTGTGGGAGAGCCACAAACGAATTGAGATAAGCTAGGTGATTGTTAGTTGCCGCCAGGCTGACAGCCTGGCGGTTGTTTTTTCACGATGCTTTCGATCACACTCACAACTTCCGCCACTGCGTCAGTCAGTTTCGTTCCGGACATGGCTTTGCGGTAGTGTTCCCGGTTCTGCCACAGCTCTTCCACCGCCTCAATCAGCGACGCGCCGGTTAACTGCTCCTCCTCTAGCAGCATGCTGAATCCCTGTCTGGCAAAAGATCGGGCATTCAGCAGCTGATCGCCGCGGCTGGCCGACTGAGACAATGGTATCAGCAAATGCGGTTTTTTGAGGGCCAGCAGCTCAAAAACAGCATTGGCACCAGCGCGGGATATCACCAAATCAGCCAGGGCAAACAAATGGGGCAAGTCTTGATCCACATACTCGAATTGATGATACCCCTGGACAGTTAAGCTCGGCAATGTGTTGCCTTTGCCGCAGATATGCGCGATTTGGAACTTGGCAAGCAGCTGCGGGAGACTTTCCCGGACCACCTGGTTGATCTTTGCCGCGCCAAGGCTGCCTCCAATTACCAGCATCACCGGTTTGCTCCTGTCAAACCCCCAGAGCTCACGGGCTTTATCCGGATCGCCGTTTAACAGCTCCCTCCGGATGGGATTCCCGGTAACGCTCGCCTTGTGCTTGGGTACATGCTCCATTGTCTCGGGAAAAGTCACACACAAGTGAGTGGAGAACGGCAACGCCAACCGGTTGGCGAGCCCGGGAGTGAAATCCGATTCATGGAGCACCACAGGAATTCCCAATAACCGAGCCGCAACCGCCACCGGAAGCGAAACAAACCCACCCTTGCTGAAAACAATATCGGGGCGGTGACGCCGCAGAACGCGCCAGGCATCGTAAACACCTTTTAAAACCCGGAAAGGATCGGTGAAATTCTTCCAGTCGAAGTAACGCCGTAGTTTTCCCGCACTGATGGGATAATACGGGATCGCATCTCCGATCAATTTCCGTTCGATGCCATCATGAGTCCCAATGTACGCCAATGTCCAACCTCTTTGCTGAAGTGCAGGTATCATCGCCAGATTGGGAGTGACGTGGCCGGCCGAGCCGCCGCCGGTCAAGATAATCTTTGGCATGCCAATAGCCTCCTCACCCTAATCTTACTAGAAATCCAGCAGGATATTCAACTGCTGCCTCGAAGCAATTTACAAGAACTGTAAATTTTGTGTTGCACGGAGGATATTCATGGAGATTACAGATCTGGCCGCGAAGATGGATCGCATCTTCCGCGTCGGCTGCGAACCATTTGTCATAGATAAAGGCACGTATAGGCAGATCGTAAACCTTGGCCCGGTTCTGCTCAGGTTCTATCGAGCCGTCAACGAACTATATTATTTGAGTGTGCGGGGTGATTTTCCCCCATGGATTCACGAATACCTCGACGGCGGCAAGACTGAACAAGTGATTGACTATGGTCGGATGCGCCGATTCCGCAGTGATTTGCCCGTGATCATCCGCCCGGATTTGATTCTCACTGAAGAAGGCTTCATCGTTTCCGAACTGGACGCGGTGCCAGGCGGCTTTGGGCTCCTGGCGGAGCTGAGCCGATACTACCACGATGCCGGGTTTGACATCATCGGCGGCCGAGATGGAATTATCGAGCATTTCAAAGCAGCGGTGCAGGATATTTCCGAAAGTGCCGATCCCGGTCTCGCCATAGTGGTCTCTGATGAATCGATGGATTACTTCCCTGAAATGGAATGGATTTCCGAGGCTCTTTCCGCTTCGGGCCTGAAAACCTGGGCTGTTAAACCTGATGCGGTTTGGTTTCAGGAGGATGGCTTGTATCTGAAAACCGGGCAGATGCCGGAGCGGATCAATGTCGTATACCGCTTCTTTGAGTTATTCGACTTGAAGAATATACCCAAGATCGATCTGATCCTGTATGCGGTCCGCAAGCAGTTAGTGCGCATCACTCCCCCACTCAAGAGCTATCTGGAGGAAAAATTGCTGTTTGCCCTGGTGCACCACCCGGCCTTGCGTGATTACCTGGTTCAAACGTTGGAGCCTGAAGGTTTTCAGACATTGGCTGCGGTGATGCCCCAGACTTGGATTATGGACCCGCGGCCGCTTCCGCCCCATGCCGTGATTCCCGATCTCTACCTTGGGACAAAACCAGTGACCGATTGGCGGCAGTTGAAACAAGCGACCCAACGCCAGCGTGAATTGGTGATCAAGATTTCGGGGTTTTCCGAACTGGCCTGGGGCAGCCGTGGGGTATGTATCGGCCACGATGTATCAGGCGATGTGTGGGCGGAGGCTGTTGAAAGGGCACTGCGAAGTTTTCCAGAACACCCTTATGTTCTTCAAAAATTCCACAAAGGAAAGCGCGTCATCGCCACCTACTACGACGGGCCGTCGAAGACTCCCAAACCCATGCAGGGACGAGTGAGGCTCTGTCCCTATTACCTGGTCCACCATGGCCGTACCCATCTTGCCGGGATCCTGGCCACCATCTGCCCCCTGGATAAAAAACTGATCCACGGCATGACCGACGCGATCATGGTTCCGACTAGAGTAGAACAGGAGTGACAAGCATTGATGCATGTCCCAGAGCACAACTGGCATGATTGGCGCTGGCAGTTCGCCAACAGACTGCGCACGGAAGCAGATTTCGCAAAACTCATGGAGTTGACTGAGTCAGAGAAAGAGGCGCTGAAGAGTCCGAGTTTCGCGGTGGCCGTGACTCCTTACTTTGCCAGTCTGATCCAAAAAGACAACCCTAACTGCCCGATCCGGCGGCAGGCCATTCCCTTGATCGAAGAATCAACACCGGATGTTCACGGCCTTTCCGATCCTTTGGCGGAAGATGCGATGTCGCCGGTGAACAACCTGGTTCACAGATATCCCGACAGGGTACTCTTGATTGTGACTGAAACATGCCATATGTACTGCCGGCACTGTACTCGCCGGCGCCGCGTGGGTTTCAAAGAGAAACCAATTTCCAAAACGGATCTGGCCAATGCTTTAGCTTACATCAGGCAGAACCCGCAGATCCGCGATGTGCTGGTAAGCGGCGGTGATCCTTTCACTCTAGGGGATCAATCATTGGAGCAGATTATCAAGGCAATCCGGGAGATACCTCACGTGGAAATCATCAGGATCGGCACCAGAGCGCCGATCACCAATCCATTCCGGGTGACAGCCAGATTGGTGCGGATGCTCAGAAAGTACCATCCCCTCTGGGTCAATGTGCAGTTCAACCATCCCTTGGAAATCACGCCTGAAGCTGCCAACGCCTGCGCCATGCTTGCCGACGCCGGGATCCCTCTCGGTAATCAGACGGTCCTGCTGCGCGGCATTAACGACTCGGCGGCAATCCAGAAAGAACTGGCACATAGGCTGGTTCAGATCCGTGTGCGTCCTTATTACCTCTATCAATGCGACCTGGCAGCGGGCATCAGACATTTCCGCACACCCGTGTCTTTGGGAATTGAAGTGATGGAACAGATGCTTGGGCATACGTCGGGGTTCGCCATCCCCACTTTTGTGGTCGACGCACCGGGCGGCGGCGGTAAGATCCCAATTCTGCCCCAATACCTGCTGTGCCAAACACCTGAAAAAATCGTGATGCGCAATTACGAAGGCAAAATTTTCACCTATCCCAAGCCAAATCCAAAATGAGGAGAGGAATGATCCATGGATCCAATCGCGTTTTCTATCGGCAGCATTGATATTTACTGGTACGGTATTCTTGTCGCGATCGCATTTCTCCTGGGCTATCTCAATACCCAGAGCAATGTGAAGCGCTACGGCCTGGATACAGACGAAGTCAGCGATCTGCTGTTCAAGCTCTGCATCACGGTCATCGTCGGCGCAAGGCTGGGCGCAGTGGTCGCCAACTTGGGCTATTACCTCAGAAACCCGCTGGAGATATTCACCCGGGCAGGTCTTGGTTCGCACGGTGCGATCATCACCACCATGGTGGTGGGCTACTATTGGGTCAAAAAAGCGAAACTGCCGTATTGGACCCTGGCTGACGCCATAGCGCCATCACTCAGCATCGGCCACATTTTTGTCAGGCTGGGCAATTTCATCAACGGCGAGCTGTATGGTTCACCCACCAATGTGCCTTGGGCAATGGAATTCCCATACAGCGGCGGTCCGGTTCACCCCGCCCAGCTTTACGAGATGGCGGCTTCTTTGGTGATCTTGCCCTTCGCCCTGTGGTGGGCTCGCAAACCAAAATACCCCGGATATGCCTTTTTCCGGGTAATGCTGATTCATTCCATTGTCCGTCTGCTGCTCGACTTTATCCGGCAGCATTCAGACCCTGTCATTGGGCCGCTTGTGCTGACACAGCTGCTTGCCATCGGGTTCATTGCTTTTACAGGTGTGCTGCTTGTCCGGGCAGAAATCCAATACAGAAAAGGCCGTTGATGCGAAAAACCTGTGCTGTGTATCGGCACTGGTTTTTTCAAGATCAGTCTCCAGCCGGAGCCAACAACCAACCAAAGCAGGTTAAATCCGCCCTTTGCTGAATATACAATTAATACAAAACTGCAAAAGGATGAGTGCAATGAGAGACACCAAATACCTGGCCGTGATTCTGATCGTCATCGGCGTCTTTGGTTTGCTGATCAACTCCAATGTCCTGTCCATGGTATACTGGAATATAGTTTGGCCCATCGGCATTATCTTGCTCGGAATCGCAGCCTTTGTCTACCTGCGAGACAACCCCAACCTCACATCCGCCAATTTGGTTGAGAAAGTGGTCGGAGGCTTGGTTGTGGCAGGTGTGCTGATGCTGGTGTTTTTGGCAGTCTTCGGGATCATAGGCCCCATCCTGGCGCTGGTCGCTGTGATCATCGCTGCTGTCGTCCTGTTTAAGTTGGGCATTGCGATTCTGGCAGTGGTAATTCCGCTGGCAGTCATTATCTCGCCAATCATATTGATTGTCTGGCTGCTTCTGCTGTTGCTCTAGAACTGCCGAAAAACGCCTCGTAAATGTGCGTATGCACACTACGAGGCTTCAATATGGTTAACGCTTCACTAAAGCGGCAATCTCGTCATCGCCGAGGGCTTCGGTGAGAAAATAGAAGACAAAGCCTCGTAAACGTACACCAGTACATTTACGAGGCTTTAAACTTATTTCTTGGCAGCGAGCTGCTCTCTCACCACGAGATGTGGCAATACCATCGCCGCTGGAGGGCTTAACTACTGTGTTCGGGATGGGAACAGGTGATCCCCTCCGCTGTAGCCGCCAAGAAAGCTTGTTT
>Ga0209537_1001751_pt1 | contig 23540 bp, 27 predicted proteins | sample BioPla4DNA1_FD_187698 | JGI IMG/M metagenome (GOLD analysis project Ga0209537, IMG submission 187698) | Biogas fermentation microbial communities from Germany - Plant 4 DNA1 (SPAdes) (version 2) | ecosystem: Engineered > Bioreactor > Anaerobic > Digestate | place: Bielefeld, North... | reverse complement strand
ACGCATTTTGGCCCTTTAGGTCGAGTAGACAGATTGGATATATTTCTGAAAACCCAGAAAAATAGATGCTTATGCTCTTGACATCAATGTAACACACTCCACATGTTCAGTCCACGGGAATAAGTCTACGGGTTGAACCTCTCTAAGGTTATAGCCATTTGCAGCAAGATATTTTAAATCTCTTGCCAGGGTTGATGGGTTGCAGGATACATAGACGATCCTTTTTGGCTGCATTTTTACCATTGTTTCTAAAAGTGTTGAATCGCAGCCTTTCCTGGGCGGATCCACAACAACGACATCTGCCTTAATTCCTTCATCGTATAACCTTGGCACTACTTCTTCCGCAGCTCCGCAGTAAAACTTTGCATTAGAAATATTATTAAGCTTTGCATTTTTATTTGCCGATTCAACAGCTTCGGGTATTACCTCAACGCCTATTACTTTCTCGGCTTTCTCGGCGAGGAATAATGAAATTGTGCCAATTCCGCAATAAAGGTCAAAAACAGTTTCATTTCCTGTAAGCCCTGCAAATTTCAATGCCTTTTCATATAATATAACTGTCTGCACAGGGTTAACCTGGTAGAATGACAGCGGGGAAATATGAAATGTTAGATGCCCGAGCCTGTCGATTAGCGTACCGCTTCCGTATACGGTTTTAACGATATCACCCAGTATTATATTATCCCTTCGCCTGTTAATGTTTAAAACTATGCTTTTCACTTCAGAAATCTTGTCTGTAACCATTTGAATAAGCTTATTAAGATTAGGCACTCTTTCTTTTGTAACCACTAATATAACCATTATATCTCCTGTTGAGTAAGATACCCGGGTTATTATATGGCGCAGGATACCTTCACCTGTTTTTTCATTATAAACAGGTATGTTCAACTTTCTTATAATGTCCATAACTGTGTTTTTTACCTTTTCACTGCCAGTATGCTGTATTCCACAGGTCTCAGAATCAATAATAGTATGACTGCGTCTTGCGTAAAAACCGGCTATTGGTCCCTCATCACCCGTACCAATCGGGTATTGGGCTTTATTTCTGTAATTCATCGGGTTATCCATACCAATAACCGGGTTAATGTGAATGCCTCTAAACCCGCCTATTCTTTCAAGATTATCGGTTACAACTTTGTGCTTAAACTTAAGCTGCATATCATAAGTCATATGTTGTAAGCTGCATCCACCACATCTTTTATATGCCTGGCAAAACGGTTCTCGCCGTTCCGGACTTTTTATAATCCATTCTTCAACCCTTGCTACAGCATAGTTTTTTGCAACTTTAATTATTTTTGCAACAACTTTTTCCCCTTCTATTGCTCCCTGAACAAAAACAGCCATGCCATTTACTTTCCCAACACCCATGGCTTCGTGAGTCATTCCCGTAATCTCAACTTCATATATATCATTTTTCTTCATAAAAAAACCTCTGTTTAATCATTTGTGTATATTATCTCACATTAGTTTTACACTGTTTGAATAATAAATTTTACATTCATCCGTTACTTATCTATAACCTTTCTATATGGTGCAATCATCCCTTCATTCATTTTATTACCTATTTTAGCTCTTAATTTTGGAGAAGATATAAGGGCGCCTACAAGATACATTTTTAATATTGTGCCTTTTTTCTTCTGTGGAAAGTCGTATATTCCATGTTTTTTATAGAATCTATGATCGGCTTTCATCATACCACGCATAAGCCATATAAGATCTCTGAAAATTTTCATTCCGCCAACACCGTAAAAATTCCTGGGTTGAATATATTTATGACTGATTGCATAATCAAGCCTTGCCGCAAGCCTGTCAATTTCTGCATCGGGATTTATTTCATCACATGCTACCCCTGAAAGAAAGTTTCCCCCAACCTCGCTTCTGGCTTCAATAATCATCTGTAAATTTGCCTCTGCCGGATAATTTCCACTAACCAGGTATCCTACAGGTTTACCCATAGTCACTGTTCTATGCCCATTACAGAACTGCCTGTCATCAAACATCTTAAAAATCGAGCCCATGGAGTGATCCTTGATTGAAAACGCGTATACTGTGGCATCTGCAGTCTGAATATTATCACGCAGAAAGTCATCAAATCCATCCCTATAAACACATTTACCTGTAGCTGCACAATTGAAACAGCCTAAGCACCCACCACTAAAATGATACTCGGATATATTTACAATACGGGTTTTATGTTTCAGAACAGCCCTGAATCTGTTTATCATATCATTAAGTTGTTCATCATCCCTGGCACAGTCGGTAACTATAACTACATCTCCGCTTTTTCCATCCTCCTTTAGTGTAACAGGACTAACCGGAATATGTGCTGAGTCCACTGTACGGTTTGGTATGGTTTCATATATATCATTTTCGGTGCTCCAGCATACATATTCAAAAAACTCTTTCGCAGCCTTCTGTCCGTTTTCAGTCAAAAGGTCCTCCATATCGGCAGACAATCCATTAATGTATTTCATCTTAAGATCCTGACAGTTTTCCTGAATAAACTTGTGGGCGGTGACATCATAAAAATGCTTGGACGTAGTTATCTGAGTAACAAATTTTCCTGACACATCAAGTCCGGATGCTTTCAAAAGTTCAATAAACCGATGCAACTGGCTTGGTGCGATAAAGGTATAAACCGGATAGGAAAAAATTATAAGATCAGCTGCTGTTATTGCGTCGGCCGCAGGTGTAAAATCTTTCTCATAGGATTTAATTTGCTGACCTACGTTAAGAAACTGAAATTTATGCTGCGGAAACTTCTTTTCCAAATACAGAGATGTTTGCAATGTAATACTATATTTACCTTTAGGGCTTCCATTCAAGACCAGAACTCTCATCCTTTATCCCCCCAGTTCATGCGTTTCGGGCTTAGCTTTCATATAAATATAAATAATAAAGGAGTGCTCCAAGGAATTATTTCTATGCACTCCCCTCAATTATATCAAAAATTTGCTCACTATACTTATATTTACTTCATGGAATATCAGTCATTCTGATGCACAAAATGCCATATGGAAAGAAATTAACTTCCTCCCTTCCACAATATGGAATATGAATATCTTGGGAGAATCATTCTGTAAATATGATAAATACATAAAAACAAGCCTAAAAAACGCATTTGTTAAAACTTACTTTTTAAAATCCCTATAACCTCATCATAATTCTCAGGTTTGTGCGGAAATGTACAATTTGTGCATACCTTAATTTTTTTCCCGTCCTTCTCAAGAAAACTTGGATTTCCTGGACAATTTTCGATATTGTACAGCGGACAATAGCAAAACAGACAGTTAAATTCTTTCATTCCTTCATGGCAGGGAAAATATTCACATTCTCTGTTTTCAAAGAAACGATATGAGTTTTTCATAATATTTAATATCCCCTTCTTTCTTTATATCTTCCGGCCTTTTCTACAAAGCTCTTGGCAAATGACGGGTTTGACGGATAATATAGATGGGGAAAACCCAGCCAGTAATTCTCTCCTGATATAACACAAGAGTAGTTCTTTCCTGTGGCGGGCTTTATTGCCATGCAGTCGTTACCATTATTCTCACTGTCAAAATAGTGAAACTCATGTCCTCTTATTCTTTCACCCTTTGGTAAAAAGCTGCCATTCTTTTCTTCTATTTCAAGGTACCCAAAACGTACCGGCTTTCCGGTATAATGGCATACCGACGGAATTGCTTCCACCATCTTATGGCATTTTTCTTCTTTATCTTTAATGGCGGAATGCAGATACATAAACCCACCACATTCGGCTACTACAGGAATTCGGTCTTCTATTGCATTTTTTATAGCAGTAAGCATATCCGTATTTTTGCTAAGCTCGCCTGCATACAATTCGGGATAACCTCCGCCGATAAGAAGTCCACTGCATTTATCAGGCAATTTTGCATCATGAAGTGGAGAAAAGCATTCTATTATTGCTCCATATTCCTCAAGCATAAGCAGATTATCCTCATAGTAGAAACAGAATGCCTCATCTTTTGCTACGGCAATGACAGGGTTTAGACCACTTGCATCTTTTTAGTTCACACTTTTTGTTCCTGCCGCCTTCATTTTCCATCAATCTTTTTTCCAAACCTGCTATCAGTTTTCCTATCAACCGAACGGGATGAGGAAGCCAATAAGGATCACCCAATATTAAATCCAGAAGAAAACCAAATAAGAACGCCAATATATGATATTTCACACTTTATTCTCCCTTTATCTTTTCAATCATCACTATTTCAGGCTTTCCGATACTTCCCTTCAGTGTACAGATATATCCGCTGCCATTTGCAACCTGATAGTCAAAATACTCTCCTCCATGGTACCTGTTCAATAATGACATTATTGTGCCACCATGAACAATCAATCCTATGGTTATGGCAGGATGGCACTCCTCACAAAGTAATGCAGAAAGAACCTTAAGCATCCTGTGAAATCCCTTTTCACAGCGCGCAATAAAATTCTCTCTGCTTTCCCCTTCGGGAAAAGGCAATGTACCATTACTGTCAATCCACGACTTGTATCGTTTGTCACTCTGCAACTCTGCGTAATTCTTTCCTTCAAAGGCACCAAAGTCCATTTCTTCCCATTCGGGTATGATAACCGGCTCTTTCGAAGGATAGAGAATTTCAGCAGTTTCAAGGCACCGCTTCATCGGGCTTGAAAACAAGTAATCAACATCAGGATGTACATTGGTATATTTCGCCCTTTTTAAGTAGCTGATTCCTTCTTCACTTAAGGCTTCATCGGTTTTTCCCAAATACCGGTGTTCTTTGTTGGAGACAGTAGGGCGTATCATTATCAGTTTTACTTTATTTTCTGACCAATTCCGCATATCACACGTACCACCTCATCAGCCCGCTTTGCAAGCTCCACAAGAATTCTTCCCGTCCGTTCCCTGTATTCCCTTTCAAAAGCATCCACAGGTACAATACCATTACCTGTCTCATCGCTGATCAAGATGACCTCCGGGCTCTTCTGAATAAATAACAGTATTTCTTCTTCAGGATTTCCGTCCTGCGAAATACGCGCTTTTACCCAGTTGTGGAAGCGATGGATAATTACTTTCTTTTTCTGTGCGAAAGTCTCCTGTAATTGTGCATCGTCAGGAATTATCCCGTCAAAAACGGAGTAATTATCGGTATTGATTTTCTGCAATACATAATTCAGTTTTCCTTGCGAATACCCGCCAACCACTAATTTCATGCTCACATTCCTCTATCTATAATATTTATTATGGCAGCTGCCACCACCATGCTCCCTTCACAAACAAGAACAAAATATCCTGCCGTATCACCTGTAATTCCACCAAGTTCCTTCATGCACCGATAGTAATACCATGCAAATGCACCAAGTGCAGCCATTGCCACAACAATTCCTGCATGCAGAGATTGCCACAGCATATATCCTACGCACACCACACCTTGAAGATATAGCGATGCTTTCACTGTGTTTTTTTGAGCACTGCTTGCAAATAGGTACAATAATCCGTTCTTTTTTTGCAGAAGGAAAAGAAATCACACTGATTCCGCAAAGACATCTCGCCAAAGCAAAACCTGCACACACTATGCTTAATAAGGTTGTATTTTGAATTTCAGAAAATGCCGCCAAATAAATAAGTCCATAGACTCCAAGCATTATCACGGAAAATGCACCAATATGGGAATCTTTCAGGATTTCCAGTTTCTTTTCCCTGGGCTGATAGGAACGAAATGCATCCATAGTATCCATATAACCACCTACATGAAAACCTCCTGTAACCAACAGAGGTATTGCTGTTGAAAGCAGCGTACAGCCCAGGTTTCCTATTTCAAACCTTTCACAAAGTACCCTCCAAAAATAAACGCAAACTCCAATCACTGCACCAACCCAGGGAAAAAAGCAAAGCGCGTATTTCATATCCCCATCCTTCCACTTAAACTGTGGCACAGGAATCCTTGAATACATTGAGAATGCGATAATACAGGATTTTATAACTCGCATACTATTTTCCTTCCTTTACAACAACCGGAATCCCTACTACTACCTCAAGCACTTTATCTGCCATAGCAGCCAGCTTTTCATTGATAATACCCATAGCCTTTATATACGACATTGTAGTTTCATCGTAGATTATTCCATCCTCAAATACATTGTTGGTAACAACCACCAAATTCTTAAAACCCTTACTTAGCTGATTAATCCCCTGTATGATCTTTTCGGTTACTTCCTCTCTCGATTTCGGTGCTGCACCGGAAAACATTTCATTAGCAACCAGATTGGACATGCATTCCAGCAACGCTGTACTCTCAGTAGCCCGGGAAAGTCCTATTATATCCATCACTTTTTCAATTGCAACAGGTTGTTCTATGGTATTAAAGCCCTTATCCCTTCTCATCCTTTTATGTCTTTCAACCTTTGCCTGCCCCTCGTTGTTGTTAACCCTCATTGTTGCTATATAGTATCTTCTACTATCTTCCGAGAGAGCGGCAGCATACTCTTCGGCACAGGCCGACTTTCCACTGCCACTTCCACCGATTATCAAAATCATCATTTTTAAAACCGCTTGTACTGTTCCAGCTGAACATCGTCAAAAGTCGTTCTATCCTGGTATACACTGAGGGCTATATCAAGTAATGAAAGTATCATTACCGCACCCGTTCCTTCACCTAACGCCAGTTCCCCATAAATTACCGGCTCTACTCCCAGTTCCTTCATGATTACTTCTATCGCAGGTTCTTTTCCTTTATGAGAGGGAATTAAATAATCTCTGGTACCAGGTACAATCCGTTCTGCCAGAATAGCTGACACCATGCTTATAACACCGTCCAACACAACGGGCACATGAAAGATAGCGCCACCAATACAAACACCTGCAAGACCCGCAATATCCAGCCCTCCCACAGTTGCTAAAACTGCCAGTGTACAGATCATATTTCTCTATTGCTTCTGCAATCACCTGCTGCTTGCGAAAGAACCCTTCGTCGCTTAGTCCGGCTCCTCTCCCTGTGACCTCACTTGCATTGCACTTTAACAACGCTGCTGCTATTGCACTGCTTGTAGTAGTGTTTCCCATTCCCAGTTCCCCTGTTGCAAGAATTTTGTAGCCGCCCTCTTTACAGTAGGATACCATGTCTATACCGGCGGCTATAGCTCGGATTGCCTCCTGTTCTGTCATAGCGGGTTCTTTTCTGAAATTTTTAGTGCCATAACTTATTTTTCTTTGCACAAGTCCTGGAATGGTCACTTTATTATTGATGCCTATATCCACAGGAAAAGTATCTGCGCCTATGCTTGCTGCCATCCTTCCTACCGCTGATTGATTTTTTGCCATCAATTCGGCTACAATGGTCGTTACCTCCTGTCCCGACTGGCTGACTCCCTCTTCAACAATTCCGTTGTCCGAGCACATGATAATAACAGCCTTTCTGGAAATGTCTATTTTATCGGTACCAATGACAGCTCCTATCTGTGCGGTTAGCGTTTCAAACCTGCCAAGGCTGTCAATGGGCTTTGCAACGGTATCCCAGTTTTTCAATACTTTTCTTCTTGTATCTTCATCAGGCGCCTGGACAACAAGCTGTCCTAATTCTTCCCTCGAGTATCTATTCCAAATGGGCTTCTTTAAGTATTCCATATATTACCTCCATGTTTAGATATTTTCTCAACATATCCGCCAGTTTATCATACTGCTTTTCTTTGTAAGCCTGATAGTTCTCAAACACTCCGCCCTCTATTTCAATTCCTTTCCTTTTGGCCAAAGCCTGCACAACTGAGTTGGCCATGCTTTCATGATCAAACAGCCCGTGTACATAAGAGCCATATATATTTTTATTATGGTCAGAGATAATCACATAGTCTTTAATCCTGCTACTGTCACCGGCTCCGTCCATACCATCTGCGTTTTCCGGGCATGCTTCCATCAGCATGGTCTGACCCATGTGGATTTCATATCCTTTATAAGCGCATCCCGATAACATACTGAAAATTCCGTCCAGTTTCTCTATTACCCCTTCCACCTGACAACGTTTCATTTTCTTCTGAAGTACTGTTCTTACCGGTAACAACTCCATACCACGAATGCTGCCGCCTTCCTCCACATTGTCAGGATCTTCTATTAGATAACCCAGCATCTGATATCCACCGCAGATACCAAACACAGGAATATCCCCGGCGAACTTCTTGATTGCAGCCTCCAGTCCGTTCTGACGCATCCATTTTAAATCCCCCATTGTATTCTTGCTTCCTGGCAGGAAAATCAGATCAGGGTGTTGCAGTTCATTGACGGAAGTAACATAGCGCACCGTAACCTCAGGAATCTGCTCAAACACATTAAAATCTGTGAAGTTTGAGATTCTGGGATAGCGAATCACAACGATATCTATAAGTCCTGAACCCTTTTTATCAAATCGCTCGGTTAAACTGTCCTCATCTTCCAAAGACAGTTCCATGTAGGGTACTACTCCTACAACCGGGATTTTCCCTTTATATTCCAATATTTCAATTCCGGGATCAAGTATTGATTTAACACCACGGAATTTGTTAATGATAAGCCCTTTAATTCTTGCTTTTTCTTCCTCCGTAAGCAGCATCGATGTCCCTAACAGCTGTGCAAACACGCCTCCCCTGTCAATATCTCCCACCAGCAACACAGGAGCATCCACCATTTTTGCCAGCCCCATATTGACTATATCATCTTCTTCAGATTAATTTCTGCAGGGCTTCCTGCGCCTTCTATCACAATAATATCCGCAAACTCCTCAAGCTTCAGAAAAGGCTTTTTTATCTCGGAAATCAGATTTTTTTATAGGCAAAATACTCTTTTGCACTCATATTTCCGAGCACTTCACCGTTTACTATTACCTGGGAACCTGTGTGATTTGTGGGTTTTAACAGAATAGGATTCATGCAGACCATCGGCTGAATCCCTGCAGCTTCGGCCTGCATTACCTGTGCTCTGCCCATTTCCAATCCTTCTGTTGTGATTAAGCATTTCCCTGGCTTCCGGAGCGTATAAATTCATTGGACCCTGAATGGAAATAGAGCAATGCTCTGAGACCAGCAGTTCATAATCCGGAGTATTATAACTTCCGGCATAAATGATATCCCCCTTTTTCATAGCTTCTCTTGCGGATTCAACATGCCAGCCATCTTCCTTCTGCCCCGAAAACCTGATTGTATCCAAAGAATCTATAGCGTCAAACATATCCATTACACCTGTTGATACCAGATAGAGGTTTTTTACCGGCCTCTTCATAGCTATAACTTCCTCGTCCAAGCCTTCAGGTATCTCTTTATCTTCGGGTACTACCAAAAATCCTGGTACCGTCAGTTATTTTAAGTAATGTATACCCGCCCTCGTAATAATCTACAGAGAAGTTCTCTGACCGTAGCTCCATACTGCCTACGTATACAAGCTCATTGCTTCTTTCCCCGGTACCATCTGCCCTGTTAGAGACGGTTTGCTCCTCTCCCGAACCGATAACAGTAGTACTTTCTTTCTGAACAGTTTTGTTTGCTTCTTCCTGTTGTGTTTTAGACACAGCACAGCCTGCCAGTCAGCATGCACTTAGCATTACTGCCAACATTACTAATCGTTTTTTCATATCTCCCTCATTTCCTTCCTTCTGTTTTAATTAAATATGTGTGCAGATACGGAAACGAGGTTTGATACCCACAAAAGTACAGCAATCAAAAAAGCTATTTACCAGCGACTGGTAAATAGCTTACGAGCAAAATAAACCTGCAGGTTCTTATAATCCAATAGAAAAATTTAATCCCGCAATTCTAACGTACGTACAACCAGTTACTCGTGGTTTGAAACAATCGTTTCCGTACGAGCACTCAGGCAGGTCTCCCGGCCTATCCATAAGTACAATCGAGATAAACTTATGGTTTTTGACACTTTCCAAAGGAATATGCGATGGCTTTTCTGCCAACACTAAGTCCGAGACAGCACCTGAAGCATAATATGGTCGGTATTCTCGGCAATGCAGCGTTTATCACCAAGCTGTGTTTTCAATTTGGCCATTACCGGTCCCCGATGATTCTGAGTACTTCTGAAATGCTTATGTTCTTTTCTTTGGCAATTCTCGCCAAGTCATCATACTCGTACTTGGAACGGCTTATACCATAACCGGCGGAATCCTTGCGCCGTACTTCGCCATATGGGGTCTGTAACGTTGTCAAACTGCGTTCCAGAACATATCGGTTGCAAACAACTTCTCGTATTCCGATGGTTGTCGTGTACTTAAATGTAGCTCTTGCAACAATCTCTTTATCCTGCTCATGACACAGTATGCAGATAAGTGTTCCCGGACGGGATTTTTTCATACCAACCGGCACTGTAAATACTTCAAGCGCACCGGCCTCAAAGAGTCTGTCCATAGCAAAGCCGATTTCCTCTGCAGTCATATCGTCCACATTGCAGTGGAGCTCAAATATCGTATCACGCTTGTCTTCTGTTTCACCAAGGAAAGCCCGGACACAGTTCGCTGTTTCAAAATTCTTCTTGCCCATACCATAACCAATTGCATCAATTTCTATTGCCGGCATATCACCGAAGGATGTGGCAAAATGCTTCAACAGTGCAGCACCGGTGGGTGTACAAAGCTCACTTTTGATTCGGCCTCCGTAAGTCGGAACACCGCGCAGGATGTACGCTGTGGCCGGCGCAGGAACGGGAAGAATGCCGTGAGCACAACGCACATGACCGCTTCCTACATGAACAGGTGAAACGATGACCTGCTGTGGAGCGATCTTATCCATAAGCATGCAGACAGCAGTAATGTCTGCAATAGCGTCCATTGTGCCGACTTCATGGAAGTGGATATCGGTTACAGGAATGCCATGTACGTGGCTTTCCGCCTCTGCGATAAGGGCATAGACTGCCAAAATATCTGATTTCACCTTTGGCGTAATGTTCAGACCGTTAATTATATGCTCAATTTCGTGCATTCCCCTGTGATGATGTGTATGTTCAGCATTGTTCACATGTTTATGGTCATGGGTGTGTCGGTGACTATTATCATGACCATGCAGGTCTTCGGCTTCTTCCTCTTTGCAGTTAACGGTCACAATAATGCGCGTGCCCCTGATACCGCATTTTACGGATAATTCTTTTTTTACTTTAACACCGGGAATGCCAAGTGCGTTCAGTTCGTCAAGGAAAGACTCCTGGTCGGGTATAAGCTCCAACAAGGCTGCCGCCAGCATATCTCCTGCAGCACCCATGTTGCAGTCTAAATATAGAGTTTTCATTTTGCTTTTGCCTCCATATGATTGATCATGCTTGCCAGATACCCAGCTCCAAAGCCATTGTCTATGTTTACGACAGACACGCCGCTTGCACAGGAATTGAGCATTGACAGCAGCGCGGATATTCCGCCGAAGGAAGTTCCATAGCCAACACTCGTAGGCACTGCAATCACCGGACACTCAGCAAGGCCTCCGATCACACTGGCAAGCGCGCCCTCCATTCCTGCGATAGCAATAATAACACTTGCACTCATAATATCGTCCAGGTGGGCAAGCAACCGATGCAATCCTGCTACGCCCACATCATAAAGCCGGGTGACCTTGTTTCCAAGAACCTCAGCGGTAAGCGCTGCTTCCTCAGCTACCGGTATATCGCTGGTACCTCCGGTGGCCACAACAATCGTCCCGATACCGTCCGGTTCGGGTATTGTTCCAATAATGCCGATTCTTGCCCCGGCATGGTAATCAAGGTCATAACCAAGGTCATTCTTAATCGTTTCAGCAGTTTCTGAGGGCAGTCTTGTAATGAGTATGGTGTTTTGTCCGCTTTTGCGCATTGCATCAATAATACCGGTTATCTGCTCAGGCGTTTTTCCTGCCCCATATATGACCTCAGCAGCACCTTGCCGTAACGTGCGGTGCAAATCAACCTTTGCAAAACCGATATCTTCAAAGGGCGCAATCTTGAGCTTCATCACAGCGTCTTCAACAGACATACTGCCATTTTGTACAGCTTTAAGTACATTCTTGACTAAGTTATTCATTTCTCGCCTCCAAATCAAGCGTTACCGCGCTGTAATATCGTTTCAGTTCCCGCACAATAGCCTTTCTGTTTTCAAAAACCTTTTCAATTTGAGAAGCCGGAACTTGCAGTTTAGCAGCAGTCCCTGACATACGTACACGGAAGTCTGAAAAACCAAGAGAAAATAAGAAATTCTCGGCGTGCTCCGTGTATTCCAGTTTTTCCTTTGTGATCGGCTCTCCTGTTTGGATTCTCGTGGAAAGGCAGGCGTAAGCCGGTTTATCCCATGTAAAAAGCCCTGCCTCCTTTGAGCGTCGGCGAATCTCCTCTTTGGTCAGACCGCATTCACGAAGCGGAGAGAGAACGGATAATTCTTTAAGAGCCCGCATTCCCGGACGATCACCCGGGTCGTCGGAAGCATTAGTCCCGTCAAGCAGGGTGCCATATCCATCCCTGGCTGCTTGTTCCAAGATCTTAGAGAAAATGAGTTTCTTGCAGAAATAACAACGTTCTGCAGTATTTGCCACGATTTGCGGGTATAACAGCACATCAGCTTCAATGACCGTCATATCCACACAAAACTGCTTTGCTATACGTTTTGCATCCTCCAGCTCAAACTGCGGCTGAAAAACTGATTTGGCATAATACGCATGAACCTTTTCCGCATAATTGACTGCTGCATACAGCAGGTATGTGGAATCAACACCTCCCGAAAAAGCTATTGCGACATGACGGTATCGTTTGAAAAAATCGATTAATTCCATATGGTACACCTCATAATATGATTATGTAACCCTTATTCATTATAAGAAGAACAATCCTGCAAAATAATAGCAGGGCAGTTCTTTGTTTTAGTTCCTGTTTTTTGAACAACATCGTGATTGTACCTGCTTTTTGTAGATTTGGTAGGATATTGTACCACAACAGGTAATGTTAATCATGATTACACATCCCATCACTCTTCCGTTCCCGAAGCACATTATTCTTAATGATTATCAGGAAACGGTATAACAACTTTTACACCGTTCACCTCCTGAACAGTAACAGGGATTTCGTAGATCTCGCTGATATTTTTTGGCGTCATAACCTCAATCCCACCGTAACAGAAAATACGGTTGTTTTTCAACAGCATGAATTTATCACAATAACGTAATGCAAGGTTAAGGTCATGAATGACCAGAATCACACTTATCTGCTCTGTTCTTGCAATATCCTGTATAATTCTCAATACTTCGTATTGGTTGTTCAGATCGAGGTTGCTGGTAGGCTCATCTAATAACAGCACCTGTGGTTGCTGAGCTAATGCCCGTGCCAGCATAACCTTTTGTAATTCTCCTCCGGAAAGCTCGTCGATATAGCGCAGGGCGAAATCCTCCAGCTTCATGCGCGCTATAACCGATTCAACAATTCGGATATCCATCTGAGTAGGTTCAAACTTAATATATGGTTTTCGCCCCAGTAAAATTGTATCAAATACCGTAAATCTGCCTCCTACATTGTGTTGCGCCACGTAGGCCAAACACTTCGCGACATCATTTCGTTTTAGCTGCAAAGTGTTTTTCCCGTTTACATAAACAATCCCTTGCTGAGGCTCCAGAATGCGGTTAAGGCATTTAATTAATGTGCTTTTCCCAGCTCCGTTGTTCCCCAAAATAGCTGTGCACTGGCCTTTCGGAGCATAAAAATTAATATCTCTTAGAATTGCACGATCACGGTTGTATGAAAATACTAATTCTTTTACATGAATCACCTTCTGCCCACCCCCTTAAACACAAGATAAAGAAACAAGGGAGCGCCTAAAAAAGAGGTTATGGCTCCGATAGGCAAAATAACCGGGGCCACTATAAGCCGAGCCACTGTATCACTGACCACCAAAAGTAACGCACCCATTAATGCTGACGCAGGTAATAAATACCGGTAGTCATTTCCAATAATACGCCGTATAAGGTGGGGTGCAATCAGCCCGATAAAATTGATAATACCGACAAAAGAAACAATAATCGATGCGGTCAGGGAACAGATAAGCATTCCTAAAAGACGTATACGGGTTATATTTACACCAAGCCCTTTAGCTGCTTCGTCTCCATTCTCCAGAGCGTTAAAATTCCAGCGCTGAAAGGAAAAATACAGAAGTGACGCAGCAACCGTCACTGCCATTATGATTATTTCTTTCCATCCAGTGCGACCCAAATCACCAAAAGTCCAGAACACGACCGCAGCTACTTTTACATCGGCAGCAAAATATTGCAGCAAAGTCGTAGCGCCGGCAAACATTGTACTAAGTGCCACACCTGAGAGTACCATGGATTCCGGTGAAACTTTTTTAAAGTACGATAACCCTAATACAATTATCGTGGACAAAATCGCACTTACAAAAGCACAGACAGAAACCACATAAGGGTTGGAAATGGTTATACCATCCAAAGTTTGATTTTGCACTCCCGCATCTAAAACAATAATAGCGAAGGACGCACCAAATGCTGCACCTTGAGCAATCCCCAATGTGGATGCCGATGCCAGGGGATTTTTCAATAAACTCTGCATAACACAACCTATAGTAGCAAGACCCATACCTGCCACTATTGCAGTGATTATTCTTGGCAACCGATGGTTAAAAACGATGACAGATGATTGTTTGCTACCATATCCAAAAAGTGTCGATATAACTTCTTTCAAAGAAAGTTCTGCAGAACCCGAACTGATTGCCCAAAAAGCGGTCAGTACAACAACCAAACCTATAAACATTATGAAAAGCTTTTTATAACGTATATAGTCTTTATATGTCATTGAATCTTTCATTCATCCTTATTCTCCTATGGTGATTTTCCCGAATCTCATTCCGTCCGCAGCCAGTTTCTCATAGAAGGGCTGACCAAGCATGATAGCAAATATTTCGTCTGCTTTTCTTATAGGATCTACATCGGCAAACCTTTCCGGATAAATCACTTTGCCTGCATAGTAAGCATTGGCAATGGCGATCTCCATATTTGTCGAATTATAATTATAAGATATCTGAGTGTATATTTGTCCATTTTTAACTGCTTTCAGGCTCTGATAAAACGCTTTGTTTTTCTTGTAGTGCTCGTTGACAAGGTTCATATTTACAGGGTTAAGAAAGATGATATCCGGATCCCATACCGTTATCTTTTCCAGATCCACAATAAACGCCCCTTTTTCACCTGTTTCATCCACTACATTTTTAGCGTGAATAGCAGTGAAAGGCGGATAGTTGGCATGGGTACCTTCAATTCCGTGGGGACCCCGAAAACTTACCGCACCTGCATAGACAATAGGCTTTTCCTCATCCGGGATGTCACTTGTCCGGCGTTCCAAATCTGCCTGGCACTCCTTTATATAATTAATCACTTTGGAACTATGTTCCTCCGTACCCATGACCTGTCCAATCAACTCCAAAGCAGAATAAAAGCTTTCGTCAAACACCCCTTGAGGATATATTCCGATAGTAGGAATACCTGTCTTGTCAGTTACGTTTCTGATCGTATTTTCATCTTTTAAACCAATGATCACATCCGGCGCAAGAGTCACTAATTCTTCAATATAGGGAATATCATTGGAACCGCCGCTGCCAACAGAAGGGAGGGTTGCAAAATGCTCAGCATTGACGACGGAATAGGGCATCGCTGAAATATTTTGCTTATCCATATCGGTCACCCCTACCAACTTTTCTGCACATCCCGCATATGTCAGGATACGGGCAGCCGAGCCAATAACTGCAACAGTCTCAACCTTTTCCGGTATTTCTACCTGTCTGCCATATACATCCGTAACGATACGGGTTTCACGGAGATCAGCAGAAGGAGCCGAAACATCAGGCATACACCCGCTCAGGATTAAAGCAAGTATCAAAATTGAGCCAAACATCTGTCTTTTTCTCATGTTGATTTTCTTCCTTTCATTACTACCAACCTCTGCTGTAATCTTTAAAGCAGTCAATGCATACGGTTTTGCCGTCCTGCAAACGCATCTTATGCTCCGGTGCACCCTCACCGCAGATTTTGCATATGATTGTATTAAAAATCCTGGCTTTTTCGGGCAGGTCGTATTCGGGTACCGAGAAAGAAAAAATTTCGTCTACAGGCGCGTTTAGTAAATATTCCTGCCACTCGCTCCGCTCCATGTCCGGATTTTTCTTCAGTTTCAGGTAAACACGCAACTTTTCCCCTGTCTTACGATTAAAAAATGAAAAAGCCTGTTTTCCAGTTCCACGGTAGATCAGGTTCCCTTTTCCCATCGTACAACTGAGGATTGCCTGAACAGCATCCACTCCACAGGCATCGTTTTCGGTAACACAGACAATATATTCGTCATCGGAAAATCCAATCCCCATTTTTTCTATCGCGGCCTCACAAGCCTTTAAACCAATTGCAAGCCCCGGACACTCATGCCCATGAAAAGCCACCGCTTTGTCCCATAATTTCCTGTTCACTGTTCATTGCCTCCTCTTTAACCTTCTCTTTTAAACTGTAGCAATAGTAGTGCTGACCCCTTCATGTATCAATCCATCCTTTACAACTGATTTATAATAAAAAAACCACAAAAGTCCGCTGCTTCTTGCAGCATCCCTTCATGGTTGTTCTTTCCCAAATTCTTTTGTTGGCTGAAATCACATTAATCCGTTCGAACCTTCATGGTCCGCTTCAGTAATTTAAATTATCATATAATGGTACCTATGTCAACAAGTCAGTCATCCTGGTCTTTTAAATTATTGTATTAATACCCATATTTATTTGTATATTTGGGGATTCATAGTCGTAACCTCTCAATCGGATGCTGAATTGTCGCTTATATCAGTTTTGTTCTTAATGATACGAATTACAAACACTGTCTTATCCTTGATTTGATACAGAACCAGATAATATTTACCACTTTTTTGTGAATGCGCAGATTATTTTGCAAATAATACCAGCTAGCCCTCCAGCCTTATAATAACTTTCTAAATATGACAAGTATGTGTCATGTTTTAAATAAACTGCAAGCCCCAATAAAGGGGCTGCAATCAGTTACGCTATTTCTTTGCTACTGAAATCCATATTTCGCTTTCATAATTTGGCGAATGAATATCGCCCTCGGGATATACCTCGAAATCAATTCCTCCGCAAGGTTGGTATTCGCTGGTCGGAAAGAATTCGGAATAAATTCTGTGCCATAGCTCCTGAATTGCATTTGGCATGGCACCTGTGCATTTGAATATAGCCCATGTAAGTGCCGGAATTTCTTCAATAGTCAAATCACCAGCAATATCTCCTCCTATGCCCGCCGGGAAAGGCATATCCTGTGTCATTGGTTGGTTTTTAACAGGAACAACTGATATTTCATCTTCAGGAAAGGCTAGTTGATACAGCATCAAACATCGTCTTGCGTGAAAGGACTTACAGCATATCATCGCCTTTTTGATAATGAACCCTTTCTCATCAATCAATCACCTTACGTGACTAAAAGGCATTATCACCTATATGACCGGATTTGTTCTCACAGATTATAGCATCATGAGGGACACCCTTTTTTAGCAGTACATCGGTATAAAACTCATATTCAGTTTTATTTTCCTTATCATAAATATCAGTCTTTGATTTAGTACAGGGAATTCTCCGCTTTTTACGCTGACACCTCCTGAAAGAAGCAATAGAGGTGCATATCCATCATAATACAGCTGAACCTGATGCACCAAGGATATGTACAATTTGGGGCTCTCTTGGATGTAATCATAAACTTCTTTCATTCCATTTCTTTGACAACATACAACATTCTTCCAACAATATCTACAATCAATACAAGGTTTAATTTACCGCACTAACCATCCATAATCCTGCCTACAATCTACAATATAATCAACAAACACTGTCTGGTCCTTGATTTGATACAGAATCAGATAATATTTTTCAACAAACATCTTATGATACTTATTCAGTGGAATAAACTCTGCAGTAAGAAATGGGAATCGTTCAGGCATTATAGAAAGAGAGCGAATAGCATTCATAAGATCGTTTTTTGCTTTACGTGCAGCAGTAGGGCTTTTTTGTGCCAAAAACCGTACGTGACCCGCCAACATTTGACGGGCACGGTCGGAAACAATAACCTTATACTGAATCTTTTTTTTCATGTTCCACCTCGTCTATAATGCTTTCGAGATAGCTGTCCAATTCATCCGGTGTAACTCCGGTACGGCCAGCCAAGCGGTCTTCCTCAACAACCAGCAGTTCTTCCCTTAGCTTCAGCATTTTTTCTCGACGGGTAAAAGCTTCTATATCCATAACCACGAGATCACCCTCACCGTTCTTGGTGAGAAAAACAGGTTCTCCAGTGGACTTGCACAAAGCTGCAATTTCATTATAGTTTTGCCGGATACTTGCGGATGGTTTAATCTGCATGGTATCAACTCCTTGTAGTAATATTCTAATCATATTATACTCTTTTCATGCTATGATATCAATTAGCAATTGTGTTATCTTACATATTCTTGTGGAAACATATAAACTCTTGTAGCCAATACCTTCAAAGTTCGCACATATGAACTCAAACTGTTGTGAACGATAAATTTTTCCGTTGTCTGTATATCGCAGAGAGGGAATACCTCTTTCTAGCACAGCTTCTTTAAACAAATTCCTTTTGCTGCAAAGAGCTCCGCTTAAGCCGAAACATTGTTGAAATGTCAGGTAAGATACAGGCAGACAGCCATCAGGAATACCTGCTAAAACTTCTTCAATCAGAAATTCTACACAGTGAAAAATCAAGAAAGGCTAAATTTCTAAAGAAAGCAGGTTTTTATGCCATAAAGATGATTTTAACTAAAACTCAGTAAAATCAAGGCTTAAAGCTTTGTAATCAATACTACACACTCAACATGTATCTGTCTTGGGAATTACAACTGCTTCATTGATTTTTTCATAACTTAGAAGTTTATTCTCTATTTCTTCAAGCTCAATTCTGAATCCCCTTATCTTTATCTGGAAATCATTCCTTCCGAGGTACTCAATATTTCCATCCGGCATCCACCGGACCAGATCCCCCGTTTTATAAATTTTGTCGTAAGAATATCCAAATAATAGTTCTGATTTTTTTTCAATTTCTTTTCTATAAGGGTTTGATATAAACTTTTCTCTTGTCAATTGCTCTCTATTCACATATCCTCTGGAAATGCCGGCCCCGCTTAAGCAAAGTTCACCTGGAACACCGACAGGTTGAAGCCTGTTATGCTTATCCAGAATATAAGCATGCAGGTTTGACATCGGCTTCCCAATCGGAACAATAGTCCCACCTTTAAAATCCTTTAAGGAATAGGCGGTTGCATAGATTGTCGATTCTGTTGGACCGTATAGGTTCACTAATGAAATATTAGTATTTAGGCTGTTGAATTTTTCAACCAAATCCGCTTTTAATGCTTCCCCTGCTGAGAATATATATTTAAGGCTGCTTAACCTTTTTATTGAACTTGTTTTTTGGTATATGTATTCAAGCAAATACCTAAACATAGATGGTACAATATTCATATGGGTCACATTATAAGTCTTAACAGCATCAATAATTCTCGCTGGGTCCCTTTCATCCCCTTTTTCCAGAACGGCCAATCTTCCTCTTCCCACAAACCATCCCATTATTTCTGTGACAGAGACATCAAAGGTATAGGTTGTTTTTAGTAAGAAGGTATCATTTTCTTCCACCGGAAACCTTTTTTCCAAATCCGTTAATATATTGACTACACTTCTGTGTTCTATCATAACTCCTTTCGGATATCCGGTAGAACCGGAAGTATAGATAATATATGCAAGATTACCCGGCGAAGAAGTTTTTTCAAGATTCTGTCCACTTTCTCCAGTTAATTCCCCATCAACAAATAAAGTATCTCCATCCCAAAACTCTATTTGAGCAAAATCTGACGAAGTAAGCAACATTGAGGCGCAAGAATCCTGCAGTATAAATGCATTCCGGTCAGGCGGGTTATCCGGATCAAGTGGAACATATGCCCCGCCGGCTTTTAATATAGCCATTATCCCTATTATCATTTCGATGGAGGGATAAACCATAATTCCAATAGCAGTATCGGGCATTATATTTTTTTTACGGGATATAAGTCTTGCTAATTTGTTGGCTTTTTCATTTAATTCATAATAAGTAATGGTTCGCGTTCCCTGTATAACAGCAATTTTCTCCGGGTTTTCAGCTACTCTTTTTTCAAAGTATTCATGAATACAGATATCAGCTTCAAAATTACATTCTGTATTATTGAATTTAAAAAGAATTTCATCCTTCTCATTATGGCTCAATATATTTAATGAGCATAACTTGTTCTTATGCTTTATAATAATTTCTTCCAAAACGACTTCAAAGTGCTTTGCCATTCTTTCCGCTATAAACGCATCAAATATTAAATTGTTATACTGTACTTCCAAATTTATATTTTTATCAAACGTCTTGGCAATGACCGTAATGTCAAAGCTGGATCTTCCATAATGCGAAAATGCCTCAACTTTCAGCACATTATTCTGGTCAAATATATCTGAACTAATAGGATAGTTCTCGATTACAAATATAGACTGAAAAAGTTTCTCATCCCTGCTAATCCCGTTGCAAGCCATAATATCTGTCAATGGAGCCGCTTCATACTCTTTTCTTTCCTGAAGTGATTTGTTTATTTTCTTCAGAAAGTCCAATACAATTTCGTTACCGTCTGCCTTTACTCTTAAAGGAATTGTGTTAATGCACAGTCCTACGACACTACTAATTCCACTAATATTCTCAGGTCTTACAGAAACTGTCGTTCCAAAAACAACATCGTTTTCATTGCAGTAATGCAAAAGTACAATTCCCCAAGCACTATACAAAAGTGCAGCAAGTGTAATATCATTGGATTTTGCAAAATTTCTTGCACTGTCAACAAGATCTTTAGGAATATCAATCATAAAACAGGAAATATTACTCTCACTTACTGCATCTTCTGGAGAACTGCGCTCCAAAATCAATTTAGGTTTATAATCACTGAGATATCTCTTCCAATACTCTCTTTGAGCATTCTTATCATTGCTGCCTATCCACTTTATATATTCGCGATATTTTGTTTTATTAGGTATTACAACAGCCTTCTGAGTTACCAAGGCATTATATGTTTCAAAGAATTCTTTCAGTATTATTCCATTACTCCAACCATCATAAAGGATATGATGGTTGGTAACAAGAATCATATATGAAGTATCATCCAATTTGCATAGTGTAACCCGAAAAGGCACTTCTGTCAAATCAAACATATTTTTTCTATCTTTTTCAATAATAGCATTGACGGCAATTTCCACGTCCTCACACTTTGAAATATCGTGTATAGAGACTTTTACTTTCTGACTTTTCAAAACGACTTGGATTGGATTGCTAAGGTTTTCCCATCTGAAAACGGTTCTGAGCATTTCATTGGTCTTTGCCACGATGTTCCAAGACTTTTCAAAAATTACAGGATCAATTTTTCCAGTAACTTTTATTTGCAGCTGCTCTAAATAATAGTCGGATTTTTTATTCAGCAGATAATAATAAAGGATCCCTTCTTGCATTGGTGATAAGGAAAGGATATTCTCAATATTATTTTTATCAAGTTTTTTATTGCTGTTTCCCATCAAATATTCCTCTTTTTTGAATTAATTCTCATGCAATTATAATTAAATTATGCCAATGTTTTCAGTAATTCCGTCCATTTGTTGTCGTCTTTCAAACAATTAAGTCTTTCATCATCCTTCATCATATTTACATCTCTCCAACCCGCTTCTATAGCCTTTTGAAGACTGGAAAATGCACGTTCACACTCACCTGACAGCGCCCATGCACATGCAGTGTTGTAATAGCACCATTTAATATTATTGCTTTCAGAAAAAATAACTGAATCCAAATAATCACTACTGTTCTTTAATTTCATATCAAATGCCTTTTCATAGCATTCTGCAGCTTTTCGATATTCTTCCGTTTTTGTAAGATAGTAATGTCCATTAACTAAAAAATTATCAAATATGTTGAACCATGCATGGTATGTAATATAATCATCTTTTCTCTTAAATCCAACTTTTTCTGCCAGTTTATATGAACCTACATTACTATCCATACAATGCCATCCAACTTTTTTCAAACCTCTCTGCTTACAGTAATTAAGAACCTCAGTAACAACTATAGTTGCATATCCTTTTCTCCGGTATACATCATCCGTTTCCACCCCAATTTCACATTGCTTATCAATATTGTAATCGGAAATACACCAACTAATAATAGAATCATCCTTAACTAGACAAAATCCGAATCCATTATTTAAGAACACCTCCTCAGATATCCAATTCTCGTTAATCATTCCAATAATCTGGTCATAGTTATTAAGATGTGTTCTTTTTAGAAAACTGCTATCAATAAATTCTATGCTGATGCCACTGTCCAATGGGATATCCACTCTTTTTTTAAACTCATATTCAGATAAATCTAACATATAATACCTGTATTTTTTTATCATAACAGGGTTTTCTTTAAATAAAACCGAAATCATCTCTTCATATTTACCTTTATCGCTTAAATTGTTAAGGAAAAATCTTATATAAAAATCCAGTAAGTTGTTTTTCTGCTTTGCTTGCTTAAAAATATTCTCGTATATTATCTTACTAAGTTGCTCATTATACACTTTATTATCCAAGTCTCCTAAAATAAAAAAGTGGTGCTCATTATTCCATATAAAAGCGGTTTTAGGGCTTATGACAGAATCCACATATACATCTCCCGGAGAATGATTTAAAAGTACTGATTTAATCGCCAGAGTACACTTATCTATATCGAAAGACCTTAAAATGAGTTCGTATTTATTCTTATCCATTTTAAATACAGATGCTTTATTCATTAAATTTACCTCCCATTTATATTATCAGGTAATATCTATAAATCAGACTTAAAACTGTCATTATTTATGTGCCTGAAATGTTCCGTCTTAGGAATTTTCCTTCAAGAATCTGTTTCATTTTATTTTCTTTTATTTCTTTAGGCACCTTTTTTGTTTCCATTACTGACATGACCATATTGATTGCTTGAATTACCTGTGCCTCTGAAGGAACACTTTTATCCTTTCGTTTACTAACATATATTTCTTCAACAGCCTTATATGGTAGAATTACTCCGTCTCGGTACTCTTCATAATTCGAATTATAATTTTTTGTACTCGTTGCTGCCTTCATACATCTTTCAATAATCTTTAAATAATCATCTTCTTTTACAAACAGAATATCTCTCAACTCATCACATTGCTTGAAGTCATTAAATGAATATGGATTCAGTAATGGTGTGATCTTTTTAATTAAAAACTTCAAAACATCTTTTGGCCCCATTTCTATCACATACTTCACACCATTATTAGCAAGATAAGTAACCGATTCTTGCCATCTGATGGGGAATATAAGTTGCTTTGCCAAATTATCTATAACCGATTTGATTGCTTTGGCCCCTTAAAATTGGACATTAACTTGCTTTTTCTATTACTTTTTCAGTTTTTTGAGCATATTCTTTATATGCCTGTTTAGGTGTTTTTAACTTAAGTCACCAGTGTAAT
>Ga0209537_1001743_pt1 | contig 23610 bp, 21 predicted proteins | sample BioPla4DNA1_FD_187698 | JGI IMG/M metagenome (GOLD analysis project Ga0209537, IMG submission 187698) | Biogas fermentation microbial communities from Germany - Plant 4 DNA1 (SPAdes) (version 2) | ecosystem: Engineered > Bioreactor > Anaerobic > Digestate | place: Bielefeld, North... | reverse complement strand
AGCCATGGTTCATCCTCCTCGGTTTGATATTTGTTTTCAACTATATTTTAACCGAGATACGAGCCTTGGCTCAACTTCTTTTTACACCATTATACAGACTTAATCAACCTCGACTTTAAAAGTTCGAGGTTGTATAATGTTAATAGTATAAATTTTACAATTCAGAGAGAGGAAGTTTTTATGAACACCCTATATAAATTACCAGGCCTTCTTTTGGCCATAGTCATTCATGAATTAGCCCATGGCTATAGTGCCTATCTCTTAGGGGATAATACGGCTAAGAATCAGGGTAGACTAAGTCTTAATCCCCTTAAGCATATAGATCCCGTTGGCTTTCTATCCCTTTTAATTTTTAAGTTCGGATGGGCCAAGCCTGTTCCCATAAATCCCTTTTATTTTAAAAACAGAAAAGGGGGAACCTTGATAGTTTCCTTGGCTGGGCCCTTGGCTAATTTCATTCTAGCCTTTATTATCAGTTTAATCTTAAAGTTTAATCTAGTAAAAAGCTATATAGTAGCTCAAATTCTTTTAATAGCTTTACTGTATAATATAGGCTTAGGGGTATTCAACCTCCTACCCTTCCCCCCCTTAGATGGTTCAAAGATAGTAGCCAGTTTACTACCCAGGAAGCTAGAATATTATTTTTACAAATATGAAAGATATTTCTATATTATCTTGGTGTTATTGATATTTAGCAATGCCATCGGAAGGATTATCAACCCCATAATAAATATGGTATTAGGCATTTATATGCAAATAATATTTTCTTAGGAGTTGAATATGGGTTATAAGATAGTTTTAGACAGCTTTGAAGGTCCACTGGACCTTTTGTTAAGCCTAATTGAAAAGCAAAAAATCGATATCTACGATATACCGATTAACGTCATTACTGAGCAGTATTTAGACTATATAGAGCAGATGGAGATTCTAAATCTGGAAGTTACCAGCGATTTCCTCCTTATGGCTGCCACTTTACTGCAGATTAAATCTAAGATGCTCCTGCCTAAGGTTAAGGTGGAAGCGGAGGAAGAGGAAGAAGAGGACCCAAGGGAAGAGCTGGTAAGAAGGTTACTGGCCTATAAGCAGTTTAAAGAGGCTGCAGCTAAGTTAAGGAATTACGAAGAAATAGGGCTAAAATCCTTTACCAAACCCCAGGAGGACTTAACCCAGTTTGAAGAGGAGGAAGTGGACTTGGGACCTCTTGATGTGGAGTCCCTGTTTATGACCCTTAATAGGATCTTAAACAAACGGGGCTTGGCAGTGGAGGACTTTGACCTTGGAGCCATCCGAAGGGATGAATACAGTGTTAAAGATTGTACAGAAAATATCCTAAGGCGTTTAGAGGATAGTAGGACTATTAAGTTCAGCCAATTGCTGAGGGCTGATTCTAGTAAAAATGAAATCGTAGCCTACTTTTTATCCGTTTTGGAATTGATGAAGGCAAAAACTATTCTTGTTGAGCAGGAGTATGCTTTTGCAGATCTTATTATAAGGAAAAATGAAATAGGGGCGAATTATTGATGGACACTAGAGAGATAAAGTCGATTATAGAGGGTTTATTATTCGTATGGGGGGAACCCCTTTCTTTAGATGATATATCCAAGATACTTAAAATGGATAAGGAAGAGGTTAAAACCATAGTGGAAGAGATGTGTGACGAATTTGATTATGATAGAAGGGGTATAAGGATTGTTAAGGCCAACGATACATATCAGTTTAGCACTAGGCCAGAACATTACGACTGGATAAAGAAATTAAACCATACTAAGCCCAATAAGAGCTTATCCACTGCTGCCATGGAGACTTTAGCTATTATAGCCTACAGGCAGCCTATCACTAAGTCAGAGATCGATAATATAAGAGGGGTGAAAAGCGATAGGTCTATAGAGACCTTAATTGAGAAAAATTTAGTTAAAGAATTAGGCCGTTTGGAAAAAATTGGCAGACCCATAATTTACGGTACTACTGAGGAATTTTTAAGGCTCTTTTCCCTTGAATCCTTAGAGGACCTGCCGGCCTTAGAGGAAATGGTTGAAAGGATAGATGAAGAATTTGGTGGCTTGGAAGAATAATACTTTGGGTATTATTTTTCTTAATTTTTGGCAAGATAAAATATAAGCTTAAATATGGGAGGTAATATTTTGGATAAGAAGTTTCTGATTATTATCATGATCCTAATGATTTTATCTTGCCAAAGTTTAGCCTATGCTGATATACTTAATACTAGTGCCTACAGCTATGTACTTATGGATGAGGTAAGCGGTAGAGTATTACTGGAAAAAAATGCCCATGTAGGGCTGCCCATGGCCAGTACCACCAAAATCATGACGGCTCTTTTGGCCATAGAAAACAGCCAATTAGATGAAATTGTAAAGGTAGACGAAAGGTCTATAAATATAGAAGGCTCCAGCATCTATCTAGCCAATGATGAGGAAATATCAATGAAAGACCTCCTCTACGGCCTAATGCTTAGATCCGGCAATGATGCTGCCACAGCCATAGCCAACCATATAGCTGGAGATGAAGAGGAATTCGTAAAGATGATGAACGAAAGGGCAAGGTCTATAAATGCCTTAAATACTAACTTTAAAAATCCTCATGGTTTAAGCCATAAGGACCACTATTCTACTGCCTATGACCTAGCCCTAATTACTCGCGAGGCCTTTAAGCATGAAATCTTTAGGGAAATAGTCAGCTCCAAAAGTTATAGGGCCAATAGGGAGAAGAACGATTATTTTGTCAATAAGAATAAGACCCTGTGGGAGTATGAGGGGGGAGACGGGGTAAAAACCGGCTATACTATGACAGCAGGTAGGTGTTTAGTCTCTACCGCCTACAGGAATGGTATGAGGTTGATAGCCGTTAGTTTAAGGGCCCCTGACTGGTTTAACGATAATTATAAACTATTAGATTATGGTTTTGAAAACTATAAGCCCTATACCGTCTATAATAAAAATCAATTGATTAAGAAGCTCTACTTAAGGGAAGATGAGCTAGAAGTCAATATTGTGGCAGAAAATGACCTATTCTACCCACTAAGGGAGGATGAAAGGGACCTTATTAAAGTAAAGATCAATATAGACGATAATATTCAACTACCCATTGATAAGGGAGAAGTCTTAGGCAGTATTGAGACCTATCTAGATGGGGTATTAATTAGGAAAGATAATCTAATTTCCCTAAATGAGGTGAAGGAGAAGAATATCTTCCAAAGGTTGATGGATTTCTTTAGATAAGGCGAAATCGAGTTTTACTCGATTTCCCTTGAGTTTATAGGGGTGATTTAAATGCGTATACAAAAATTTATGGCTAAGTGTGGAGTGGCATCTAGGCGTAAATCAGAGGAGCTTATAAGACAGGGGCTAGTAGAAGTAAATGGACAAGTTATTACTGAGCCTGGCCTTAAGATAGATCCAGATAAGGATCTAGTTAAAGTTAATAATAAGAAAATCAAATTAGAATCTAAAAAGGTCTACATCATGCTCAATAAGCCCTTGGGCTATGTAACCAGTCTTAAGGATGAGAAAAATAGAAGGGTAGTTACGGATTTAATAGATGGAGTTAGGGAGAGGATCTACCCAGTTGGAAGGTTGGATATAGATACCACCGGCCTATTGCTATTAACTAACGATGGGGATTTAACTTATAGGCTGACCCATCCCAGCAATGAGGTTGTAAAAAGATATATAGCAGTAGTGGAAGGAGTTCCAAACAAGAGGGAGTTGGAAAGTTTTAGGCAGGGCCTGCTGATAGATGGTAAGAAGACTGCCAAGGCCTATATAAAGATTCTTAGAAGTTTTGAAGATGAATCCATCTTAGATATAAGGATTCATGAAGGTAGAAATAGGCAAGTAAGAAAGATGTGTGAGGCTATAAATCATCCGGTTAAAAAGTTGAAGAGGGTTGCCATTGGTGAACTGGAGTTAGGGGATTTACATGTGGGCAACTGGAGGTTTTTAACTGAAGAGGAAATAGCCTATTTAAAAAGTTTGTAATGGGGGATTAAATTGAAGTATGAGAAGATAACAAATACCTTGAGGATATCCAAAGAGTTTATGAAGGACTTTGTAAACGATGGGGATATAGTAGTTGACGCAACCCTTGGAAATGGCAAGGATACACTAGATTTATGTAAGCTAGTTGGTAGCTCCGGCCGGGTATACGGCTTTGATATTCAAGAGCTTGCCATAGAAAATAGTAAAAAGCTTTTAATGGAACATGGCTTGTTAGATAATGCAATCCTTATCCATGATAGCCATGAAAATGTAGATAAGTATATAGATGAAGCTATAGATTTTGCAGTTTATAACCTAGGCTATCTACCCAATGGAGATAAGAGGATCATAACCAAGGCTAGTAGTACTGTAGCTAGTGTGGCTAAGGTTTTAGACTTACTTAAGGAAAATGGAATAGTTATGATAGTCTCCTATATAGGCCATCCAGGCGGCTTAGAAGAGAAGGAAGCCTTAGAGAAATTTCTATCTCAACTAGATCAGAGGAAATATCATGTATTAAAAAGCGAATTTATCAACCAGAAGAATTCACCTCCCCTTCTATATTTAATTGAAAAGTCTAAAACACCTTAAAGGTGTTTTTTCTTTTGTCATTTTTTGAAAATTGAAAATAGCTAGGGAAAAATATCAATATTTGAATAATTCAATATTATATTGCGGAATATATTTCTATTTGATAATATATTGATAATGTTAGACTTTAAATATTAAATGGGGGATTATGGCATGGACAAAAATAAAGACCTAATAAAGAAGATAAAAGATGAATATCCGAAATTGAGTAAAGGCCAAAAATTAATTGCAAATTACATATTAGAAGACTATGATAAGGCTGCTTTTATGACAGCTGGGGCCTTAGGAGAAGCTATAAACGTAAGCGAATCAACTGTTGTAAGGTTTGCCAATAGATTAGGTTATGAAGGATATAGAAATCTTCAGCAAGACCTGCAAGAGCTTATAAAGAGTAAATTAACTACACTCCAAAGGTTAAGCTTAGCAGAAAGTAAGTATTCACAAAATGGCAACAACATAGGCAGGATGATGGAAAGGGATATGGAAAATATCAAGAAGACCATCAATGAAATAGACCTAGAATCCTTCGACAGGGCTGTGGATTTAGTCCTTGAGGCCAGGAAGAACTATGTGGTTGGTTTAAGAACATCATCCTTCTTAGCTGGATATTTAGGCTTCTACCTAAACTTTCTAGTAGATGATGTGCATATAATAACCAATGAATCCAACGATATTTTTGAGAAACTATTGAAGATATCACCAAAAGATGTGATAATAATCATTACATATCCAAGATATTCAAAGAGAATTATGGATGTTTTAGATTTTGCTAAGGATAGGGGTACGCCTATTATTACCCTTACAGACAGTATGCTGTCACCTACTGCTAAGGAAGCAGATATTACCCTATTGGCATCTAGCGATATGCTTTCCTTTGTAGACTCCTTAGTAGCACCTATGAGCTTAATAAATTCCTTTATTATAGCCATAGGAAATGATAAGAAGGATGACTTAAACAACAACTTTGCAATATTAGAGGAGATATGGGCAAAATATGATATATATAAAATATGATATATAGCAAGAAAAAAATTGACAAATTGAGGGAAGAAGGATGAGTAAAGAAGTTTGTGTTATAGGTGCTGGCCCTGCCGGTATCATGGCAGCTAGCATGGCTGCCTCTAGGGGATTGAAGGTTACCCTTTTGGAAAAAAATAATAGGATTGGTAGGAAGCTATTTATAACGGGTAAGGGCAGGTGTAATATAACCAACGCCATACCAATAGACGAATTTTTTGATTATATAGTTACCAATAGAAATTTCCTATATAGCAGTTTATATTCCTTTACTAATGAAGATATTATTAAGCTATTAAAAGAATATGGGCTGGAGACTAAGGTGGAAAGGGGAAATAGGGTATTTCCCAAAAGCGATAAATCCAGCGATGTTATCAAGGCCTTTGAAAGGCTGTTAAAGGATAAGGGTGTAGATTTAAGGTTAAATACTAGGGTCAAAAGTATTTATTATGAGGATGAATACTTTTATATCAATACGGATGAGGAGTCCTTCAAATGCCATGGCCTTATCCTGGCCACTGGTGGTAAATCCTATCCCTTAACGGGCTCTACTGGTGATGGCTATGAATTTGCTAAAAAGTTTGGCCATAAGATAGTAAATCCTAAGCCTGCTTTAGTCCCTATGGCCCTTGAAGGAGATTGGATTAAGGATTTACAAGGTTTATCCTTAAGAAATGTAACCCTAAAAACCTTTGTTAACAACCGTCTTATCCATGAGGAATTTGGAGAGATGCTTTTTACCCATTATGGGATTTCCGGTCCTATAGTTCTAACTACTAGCAACTATCTGAATAAATACCAGGGGGAGGAAATTACTTTATCTATAGATTTTAAACCAGCCTTGGATTATAAAAAGTTAGATGACAGGGTACTGAGGGATTTTGAACTATACAAGAATAAGATGATAAAAAATGCCTTAGATGATTTACTACCACAAAAGATCATTCCCTATATGATTAAGTTTGCCAAGATTGATCCGGAAAAGAGCGTGAATCAAATAAGCAAGGAAGAAAGGACAAGGCTAGTTGAGACTATAAAGGATTTCCCACTGAAATTTAAATCCTTTAGGCCAATTGAAGAGGCCATAGTCACTTCAGGGGGTATAGATACCAGGGAGATAAACCCATCCTCCATGGAATCTAAACTAGTCCCCAACCTACACTTTGCAGGTGAGATTATAGATGTAGATGCCTTGACTGGTGGCTTTAATTTACAGATTGCTTACTCGACAGGATACCTAGCTGGTGTGAATATCCTAAGCAATAGTTAAATCACTTGTTTACTGTAAGGATTTAATATATAATTATCTAAGGAGCTTTTGAAGAAATTTATACTTGATGAACTATAGGGGGAGTTGAATGAGTAATAGTTATTATTCCATTGCCATCGATGGCCCTTCAGCTTCAGGAAAAAGCACCATAGCTAAGATGGTATCCAAGATATTGAATATTGAATATATAGATACTGGTGCCATGTATAGAGCAATAACCTATAAGGTTTTAAAAAATAATATAGACCCTCTAGATGAAAAGGCTGTAATCGATTTACTGAAGGAAACTGAAATTGATTTTATTAATAACAGCATCTATCTAGATGGTGTCAATGTGGATAAGGAAATAAGGGACAATATAGTTAGTAAAAATGTATCCTATATAGCTATGATTAAGGAAGTCAGGGAAAAATTAGTTCATCTTCAACAAGCTATGGCTAAGAAGAAAAGCGTTATAATGGATGGCCGGGATATAGGTACAGTAGTCTTACCCCATGCCGACTATAAGTTTTTCCTAACAGCCTCCGTTGAAGAAAGAGCTAAGAGGAGATTCAAAGAGCTGATAAACAGGGGAGAAGATGTTAAGTTTGAAGATATAGTGGAAGAGTTAAAGACAAGAGATGAAATTGACAGCAATCGGGAAGTAGGCCCCCTAGTGAGGTCAAAGGATGCATATTTATTAGATACTAGCAATAAATCTATAGAAGACTGTGTAGATTTTATAGTCTCCATAGTTAATGGAGGTAATGAAGGTGTTCTATAATATAGTAAAGTCATTAGCCAAGGTTATCTTAAGTCCATTCTATAGAATAAGGGTTTATGGCATGGAAAACGTCCCTTCAGAGGGGCGAATTATTGTTTGTGCCAATCATCACAGCAATTGGGACCCAATCTTTATATCCATTGCCTTCCCTAGGCAGATCTGCTGGATGGGGAAGAAGGAGCTATTTAAGAATAAGCTATTTGCAAAGGTCCTAAGGAAATTAAATGTCTTCCCTGTAGATAGGCAAGGAAGCGACTTAGGGGCAATAAAGAATGCCCTTAGGCTGTTAAGGGAAGATAAGATATTAGGAATCTTCCCTGAGGGAACTAGGGTTAAATCCATGGACCTAAATAATGCAAAATCAGGGGTAGCCTTACTTAGCATTAAGTCTAAAGCCGATGTATTACCTATGTATATTGATAGCAATTATAAGATCTTTAATAGGGTAGACATTTACATCGGCCAGCCCATGGATCTGAAAGAACATATAGAAGGAAAACCTAGTTCGGAAGATTACTTAGAATTGAGTAAGATGATCCTAAGAAGGATCTATAACTTAAAAGATGCAGGAGGAAATTAATGAAGGTAATTATAGCTGACCATTCAGGCTTTTGTTTTGGCGTAAAGAGAGCCATAGACATAGCTAGTACTGAACTTGAATCGGAGGATAAAAGGATTTATTCCTATGGACCCCTGATTCATAATCCCCAGGAGGTCAATAGATTAGAAAAGGAAGGGCTAAGGACCATAGATGATTATAGGGATGTGGATGAAGGTAAGATCATCATAAGATCCCATGGAGTGCCAAAGAATCAGGAAGAAGATATGAAGAGTAAAGGTCTAGAGGTGATAGATACTACCTGCCCTTACGTTAAGGCAGTCCATAAGAGGGTGGAGGATTATAGCTTAAAAGGCTATACTATAGCAATCATAGGTGATCCCAACCATCCTGAAGTTATAGGCATCAAGGGTTATGCACAAGGGGATGTATTTATTATAAATAGCCTGGAAGAGGTAGAAAAACTTCCCGCCTTAAAAAGGGTCTGTGTTGTCTCTCAAACTACAAATAGGAAGGAAAAGTTTGACTCCTTAGTAGAGGCCATAGAAAAAAAGGCAGAGGAAGCTAAGATCTTTAACACCATCTGTAACGCTACAAAGAATAGGCAGGAAGCTGCAAGGCAGGTGGCTCAGATGGTAGATGCTATGATTGTCCTTGGGGGTAAGATGAGCTCTAATACAAAGAAGCTTGCTGAAATCAGCAGGAAATATTGCCCTCATGTATATCATATAGAATCTATAAAAGAATTATCTTTACAAGATCTAAAAAAATTTAATACAATAGGAATAACAGCAGGTGCATCTACACCTGATTGGATTATTAAGGAGGCTGTTGAAGCAATGGAGAATTTAAACAACGATCAAATGAATAATGAAATGATGGAGGCTATAGAAAATACCTTTACTAGGATCTATCCTGGACAAATAATTAAGGGGGAAGTATTATTCGTAACAGACAACGAAGTTATGGTTAACATTAATTATAGATCCGATGGTATCATCACTAAGGAAGAGCTAACAGACGATCCAGATGTGAATCCTAAAGACCTTTATAAGGAAGGGGACGAAATAGAAGTATTTGTAGTCAGAATGGATGACGGAGAAGGTAACGTAGTTCTTTCATCAAAGAGGGTTGAAGACCTAAAACAATGGGACGTCTTAGAGGAGAAGTTCAAGAATAAAGAGAAAATAGAAGTTAAGGTCTTAAAGGCTGTTAAGGGCGGCCTTATAGCAACATACAATGGTGGATTAAATGGTTTTATACCAGCATCCCATGTTTCCGTAAAATACGTTTCAGAATTAGAGTCCTATGTGGGTCAAAAATTCCCAGTTGAAATCATAGAAATCGATAGGGAGAAGAAGAGATTGATCTTCTCAAGAAAAGAAGTGGAAAGAAAGGAAATCGAAGCTAAGAAGGAAGCCCTATGGGATAGCCTAGAAGAAGGCAAGATAATAGAAGGTGAAGTAGTAAGACTTACTGACTTTGGTGCCTTTGTAGACCTAGGTGGTGTTGATGGATTAATCCATATTTCAGACCTATCCTGGTTTAGGGTTAAGCATCCATCAGATGTAGTTAAGCCAGGGGACAGGGTAGAAGTTAAGGTCCTATCCTTCGATAAGGAGAAAAATAGGATATCCCTAGGATTAAAACAAACTGTTGATGAACCATGGGTAGTATTTACTAAATCTGTAAATGTAGGAGATATAGTAGAGGGTGAAGTAGTGAACCTACAAGATTTTGGTGCCTTCGTAAGACTAGAAAGTGGAGTAGATGGACTATTACACGTATCACAAATCTCTAACAAACACATAGCTAAACCTTCAGACGTATTAGAAGTAGGTCAAAAGGTTAAGGTTAAGGTATTAGATATAAACGAAAAAGATAGAAAAATCAGCTTAAGTATGAAGGAAGCTAATGGGGTAAAAGAAGAGGCCGAAAGAAAAGAAGTAGAAGCTGAAGAGCTACCAAAGGAAGATTTAGATACTACCATCGAAGATATAGTTAAAAATAAATAGGAGCTTTAAAATTATGTACTGAGGTTATTATTATAATAACTTTAGTACTTAATTTTTATAAATTAAAAGTGAGGGGGATTGGATAATTTGTCAAATTTAGAATTCTTAAGATCACTTTCCAATCATAAGGGTATCTCCGGCTATGAAGATAGCTTAAATGAATTAATAATTTCCCACTTCGAAAAGTATGCCGACGAGATTACTACAGACAAGTTAGGGAACATTATTGCCCTAAAAAAGGGCTGCAGCCCAGATAAAGACCCAGATAAAGACAGGGTTAAAATTCTAATTGCTGCCCATATGGATGAAATAGGCCTGATGGTTAAGGATATTGAAGAAAACGGCTTTTTAAGGTTTACCAATGTGGGTGGTATAGACCCGAGGACTATCCTAGGCCAGGAGGTCATAGTCCATGGAAAGAAAGAACTCTTCGGCGTAATAGGTGCTAAGCCACCTCATCTACAGGAGCCAGAGGAGCAGAAAAAGGCCATTAAGATGGAGGACATGGCCATAGATATAGGCCTTCCCTATGAGAAGGTCAAGGAATTAGTCAGCATAGGAGACCCGATTACCATCAAAAGGCAGCTAATTGAATTGAAAAATGATAGATATGCAGGTAAGGCCTTAGATGATAGGGCTGGTGTCGTCTCTATCTACGAATGCATTAAAGAGCTAAAGAACTTAAGCCATGAAGCAGACGTATACTTTGTGGCCACTGTTCAGGAGGAGGTAAGTATGGCTGGGGCACTAACTGCCACCTATAAGATCAATCCTGATATTGGAATTGCAGTAGATGTAGGATTTGGTACCACTCCTGAATTGGATAAGGCTGATACCTTAGAGCTAGGCAAGGGACCTGGTATCACCCTAGGGGGGAATATCCACCCAGGCCTTAGGAAGAAGCTGGTAGAAACTGCTAAGGAATATAACATACCCCATCAGATGGAGATTACCGTAGGTCCAACGGGAACAGATGCTAGGGCTATGCAGATTACTAGGGAAGGGGTTCCATCTTTAGTCCTATCTATCCCCTTGAGATATATGCATACTTCCGTTGAAGTGGTTGATATGGATGATATAAGGAATACTGGAAAGTTATTGGCTTTCTTCATTAAGGAAATATCCAAAGACATTTTGGAGGGATTACTATGTTATTAAAGAGGTTAACGGAGGCAAATGGTGTATCCGGCAACGAAAAGGAAGTAAGGGATATAATAATCTCAGAAATAAAGGATTACTGCACTAGCTTAAGGGTAGATAGATTGGGTAATATCATCGCCTATAAGGGAGGAAAGCCAAACTCGAAGAAGATCATGGTTACAGCCCATATGGATGAAGTTGGATTAATGGTTAGGGATATAGATTCATCAGGCTTAATTAAATTCCTACCAGTTGGAGGGATAGATAAGAGGATCCTAGTATCCAAAACCGTCCTTATAGGTAAGGATAGGATACCGGGAGTAATAGGGGCCAAGCCAATACACCTACAAAAGCGTAACGAATGGTCCAACGCCCTAGATATAAAGGAATTATATATAGACATAGGGGCTAAATCTAAGGAAGATGCTGAAAAGTATGTTAGCATAGGCGACTATATAGCCTTTGACAGCCAATATGTTGAGTTTGGAGATAGGTTAGTAAAGGCCAAGGCCTTGGATAATAGGGTAGGATGTGCTATACTAATCGACCTAATTAAGAAGGTGGAGGATGTAAGCTTTTATGCTGTCTTTACGGTTATGGAGGAGTTGGGTCTAGTAGGGGCAGGTCCGGCTGCCTATGCAGTGGATCCAGATATATCCATAATCTTAGAAGGTACCCTTTGCTATGATATGCCTAAGGTGGATAGCCACCAAATACCTACATACATAGGTAAGGGTCCCGCTATTTCCTTAGTAGATAGGACTACAGTTTATAATAGAAAGCTAAGGGAAAGGGTAGTGGCAGTAGCTGAAAAGGAGAATATACCCTATCAATTCAGGAAGACCAGCATGGGGGGTAATGATTCTGGCAAGATCCATATAGCCAGGGAGGGTTCTTTAACAACCACCATCTCGGTGCCATGTAGAAACATCCATTCAGCCGTTTCTGTAGCCAGCTTAGAGGATTATGAGAATACTTATAAATTGGTAGAGGCTGTTTTAACTGATTTAAATGAGGAGGGGTACGATGAGCTTCAATAGTCAATTACTTAGTAAATTAGTAGAAATATATGGTCCATCCAGCAATGAGGGAAGGATTAGGGACTTTATCAGGGAAGAGATTAAGGACTATGTAGATGAAATAAGGGTAGATGCCTTGGGTAACCTTATAGCCAGGAAGAAGGGTGAGGGTAAAAGGGTTATGATCTCTGCCCATATGGATCAAATCGGTATGATGGTAACGGATATTGACGAAAAGGGCTTTTTAAGGTTTACCAATATAGGGGGTATATCTCCCATTTATTCCTACGGCCAGCAGGTAATCTTTGAAAATGGCACAGTTGGAGCCATCTTTTGTGAGCCGGTAGAGGATCCATCTAAGATTAAACTAGAAAACATGTATATTGACATCGGGGCCTTTTCAAAGGAAGAAGCTGAAAAGAAAGTTAGTATCGGAGATATATGTGTATATAAGGGCCATTTCTCTGAAAACGAAAATGTAGTTTTTACCCCCTATTTAGACGACAGGGTAGGCTGCTTCATAGCTATTGAGGCCATAAAAGAAATAAGAGAGCCTAAGAACGATTTATATTTCGTATTCTCAGTACAGGAGGAAGTAGGCCTTAGGGGGGCTAGGACTGCAGCCTTTGCCATAGAGCCTGATATAGGGATTTCCATAGATGTTACATCCCATGGTGATACTCCAAAGGCTAAGAGATTTGCCGTAGGCCTAAACAAGGGGGCAGCCATAAAGGTTAAGGACAGATCCATTATCGTTCATCCTTATATCCGAGAAACCCTTGTAAAGCTAGCTAAGGAAAAGGAAATACCATATCAAATGGAAATATTAGAATTCGGCGGAACTGACTCAGGAGCCATCCACCTAAGTAAGGAAGGGGTACCTTCTGGTGTAATTTCAGTACCAACTAGATATGTTCACTCTCCAGTTGAGATGGCATCTAAAATTGACATTAACAACTGTACTAAGTTATTGGTAGAATTCCTAAATACAGAGTTTGATATCTAGTTCTTTAGATATTAGATCTTTATAGATTTTATATTTTTATATATTAAATCTTCATAGGAAGAACAATATACATGCATACTAAGCTATATAAGGAAATAAGAGAATTAGTTCATCGGAAATGAATAAGAGATAAAAAGCTAAAGGTGCGAGTCGTAAACTTTCGGTTCGCACCTTTTATTATTTACACTACTCCAAATCATTAGCAAAGCTTCTTAAAGATTATACTTTTTGCATTTATGGAAAGTGGACTATTTAAAATCTTATATCTATATTAATAAATATAAAAAAACATTATATATCTTAGAATCATAATAAAACATCAAGTCAATAAATCAACATTAAAGCTTATGCCTATATTATTTTATAATAGACAAATCATTTCTAAATCTTACAATAATAACCCTCTAAATGTTGAATATTGCATATATTTGTCAGAAAAAAGTTCAATTTTTTCAACGGATTTCCCTACCGAAATACAGAAATCATGATACAATAGTTTAGGAAGGGGGAGTGGTTATGTTAGATACTACTTATGAATATTCCATATCAGAAGTAGCTGAGATAACAGGATTTGCTCCTCATGTTCTTAGGTATTATGAGAAGGAATTTGATATAGAAGTGCCAAGAAAGGATTCTAACCACAGGTATTATACCTATAAGGAAATAGAATTGCTTCAATACATAAAGGAGTTAAAGGAAAAGGGCTTTGGAAATAAGCAGATCAAGATGATTATCAATTCTCCCGAAACCATATTTCCTGAAGAGACAAGCCTGGATATTAGGACTAGTACTGCAATAGAGCCGAAGGAAATTGCCAATGAAATTTCCAACTTGCTTGAGGACAGATTTTTTGAAAGGCTTACTAATTATTTAGATGAAAGGCAGCATGATACGACGGATTTAGTTGAAAAATTGAAGGAAGAGATAGTTGCCCTAAGGCAGGAGATCAATTCTAAAGAACATGATGTGCTAATCTGTGAAAATGCAAAACTCAGGATGAAGGTTAAGGAAAAGGCCTATGAAAACGTTAAGCTAAAAGAGGAAATAGCTAGGCTTAAGAATGAGAATAAGGGCTTCTTTAAAAGGCTTTTTAAAAGGGATTAATTTATATAAATATTGATGATACTAAGGGTAGCGTATGCTGCTCTTTTATTATTTCTATGGTATAATATAGTTTATATGTAATTAAAATTTTAATGAGATTCTGTTATAATATTTTTATCCAATTAGAAAGTGAGGAGAATTTCCATAGATGAAGAAATATCTAATTAAGACCTTCGGTTGTCAAATGAATGAACATGATTCTGAAAAGATTTCATGGATTTTAGAAAGTATAGGCTATGAGCAAGCCGAAAGTCAAGAGGAAGCAGACATAATAATTTTTAACACCTGCGCAGTAAGGAAGAGCGCTGAAGACAGGGTTCTGGGCCAGATAGGAGAGCTAAAGGCCCTAAAGAGGGAAAAACCAGATCTTATCCTATCCATCTGCGGCTGCATGATGCAGAGGGAGGATATAGTTGAATATATAACTAGCAAGCATAAGCACGTGGATATTATCTTTGGAACTAACAATATCCATAAATTACCACAATTAATCAATCGATATGAGAAGACAGGTCAAACTGTGGTAGATATAGTAGAAGAAAATAGGGAAATAGATGAAAGCATAGAAGCTAACCGTAAATATAGCTTCAAATCCTTTGTAAATATCATGTATGGCTGTGATAACTTCTGTACCTACTGTATAGTACCCTATACTAGGGGGAGGGAGAGAAGTAGGGAGCCGGAAAATATAATTGCTGAGATTGAAAAATTGGCAAGTACTGGCTGTAAGGAAGTTACCCTCTTAGGTCAAAATGTTAACTCCTATGGTAAGACCTTAGATAGGGACTATAGCTTTGCTAATTTAATTGAAGATATACACAAGATAGACGGTATCAAGAGGATTAGGTTTATGACCTCCCACCCTAAGGATATATCCGATGACTTAATAAAGCTATATGGAAAACTTGACAAACTATGCGATCACTTGCACCTGCCGGTCCAATCAGGCAGCAATAAGATCCTAAAGGCCATGAACAGGAAGTATACAAGGGAGGACTATTTAAAGATTATAGATAGGGTAAGGGCTGTAAATCCAGATATCAGCATTACTACCGATATTATAGTAGGCTTCCCTGGTGAGACGGAAGAGGACTTTGAAGATACCCTAGATCTTGTAAGGAAGGTTGGCTTTGACTCAGCCTTTACATTCCTTTATTCTGTAAGGGAGGGTACACCGGCTGCTAAGATGGAAGACCAAATAGATATGGAAGTAAAGAATGATAGATTCCAAAGGCTAATGGAGGTACTTCATCCCTTCGGCCTAGAGTTTAACAAGAAATACCTAGGTAAAGAAGTGGAAATCCTAGTGGAGGAAGTAAGCAAGAATAATGAAAAGGTCCTAACTGGTAGGACTACTAGCGGAAAGTTAGTCCACTTTGAAGGGGATAAGAGCTTAATAGGAGAATTAGTAGATGTTAAGATTACAAAGGCTAAGACCTTTACCCTTGAAGGTGAACTGGTTAAGTAATTGAAGGAGGTATGGATTTGAGTAAACTAACCCCTATGATGCAGCAGTATATGTCCATTAAGGAGAAGTACGAGGATTCCATACTCTTCTTTAGATTAGGCGACTTCTATGAGATGTTTTTCGATGATGCAATTATAGCCTCTAAAGAGTTGGAGATAACCCTAACCCAGAGGGATTGCGGCCTAGATGAGCGGGCACCTATGTGTGGTGTCCCCCACCATGTGGCCGATGTCTATATATCCAAGCTGGTTTCCAAGGGTTATAAGGTGGCCATATGTGAGCAATTAGAGGACCCTTCCCAGGCTAAGGGGATTGTCAAAAGGGATGTAATAAGGGTGGTTACCCCTGGTACCATTACCGATACCAAGGTCTTAGATGAAAAGAGGAATAATTACCTAGTCTCCATCTATTTAGACGACTTTGGGGTAGGCATCACCTATGGTGATAACTCTACTGGAGAAATGTATACTACTGAGTTTTCCGGCAGCCTTGAAAATAATTATAGGTTCGTCATAGATGAACTAGGCAAGATCCTTCCTTCTGAGATCATCTGTAATGAGTTCTTTATGAGGAATAAGAAATTTATCAATATGATAAAGAATAAGATTAATCCCTTTATCAATAGTTTTGAAAACGTAAAAGCCCTGGAAGATAGCCATAAGGAGAGGATCCTAGAGTTATTTAAGGGTAAGTCCCTAGAGGATTTAAAGATTCATGACAAGGTCTACTCCATCTTAGCTACCAGCAAGTTAATAGATTACCTGTTTACCACCCAGAAGAATTCTTTAGACCATATGAACAGCCTAATCTACTATGAGCCTAGGGACTATATGATTTTAGATATAAATACAAGGATCAATCTAGAACTTAATGAAACTATAAGGTCTAGGAATAAGAAGGGGGCCCTAATCTACACCCTAGATAAGACTTCTACAGCCATGGGGGGCAGGCTTTTAAAGAATTGGCTAGAACAGCCCCTACTTAACATCAAGAAGATTAACTATAGGTTGGACCTGGTAGAATATTTCTATAACAACATCATCTTTATGGATGAGGTAAGGGACCATTTAAAATCCATCTACGATATAGAAAGGCTTGCCAGTAAAATCTCTAGCGGTAATTGTAATGCTAGGGATTTGGTCTCCTTGAAAAACTCCATTTCAGTTCTGCCTAGTTTAAGGGCCTTGTTGATAAGTGCAGATAATAAAAGCCTTAAGGATTTAGCTGGTAGGTTGGACCCCTTGGAGGATATATATGATATAATTGAAAGGTCAATTGTAGATGACCCCCCTATAACAGTTAAGGAAGGCGGTTTAATTAAGGAAGGTTTTGATAAGGACTTAGATGAGATTAGGGAAGGTAGTATTAAGGGGAAGGAATGGCTGGCTAATTTAGAAGTTAAGGAGAGGGAAAAGACCGGAATTAAGAATTTAAAGATCGGCTTTAATAAGGTGGTAGGCTATTATATAGAGGTGACCAAGGCCAATACCCACCTGGTACCTGATTACTTCATTAGGAAGCAGACCCTTACTAATTCGGAAAGATATTTTACTGAGGAATTAAAGGCCATGGAGCTAAAGATCCTAGGCTCCCAAGAAAAGTCCTTACAGATGGAATATGAAATTTTCCAATCTATCAGGGAAAGGATTAAAGGGGAGATAAACCGGGTACAAAATACTAGTAAAATAATTTCAGTTTTAGACGTTTTAGTATCCTTTGCCAAGGTGGCCAAGAGCAATAACTATGTAAGGCCTAGGTTGAATAATAAGGGATATATCAATATCCAGGGAGGGAGACACCCAGTTGTAGAAAATACCATAGATGACAACCAATTTGTTCCCAACGATACTAAGATGGATCTAAATGAGAATATGATCCACATCATCACAGGGCCCAACATGGCTGGTAAATCCACCTATATGAGGCAGGTGGCCATAATCAACCTAATGGCCCAGATTGGCTCCTTCGTTCCGGCTGAATCGGCGGATATAGCCATTGTAGATAGGATCTTTACAAGGATTGGAGCTTCTGACAACCTGTCTGAAGGGGAAAGCACCTTCATGGTGGAGATGAATGAGGTTGCCAATATTATAAGGGATGCTACTAGAAACAGCCTGATAATCTTAGATGAAGTGGGTAGGGGGACAAGCACCTACGACGGCTTAAGTATTGCCTGGGCTATTATAGAATATATAGCTACCAATATTAAGGCTAAGACCCTGTTCGCAACCCACTACCATGAGCTTACCCAGCTGGAGGAGAAATTCCCTAACGTTAAGAATATGACCATCCTGGCTGAGGAAAAGGGCCATGATGTAGTCTTCTTAAGGAAGGTAGTAGCGGGTAGCACCAATAAATCCTACGGTATCCAGGTGGCAAGGCTGGCTGGTATTAATAATGATATAATCTCAAGGGCCCAGGAGATACTAACTATTATTGAAGGTTCCCATGAGATCAATTTAGAAGGTGAAGCTAAATCTAAATTTAAGGATAAGCAGCTAGACCTTTATAACTATAAGAAGGACTACTTCCTAGATAGGATAATCAATATAGATATAGATAATATAACACCTATAGAGGCCTTATCCCTATTAAATCAGCTAATTGAAGATGCCAAGAGTCTGAAGGAGAATAGATAATGGGTAAAATAAGACTATTAGACGATTTAACCATAAAGAAGATAGCTGCAGGGGAGGTCATTGAAAGGCCTGCCTCTGTAGTTAAGGAAATGGTGGAAAATTCCATAGATGCCAAGGCGGACAGCATAACCATAGAAATAAAGAAGGGTGGAAAAAGCTATATTAGAATTACCGATAATGGTGATGGGATGGAGAAGGAAGACTTATCCATAGCCTTTATGAAGCATTCCACCTCCAAATTAAGGACCATAGAGGACCTCTTTAGTATTATGTCCCTTGGCTTTAGGGGGGAGGCCTTATCAAGTATCGCCAGTGTTGCTAAGGTGGAGGTCTTAACCAAGACTGAAAACTCCGATGTTGGCTGGCAGGCCTTTGTAGAGGATGGAGAGATCCAATCTATGGATATAGTGGGCACCCCTAAGGGGACTACCATGATAGTAAGAGACCTCTTCTATAACCTACCTGTAAGGAAGAAGTTTTTAAAAAGCGACCTATCTGAAGGAAACTATGTAAGCGATATAGTAAATAAGTTGGCTCTTGGGAATACTAATATTTCCTTTAAATTCATCAGGGATAATAAGACTATCCTTCAAACTTCTAAAAATAACTCCTTGCTAGATAATATCTATAATATTTTAGGCAAGGAAACAGCTAAATCCTTAATCCCTGTAGACTATGAAGATAGTAGGATTAAGTTAAGGGGGTATATTTCCAATAGCAAGCTTTATAGGGGTAATAGGGGCCATCAATATCTATACGTAAATGGCAGGTTCGTCATAAACCATGCCATATCAAAGGTTATTGAAAATCAGTATAAGTCCTTAATTCCCGTAAATAAATTCCCAATTTTTGTCCTTTATATAGAGATAGATCCAAAGGAAATAGATGTAAATATCCATCCTACTAAGCAGGAGATTAAATTTTCCAATAGCGATTTTGTATATGGTAAGATTAGCAATGTGGTTAAAGAATGTCTAATGCCTAGCCTTCAGATTCCCAAGTTTAAAATGGAAGAGGAAGACAAAGAGGAGGAAGAACTTCCTAAACTCTTCCAGATGGATAAGGAAGAGGACCTATACAAACTTCAAAATGTGGTAGTACATGACCTAACCCTGAAGGAGGGTAAGGAGGAAGAATTAAATTTCTTTACAGACGGAAAAGCTCAAGAAGCCTCAGTTGATAATCACCTAGCTAATGAAAAGCTAAATCTAATAGAGGTAGCTATTATAGAAGATGCTGGTGGTGTAGCTGATGATGGTTCTTCAGCTGACCTTTATTGGGACGTAAAGAATAGTAATGATATAGTTGAAAAAACTGACGAAACTACTGATTCTTTCTGCGATCATATGGAAACTGAAGAGGCTGAATCTGAAGAAGGGCTAGATACCTTTTCCGAACTAGACTTCCTCTTAGGTGATTTTGATAATAAGGAAATATCTTCCATGGAAATAAAAGATGATAAAATGGAAGATAATATTATAGAGGAGCAAAGATTTGATGATATCCTACTGGATATTAAGCCTATAGGTAGAATCTTTGATACCTATATCATCGCCGAAAGCAAACTAGAAGAAAAGCTAATCTTTATAGACCAGCATGCTGCCCATGAAAGGATTATGTATGAGAAATATAAGAGGGAATTTATAAATGAAGAGGTCCATGTGCAGATGCTGATGTTTCCAGAGATCATAGAGTTAACGGATACTGAATTAAATTTGGTTAGGGAAAATATGGAAATTTTTAGGGATCTAGGCTTTGATATAGACGAATTTGGGCATAATAGTATAGCACTAAGGGCTGTGCCTATTATCTTTGGTAATCCCAGCTCTAGGGAGCTTTTCTTAGATATATTAGACAATCTAGACATGGGTATAAAGACTAGTTACGATACTAGAGTGGAGAAGATTATGAAGATAGCCTGCACTAATGCTATAAAAAGTGGGGATAATATTAAAGAGGTAGAAATAATGGCCTTAATTGAGGATTTAAAGGCTTGTGAAAATCCTTATACCTGTCCTCACGGAAGACCCACTATTGTGGAGATGAGTAAGAAGGACTTTGAAAAGCAATTTTTAAGGATAATGTAAAAGGACATGTAAAGATGTAGTTAAAGGATGATTTAATGAAGGAAAAACTATTCGTATTAATAGGACCTACTGCTGTTGGTAAAACGGAATTATCTATAGATCTAGCAAAGAGGTTAAATGCCGAGATTATTTCTGCCGACTCTATGCAGATATACAAATACATGGATATAGGAACTGCGAAAATTACAGAGGAGGAGATGGAGGGGGTTCCCCACCACCTTATTGATTTCCTCTATCCAGATGAGGAGTATACCGTATCCGACTACCAAAGGGATGCATCCAGGCTGATTACTGAGATAAACGCAAGAGGAAGGCTTCCTATGGTGGTAGGGGGTACAGGTCTATATATAAACTCCTTAGTCTATGAATTAAACTTTGCTAAGGCTCCCCCTGATGAGGAATATCGGGTTGAGTTAGAGGAGCTGGCTGCAAATCACGGAATTGAATATATACATGATCTACTTTCCAAGGTGGATCCTGAAAGCGCTAAGACCATTAGTAAAAAGGACAAAAAAAGGATAATTAGGGCTTTAGAAGTCTATAAGACTACTGGGAAGACCATGAGTGAGTATAATAAGAACTTTAGAAAGGAAACGGATAAATACGACCTTTGCATGGTTTGTTTAAATATGGATAGGCAGAAGCTTTATGATAGGATAAATATGAGAGTAGACATTATGATTGAAAATGGTCTTATAGACGAAGTTAAGGGTATCCTTCATAAGGGGTATCACAAGGATTTAGTCTCCCTTAAAGGAATTGGTTATAAGGAGATTATAGAATATCTAGATGGTAATCTAACACTAGATGAAGCTATAGAAAAGATTAAGAAGGGCAGCAGGAATTATGCTAAGAGGCAGCTGACCTGGTTTAGAAGGGATAAGAGGATCAAATGGGTTAACAAGGATGACTTTGATGATTTTCATCAACTAAGTCAGTATGTTTATGATTATGTAATAAGTACATTATATAAATAAGGAGGATAATCTATGAAACAAACGATTAATTTGCAGGATACTTTTTTAAATAAGGCCAGGAAGGAAAGTATTAACATTACTGTTTTCCTTGTAAATGGCTATCAAATCAAGGGTGTAGTGAGAGGATTTGATAACTATACTCTTATTTTAGACAGCGATGGAAAGCAGCAGCTAATTTACAAACACGCTATTTCAACAATTGTGCCTGCAAGGTCAATAGATCTTCATGAAGAATAAAGAGATAGTTATATACTAAAGAATCATAATAGAAAGGGTTATAATCACATAATGGAAAATTTAGCTACAGACATCTTAAGTAAGAGATTTGGCATAGAGAAGGAAATTATAGAATTTGTTAATGATAGTGAAAAATTAATCCTAGATAAGAAGGAAGAGATTGGGAAAATAAGGCAGTATAACCAATATAAGGTGCTTTCTGCTATGCAGGAGGTAAGGCTTACCTCCACTGATTTTAACTGGACTACAGGCTATGGGTATGGGGATATAGGAAGGGACAAGGTAGAAGAAATCTATTCATTGGTCTTTAATACGGAGGATGCTCTTGTTAGGCCCACTATAGCCTCAGGTACCCATGCATTGGCCTTGACCCTATCCGGCCTCTTATTACCAGGAGATGAGCTGATATACATAACTGGATCACCTTACGACACCCTACAACAGGTTATAGGTACTAAGGGTAGGCCAGAAGGAACCCTTATTGAGCTAGGTGTAAAATATAGTGAAGTGCCTCTTAAAGACAACAAGATTGACATAGAAGGGGTAATAAGAGCGATAAAGCCTAATACCAAGATGATGGCTATCCAAAGGTCTACAGGCTACAGCGATAGAAGGGCCCTTACTATAGAGGAAATAGAGAAGGCTGTAACAGCCATTAAGAAGGTTAATAAGGACATTATCATCATGGTGGATAACTGCTATGGTGAGTTTGTAGATTATAGGGAGCCTACAGATGTGGGAGTAGACATAATGGCTGGTTCCTTAATAAAGAATCCAGGAGGGGGCCTGGCCCTTTCAGGTGGCTATATAGTCGGTAAGAAGGAGCTAGTTGAGAGGGTGGCTAATAGGAGTACTGCTCCTGGCCTAGGCAAAGATACAGGCCTTACCTTTGGAACTACCAGAACCACTCTACAAGGCCTGTTTTTAGCTCCCCATATAGTGGCTGAAGCAGTAAAAGGGGCCTTGTTAGTGGCAGCAGTCTATAAGAGATTAGGCTTTGAAATAGTACCTGAATTAGATGACAAGAGAAGCGATATAATCCAGGCTGTTAAGCTGTTGAATAGGGAGAGGGTCTATGAGTTCTGTAAGGGAATACAAGAGGCCTCAGCTGTTGACTCCCAATTTACTCCTGAAGCTTGGGACATGCCTGGGTATGAAGATAAGGTTATAATGGCAGCAGGAGGCTTTATAGAGGGCTCATCCATAGAATTAAGTGCAGATGGTCCTATGAGGGAGCCATTCTTTGCCTACTATCAGGGTGGCCTGACCTATGACCACTGTAAATTAGGAGTATGTAAATCATTAAGTAATTTATATGTTAAAGGTTTAGTTCAACTATAAATATCTAAGGAAAATATCTAAGGAAAAAATAATATTAAGTAAACTTTTAGACAGTACTCTTCAAACCAAAAAAGCGACAGGGAAGATTTTCCTTGTCGCTTTTTTATTATTTTATAGTTTTATTTTTGTAATTTTAAAGCTTATTATCTTTTATCAATAGGAAACTTATTATTGTCTTAGATTGGATTTGAAAAGCTTTTTCCTAATATTAGGAGCATTGACGCGTAAATTTGCTTTATAACAGGTAAAAAATTACAATCAATTGGTTAACGTAATATATATATGTAGACTATATACCTTTAAATAGTATAGTTTACATAATATGATTATGTAAAGATAAATCTGTATAAAGATATATGTATTGTTATTCAAAATAAGAAGT